>Ga0209591_10005670_pt1 | contig 13923 bp, 9 predicted proteins | sample MAT01_FD_187207 | JGI IMG/M metagenome (GOLD analysis project Ga0209591, IMG submission 187207) | Freshwater microbial communities from Lake Fryxell liftoff mats and glacier meltwater in Antarctica - MAT-01 (SPAdes) (version 2) | ecosystem: Environmental > Aquatic > Freshwater > Ice > Liftoff... | reverse complement strand
GCTCACGCATTTACCCCACCCCTAAATCCCCTCCCCATTGCATGGAGAGGGGACTTCAAGATGCGTTTTTCTCCCCCTCTCCAAGTATTGGAGAGGGGGCCGGGGGGTGAGGTAAGCGAAAGTCCTAAATATAAATATCCCTATAGGGACACCATACATAATATACGCTTTAATTTTTCCGATGGACACGATATATCGTGTCCCTACAACCGACACCCTTATTTTTATTGCTCCGCGTCCTCCGCGCCTCTGCGGTTCAAAACTCCGCTTTCCCTCATTACTCAGCACTCATTGCTCATCACTTCCCCTCTCACACTTTCGCGCCTTGAATCTGCCGTATGTAATTCCGCACACCGATCACCAATGCGACTGTCGGCAGCCACGCCAGCCCATACAGCACAAAACCATAAACGACCACCGTAAGCTGATTCGTCTCGCGGTTGCCGATGATGGGCAGGTTGTAGGCGAAAATCCCCGTCCAGAACAAAATCGCTACTGCCAGCAGCAGCCATACCGGAGACAGCGGCCTCAATGGGAGATGATGTTCCAGAATGATGGTCTTTTTGGTGTTGCGCCGGAACCACAAAATTGCGCCGCACAGTGCCAGCAAAATGGCGATCAAGACCAGTCCGGTAAAATCAACAATCTGCTGCGCGATGCGGATAAAGAGAATCGCGCTCAACACGGGAATTATGACCGCCCATTCACGGATCGTCAGGATTAAATCCGGCGTGGTCACATTTTTTGCTCGGCTGCGGACGATCAACCACAAAACCGCTACCAAAAGTGCGCCGCCTGCTCCCCAAATTAGCATCGTATTCATCGAGATCGCGCCGTAAGTCACACCGGTTTGCTCTGGCGAAAGCCGCACCCAAATGCCCCATGCCAGCCCAACCGCCGCCGCGCCAATCAGCAGCGCCCAACGCAGATAGCGCAAATGTCCGCCCGTCAGCGCCAAAAACAAAATCAGCATTTCAAGACTCAGCAGCGTATACGCGCCTGTCACCCGTGTGACTAATGTGCGCGGCAAATCGATTAAGCCCGTTTGGGGATTCAAAACGCCGCCGATTAGTAAGCCGCATACTCCCGCAACCGTCATCAAGCCCCAGAAATCGCGCACCCGCTGCCGCGCCAATACATCAAGCGCAATCGTGGCGACTATTAAATAGCCGAGAATCAGCAGCGCCCATTCCCAAACAGGTCGTCCGGCGGGGTCTGTCCATAATAAAATTTCGCCGCCGAGCAAAAGTGCTGCCGCCAAAAGCCCACGAATCAGCCAAGGTGCTAAGGACGAAACAGGCGTTGGTAAAGGGTGTTCTTCTAGCACGATGGATTCATCCTTTTGCAAATTTTTTCCAGCAAAAGCGATTATACCTAAGAACCTGCTGACCCAACGTTAATGCAATTTATATAGAAAATGTGCGATAATAATTTCAGAACATACGATCTTTATTCCAGCGAGAAAACACCATGATTCCGAAAAATATCAAAGCACTGCAAGCCGAGAGCAAAAACCTTCAAGTGCGTTGGATTGATAAACACACCCTTGTGGTGCGGAGCAACTCTACCAGCACCGCCAATTATATTGTCACCGTCGAATTTGGCAATCACGGTGAAGTCGATGCCCGCTGCACCTGCCCTTGGGCGTTGCACAAAGGCGTAGCCTGTTCGCACGTCATGGCGGCCTTAGACCATCTCGCCAGCGCCAAAGCACGTAAGCTGAGTTTCTGGACGAGCCGCGAAGAAGCCCGTCGCCAAAAGCAGAAGACGTTTTTGCTCAAAGGGAGTAAAAATGAGGGAGTTTGGATTACCAGCCGCGCCGGATAGGGCCTACTTTAACCTCAGTTTTGGATAGCGCACTTTGATTAACTTTTATGATGTCCTCATCCCCCGTCCCCTTCTCCATTGCATGGAGAAGGGGAGAGAAACGGTTCACAATGGTTCTTAAAGTCCCCTCTCTACGAAGTGGGGAGGGGATTTAGGGGTGGGGATAGAATGAAAACACTGTCCGAAGCTCAGGTTACTTTAGGGTGAGCGTAGGGAGTGATTGATGCGTCACTCCTGCAAGGCTACCAATCAAGCACATTTGATGGCGACGGTGACTGTTCTCTCATCGGGCGGATAGCAACCAACTGCGTGAGGTGTTTCTCTTCGCTCTCGCGCAGCACCTTCCACGTATCAAACGCCACCGCCAATTCGCCCCCATGCAGTAGAAAGTCAGGGTTAAACTCCGGCACGACTTCCAGATAGCGCACATTAAATGTCTCGTAGATGAGTCGTCCGCCGGGGGCGATGGCGGCTTTGATTTTGGGGATTGCGCTGCGCTTGAGATAACGAAAAACACAGATCAGGTCGTAATTATCATCTTCCAGATCAAGCTCGTCCAGATCAATCTGGAGCAAATTGACATTCCGCAAATTCCGCATCGCCATTTCCGCCCGCGCACGGGTCAGGGCAATGCGGCTGATGTCCATCACATCGACGGTATAGCCCTGTGTCGCCAGCCATAAGCCATTTTGTCCCATGCCGCCCGCCAAATCCAACGCGAGGCGGGTTTTGCCTTCCGGTACAGGCGGCGTAAATTCAAACAATAACGGATCCGGCGGCGGATAGCGCCCTAAATGCAGGTTGCGATAAATACCATCCCAACGGACGCGATCTTGTGCGGACATCGGTTATTTCCCACCATAGATCGGTAGATAATGCAGCGCATCCGGCACTTTCGCCATCGCTTCCGCATCGCCCGGATACAATTGTGCATTCGGGTTGCGCTGGCGACGGGCATGAAGCTGATACGCATCGCGCAGCATCACAAAATCCAACAAGTGCCAATTTTGTTGCAAAGTCAGCACATTCGTCAGCGCGAGGAGACGCTTTCCGCCGGAACTCGCCCAATCCGGCGCATCACCCGCCAATAATGCGCGGGCGGCGGATTCATCCCCTGACGTTTGCCGATTCACCTTCTTCATCAATTTGCCGAACATTTTGTTGATCTGTTTGGTATTCACGCCTTTTGCCATTTGCTGGATGTCGTCCGGCAAAACGCTCATCGGAACCGCTTCGTCAGTGTTATGCCGCCCGGACGCGAATTGTCCGATCAATGCTTTTTGCAAATCGGCAGGCGTTTTATCCGGCTTTAAGTAAGGGATGAGCGCAGCCGAATCCACTTCAACGCCAGCTTGATAAACTCTAATCTGTGCTTGTTCTTTATCCAGCGCCAGCGAAAGACATAAGCTGACCACAGATAAAGCACTCAAGAGATTTTCTTCGGGATTACCGAGGACACGAGTCCAGCCATTTTGCGGGGGTGTGATGAATAAACGGAGTGACTCGGCGTAGGCTTTGCCCGGCATCAATTCAAACGGGTCATACAAGCTGTAGCCATGTTCAATAACCGAGTCGCGCACAGCAGCGGCGATTCGCTCGGTTTCAGTAGAGAGCAAAAACAGGTTGTGCCAAATCACGACTATCCTCACGCACATGATCGATAGATTCAGCATAACATACGAGGCTGCCGTAGTCTACAAAACCGACCTCCCGATACAAACGGCGATCAGCCTCCGCATCACCAGAGGTAAATACCAATGTGCATTTGCGCTCGGCGGCAGCCCGTAACGCCGCATGAAGCAGCATCCGTGTAATTTCTGGCGTACGGAATTCGCGCATAACGGCGAGGGTCGTCAAATGCGCCGTTTCTTTATGCAGTGTCAGCCGCGCAACACCCGCCGGAAAGCCGTGTCGATACAGTAAAATATCCTGCTGCTGCCCCAGCGTCACCGCTCGCAAATCGTTCCCGATATAGATTGGCTCGACACTGCGCGTCAAGACATCGTAAAAGGCATTTTGGCGCACATACCACCACATGCCAACACCTTCTTGGTCATCTACATTTTGAATGGTAATTCCTTCGGGAATAGAAGCGGGACGAATGGCCCCAATTTTGGAAAGATCGTCGAGTTTATACACCATAATCGACGTTTCCTGCTCCATCGAAAGCCCAAGTTCGCGCAGCGTCTTGGCGAAAAGAGGCAAGAACAACCCCTCTACATAAACAACCCGCGCAACACGCTCTTTCTGGCGCAGCATTTTTAAGCCAAATTCAACCTCATGTGCCGGAATCCAAGCCGTATTTTTGCGCGGCATGACATAATTTAAATGGGCGAGTTTACTCGTCGGATGATAGATCAAATCGACCAGCCCGGCATGTTCTTGTTTTGCGCCTAAATTGAGATGCGCTTGGGACAAGTGTTCATGCACCAATCGCAGCACTTGGCGCGATTCTTTTACGGCTGCGTCGTCATTACTCATTCGGACTCCAAATAGACGTTACAACAAACTTACATTAGCGTAGCAGAGGTTAGGGGTTATGTCGGTTTAAAATAGGTTTGTTTAAGGCTATAGTTTGGATATTGTTTAATACGAACCTTGCTGCATCATAAAGCCCACTTTATGATCTCCCATAAACAATGGCAATTGAGCATGACTTCACAAACCCGCCCCCGCTTAGATATTGAACGCGCCTTGCCCATCTTTGTCCTGACCTTCGTGGATATTTTGGGCTTGACGATTATCCTACCGCTGCTGCATTTGTACGCGGTGGCCTTCGGCGCGACTCCGATGCAAATTGGCCTTGTAGCAGCCGCCTTTCCGCTTGCACAGTTGATCGGTGTTCCCGTCATGGGCGCACTTTCTGACCGTTACGGACGCAAGCCGCTGTTGCTCATCAGCCAAATCACCACTTGCATCAGTTTTATTATGCTGGCCTCCGCCAATTCACTGGAGATTATTATCCTCTCGCGTGTGATCGATGGCTTATTCGGCGCGAACATTGCTACCGCGCAAGCCGCCCTCACCGACATCACCACCGATGAAACCCGCGCACAAGGCCTAGGGCTAACGGGCGCGGCCTTTGGCTTAGGTTTTATTTTTGGCCCCCTCATCTCGATCATCGCGTTAGAAGTGACCGATAAGCTCTATGTGTCGGCCTTAATCGCCGCCTGTTATTCCTTCGTCTCCATTCTGCTGACGGCTGGCCTTTTTAAAGAAACCCTTCCCTTAGAAAAACGCGGCCTTGCTGACAATAGAATTAAACTCTTCGCCGGATTTCGCTTTCTCGCGCAGCCACAAATCAATGTGCTGCTGGTCTTGATGTTCGCGCAGCAGGTCATTTTTTACGGCTTTGAAAGCCTGCTTGGGTTATTCGTCCTCAGCCGATTAGGGCTGCTCGGACAAGGCAACGGCCTTATTTTTTTCATCGTCGGTGTGGTACTCGTGACCGTTCAAGTACGCTATATCGGCAAGTGGACGCGCAAATATGGCGAGCGCAAATTGGTCTTTCTGGCGTTAGGCCTGCTTTCGATAGGCTTGCTCCTCATCGCGTTTACGCCTGCCCAACCAAATCCCTTTTACGTCCGCCAGATTGTCGAAAATGATCTTCGCGACCAACGACCTTCCGGTGCGGAAGCCATCCTCGGCACGATCAACATCACCCTGCCGGAAAATGAAAATCGCGGACTTGGCGGGGTCGCTTGGATGCTGGTCGCCATTATCCCAGTCGCCGTCGGCGCAGGCATCATCCGACCCGGCCTCAACTCACTCATGACACGGCGGGTATCCCCCAATGATTATGGAAGCGTGTTAGGGGTAAGCGCCGCATTCGTCAGCGCCGCCAACGCCATCGCCCCGCTTCTTGGCGCACTCCTGTTTGAATTAGGCGGTGCATCGCTTCCTTTTCTCGTCGGCGGCCTGCTGATGGGCTTCTTACTCATGATGAGTGTTTGGGTCATTCAGCCACTGCCGATCATCCAATCTACAAACTTATGACGTATTATCGTAAGAATGTGTAAATTTTTCCGGTGATTCTTCCACATCTATGCTACATTGACTTGGAAGCCTACATCCCAACCTTAATATTGCTCAAATTTTTCGGAAAAATTTCAGTTCAGTTTTGAAATAACTGTTTATACTGAGTCTTAGTTTATTTGAGTTATGAGGTCATCCCTTGAAACGTAGCTTTATCCCAATCTTTATCTTCGTCTTTATACTCAGTTTGATTACCTTTGGTGTCAATGTCAGCCAAGCGGCTGTCGTCGCATCTACGTCCGAATTGATCTTTAGCGCTGTTAAAGGCACAAACAGTCCATCCCAATCCATTACGGTCACTAATAATGGCACAAGCGCCGTTCAGATTACAGGTATCGCTCTGGCCGGAACGCACGGTGCCGATTTCCGGCTGACCAATCCGCCTACGACACCGCGCACCCTAAATGCGGGCGCGACTTTGACCATTCAAACACGTTTCTTTCCTCGCACATCTATGGTAGGGGCATTAAGGGCGGATTTGAACGTCAACACCAACGGCGGCACAGCAACGGTCAAGCTCTATGGCCTCAGTACCAATGGTGAAGGCGGCAGCAATGAACCCACCCTCCATAATGTCGTAAACACACTTGGCTATAACATCAACGTTGGCGGCAACGGCCTAATTTTAGGCACCGGCGCGGCGGCTATCGGCGATGAAGTACTAGAACCACTTTTCATACGAGCGAGTAATAACCCTGTTGGCATTCGGGCGGTAGCGCGTTATTCGCCCTCGCAGCGCTTACCCTTCGGCTATTATTTCCCGGATAGCACAACGTCCCCGCCGCTGAACCAAGTCGCGGCGATGATAACAGGCGTGAGCCAAGCGCAAACCCTAAATCCAAAAATTGAGGCAGGCGGCAGCCAAACCTTTGATCCCGGCACAGGCGAGTTTGGCATCTATGTCTTAGGCTTGCAAAATCGCCTCACGTATACTGAGGATGTCCTTAACGCCGGTGGCCCCGCGCTCCACGCCGTCCGTGTTTATCCGCTTAAAAACCGCAGTGGTCAGATTATTTCCAACAGTTATCTGATCTGCTTTGAAGATGCCAGTAATGGTGATTATCAAGATTACGTGTTTGTACTGTCCAACGTAACCGCTGTCTCGTCGGTGACCCCAACCGCAACGCCTACCTCAACCCCAACATCGACCTCCACGCCAACTCCGACTGAAACATCAACACCCACGTCAACCGCAACGCCAACATCAACTCCTACTTCTACAGCTACATCAACCCCGACATCAACGTCCACATCGATTGCTACTTCAACGCCGACGGCGACAGCCACATCAACCGCCACACCCATTGCAACGGCTCAACCCGGCGCGGCAGCGCCAACAGGCATTACCGTCGTAGGCAGTCTGACGACATCGCCCGTTATGCCCTCTTTCCGTTGGAATTATGACCCTCGAAGCGATTATTATCGTCTGTTTGTAGCAACACCGGATTACACCATCGCCCCCCTGATCGACCAATGGTACCCGGCCACAGGCGGCGCAATCACTTGTAATGCCTCCACCTGCTCCGTTAGCCCTGGCTTGCAATTCAACAACGGAATCTATCACGTCTACATGCAGGGGTATAACAATGTAACAGGCTTAAGCGATATCAGCGGTAATAATGGCAGTGGGGTCTATACGCCCGTCATCTTTACCGTCGCCATGCCAACCGCCGCCGTCCCTACAGGCATTACCGCACTCGGCAGTTTAACAACCTCGCCCGTTATACCCTCTTTCCAATGGAATTTTGACCCCAACGCGCAGTACTATCGCCTGTTTGTGGCAACGCCCAATTACACCATCGCCGCGCTGATCGACCAATGGTATCCCGCAACGGGCGGCGCAGTCACATGTAACGCCTCCACCTGCTCAATCAGCCCCGGCCTACAATTTAGGAATGGCACGTACCACGTCTACATGCAGGCTTATAACACCTATACGGGCTTAACCGATGTCAGCGGTAACAACGGCAGCGGGGTCTATACGCCCGTTATCTTCAACGTCGCTATGCCAACCGCCGCCATCCCTAGTGGTATTACGGTGCTTGGCAGCCTCACGACCCTGCCTGTTCAGCCCACTATCCAATGGAACGCTGACTCCAACAGCGAGCGTTATTTACTCTATGTCGCATCAACCTCCGGCACGATTATTCACAGTGCTTGGCACTTAAGCACCGAAGTATGCAGCGGCGCGACCTGTTCCGTCAGCAATCTTCCCATCACCGCCAACGGTCAATATGTGATTTACATGCAGGCCTATAACGGCGCGACCGGATTGAGCGACTTCACAGGCAACGACGGAAATGGCAATTATACCCCCATCACCTTCACAGTAGCGGTGCCTGCCCCTGCTGTACCCAATGCCGTCGGGGTGACTGGAAACCTCAGTGTATCGCCCGCAACACCCACCTTCCAATGGAATAAAGATGCAAACGCCGAGCGCTATTTGCTGTACGTGGCAACACAAAGTGATGTCATCATCTACAGCGCTTGGCAGCAGGCCAACACGATTTGCAATGGGGCTGGCTGCACCGTCACACCTGGCTTTACGCTGACCACTGGACAGTATAAAATTTTCATGCAAGCCTATAACGGCTTTGGCGGGTTGAGTGATTTCACGGGCAACAACGGAAGCGGAACATATACGCCCATCACCTTTTCTGTAGGAGCGCCCTAATCGCTCCTAACCGCATTCAAAGGTCATTCCATGGCGCAAACGGCGCGTATATTTGAGGCAAAACCTGACCGCAGGCTGAATTACTGGCTTTATCAGCCGGAGACGTATCCCGAAAGACACAGTTGGCCTGTGATTTTGTTCCTGCATGGCAGCGGTGAACGCGGGGACGATATTCAGTTGGTCAAAAATTATGGCCTGACAAAATACATTGATACGCGCCCCGATTTCCCTTTCGTCGTCGTGTCGCCCCAATGCCCGGCAGAAACACGCTGGATCGATCATCTGCCAGTGCTGAATATGCTGCTGGATAATCTCCTGCTCACATTGAATGTTGATTCCAGTCGAGTCTATCTCACTGGCTTAAGCATGGGTGGGCAGGGCGTTTGGTATTTAGGCGCAGAAAACGCCGAGCGTTTCGCAGCCGTCGCGCCCATTTGTGGACGCACCCCTCCCGCCGCAGGCTATCCAGCCAAAGTCTGCACCTTACGCGATACGCCTGTGTGGGTGTTTCATGGCGATAAAGATGACCTTGTGCCGATTCAAGAGTCGGAGCGCATGGTCACGGCGCTTAAGTCGTGCGGTGGCGATGTTCAATTTACCATTTTCCCCGGCGTTGGGCATAATTCATGGGATTTAGCTTATAACGACCCCGCGCTTTATGATTGGTTTTTGCAGCATACTAAGACCTGATGTGTTTAGGTCATTTTTCGTAAACTTGCAGCGACCCAGCCTCAAACACCAGCGTCCATCTTTCCACCTCTTGCAGCATTCGGGCGGCTTGTGGGATATGCACTACGCCCCAATTGCGCCACAGATCATCCACTACCACGAAACGGGCATTTTCCAGACGCGGATCAAAGGCATAGCGTTCTGGAGGCAAATTACTGGGGATATGGATCGAGTCCAAGCCCATTGCCGACACACTCATCTGAAAATCGGCGGCGTGGGCAGTCAGCAGCCAAGCCATCGCCGGAGAAGCAATCACAACATCATCAGGCGTTGTCCGATCATTGATAAACTCAGCCGCCTGCTGCACGGCTGCTGGATCGAGCAAAAAAGGATCAATTGCCGTTTGATAGTGTCCGTTCACATGGTTCAGTGTGAGCGCTAAGGAGGTCATCAGCGGCACACCGATCACAAACAAAATCAGCGACATGACAGCCAGCCGCCGTATCGATTGATTTTGAATCACATCTCCGAAATCCGACATCCGCCACAATATCAGGGGCGCATAGCGCACAAATGCCGCCGCGCCAAGCGCCACTAAAGGCAGCAACGGAATCATGTAATAGGCGCTCAGGCTGGTTAACGCTACCGTCCGCCCTAAAACCACCAGTGGCAACAGTAAAAGCAATAACGCTGTCGCTTTAAAATGCGCCTCCCTCAGCAAAAACAGGCCGAACAGTCCAATCGGAAACCACACATCTTGGGAGAGCAGTGTGGTGTAATTTAAGGCAACATTGCCAATTTGACCGGCCAGCGTGAGTTTATTCAGCCGAAACAACGTGTAATTCAGGTCAAACCAGAACGCATCCGGCACAGTGATAAGCATTAAGACCGTATACAGGCCAAAAGGCAGCGCGATCAACGGCAGCATCCACACCATATCGCGCCAGCGCCGCGCAAATACAACTAGAAGCAGCGGCGCGACCAATGAGCCGATCATCAAATCACTAACAAGCCCAATGCCAACCACCCCTGCCGCCAGTGCCACCCCATACCGTGCGCCGCTGCGCCAATAGACCGTTAAGCCGAATAAGGCCAACAAAACCATCGGCGTGAGCAGGTTATAACTAAACCCAAAACGGCTGTAGAGGACTGCCTGCGGATAAATCGCCAGCATCAACGCCGCCAAAAGCGGTAAAAGGCGCTCCCTAGGCAGCAATCGGCGGCAAACACCATAAAGCAGCCCAACCGAAAGCACCCCCAAGCTCCCAGTGAGGAGGCGTAAAGTGAACATCTCCACACCAAAAACGCGCATCGCCCCCGTCAGCGTCAACTCAAACAACGGCATCCGCGCAAACAACAAGGTCGATTGGTTGACCGCAAGATACTGCCAGCGGCCTTGCATCAAGTGATGCGCGATGTCGAGATGTGTGGCTTCGTCGGTGTACCAACCGGGATTTTCTCCGACGTTATGCAGCCGCAAATAAGCCGCTAATCCGAGGATGAGCAGCAATAAAACCACTTCAAATGCTGGGTTTAGGATAAACCGACCACGCACAATAGTTGGAGATGGGTCAATTTGAGGGATTTGGTCAGCCATCGCAGCCATTAGAGGCGTTTGAGTAAATCAGCGATCACATCTTCGAGCGACCATACCGCACCGCGTGATTCCGCCGCACTAAAGCGATCCTCTTTAAGCTGTCCGCGTAGATCATCTAATGCCTTATCAGTTCGCTGCGTCGGTGCGCCCTTCGCAAAATTCCATGTCCGCACGAAAGCGAATAATGCAACTGCTTCTTCCGTTTTATCGCTTTTACTAAACCAATCCGCAATCGCATAAATGGTGGAAATGGTCTGCTGGCTTAATTGGCCTTCGAGGGTTGTTTGCAGCGCTTCATGGAAGTAAACCCAAGCCGCGCCCTCATCGCCTGCCTCGGCTGCGGCAGTCCCCAACATCGTCAGCGCATTACAAATGCCGCCATGATCGCCAATCTCACGCCGAATGTTTAGACTCTCTAAGAGATGACTTCTGGCAGTATCATATTCTTTAAGTTTGGTTTCGATCTGCGCCAACATCGACAGCCCAGTTGCCACCGACATCTTCTCGCCGATCTGCCGCAGCATATAAACCGATTCAAGACATAACCGCTTTGCTTCGGGCAAGTCGCCCTCAATTTCCGTCACAGCACCGAGGTTATTCAAACAATAAGCGATGCCGGGGCGATCATTCAATTCCCGCCGAATCGCCAAACTTTCACCGTAAAGTTGACGGGCGCGGGGAATATCATCCAGCATATCGTAAGTGATGCCGAGGTTATTCAACGCCCGTGCAATCCCCAGCGGTTCGCCCACTTCCAACATGATTGCATGACACTGCTGACAAATATCCCGCGCCTCAATCAGATTGCCTAGTTTAGAGGCAATCACACCCCGATTCATGAGCGCATAAGCCACTTTTTGCCGCTTGCCCAGAGCTTCGTAAATCGCCATGCTTTCGTCAACTTGGATTCTGGCTTGCTCAAATCTGCCCTGCCGGAAGTCCAATTCGCCTAAAGCCGCCACCGACTCGGCAATCCCAAACTGATCGTCTAATTCACGATAAAGCGCTAAGGCTTGTTCCTGCCAAAGGCGCACTTCGTTATAATCGCTTAGTCCATAACACGCTCGTCCCATGCCATATTGCAAGTCCGCCAGTCCCTTACGCGGATTTTCTTGGCGCTCATACACTTTCAGCGTAAGGCTGCGCTCATAATGACGCTTGGCTGGGCGGAAGTCATTCATGTCATACGCTTGTTTCCCCGCTACCGCCAAATAATTGCCCTCTTTCACTTCATCGCCAGCCGCCGCCCAATACGCGACCAAGACCCCCGCATACTCATTAACCCGCGCCTGATAAACGCTTTCAATCGCCTCCGCAACCTGACGATGAAGGCGCTGCTTATCCGCATCCGTCAGTCCGCTTAAAAGCCCTTCGCGCAGCTTATCGTGGGCAAAGCGCCAATGGCTTTCTTGAAAGTCCAATACCGCCGCGTTCACACATTCGGTCAGCCATTGATCGAGATCAAATTCGGTTTGTGTGGCTACGATATGCCCTAAAAGCGCCAGATCAAGCCCGCGCCCCGCCACTGCGGCAGCATCCAGCACAGGCCGCGCCCAATCAGGCACACGGCTCAAACGGCGCTGTACGATGCGCGTAATCCCGCCCGCGAAAACTGTTGGCGGCAGCGTGACCTGCCCAATTTCGCTTAAGCGCCCACTTTCTTCCGCCAGAACGCGCACAACTTCAACCAGAAAAAAGACATTACCTTCCGTCTCTTTTTGTAACATGCTGATGACTTGCGGCTTTTGGCCTGCATTTCCCAGCATCGACGCGCTCAACTGCGCGATTTCATCATCACTCAAGCGGCTCAAAGGGATTAAGCGCATCTCCGGCAGTTCCGCTGCTAAGTCTGGACGCTCATCATTGCGATAATTGCCCACAATCATCAGCGGCAAATCCGTTACAAGCTGCGATAATCCCACCAGCACTTTGAGTTCGCTACCCACCCATTGCAAATCTTCCAAAATCAACAGTACAGGCTGCTGTGCCGTGACTTGCTGAAAAACCTTCTCGATCACCTGAGAGAGGCGTTTTTGCAGCATATCGGGGTCATTGCTGGGGAAATCAGGAATCTCACGCCCTAAAAGCCCCGGTAAATCCGGCACAATCGTTTTCAAGACAGCTGCATCCGCATCTTCAAAGCCGATATGCAACGCCAACCGCCGCATAACATCGCGCCACAATTGATACGGCAGCGCGGAGTTGCTCACGGCCTGCCCCGTCAGCACCAATGCCCCTTCCACCAACGCTCGCGTCCGCAGTTCATTCATCAAGCGCGATTTACCGATTCCGCTTTCGCCGCCGATTAGCCACGCACTGCCTTTATGTTGGTTTTCTTGTGCGGGCGACTCATGATTCGCCCCTGCGGAAATGGCATCATCCGGTAACTTCATAATTTGCTTCAAATGGTCTGCGAGTAAACCGAGTTCCGCCTCACGCCCGACGAAACGTGCCGCTTGTAAAAAGCTGTCGCGGATGGCAGCGGTTTCTTGCGGTATGGGACGGTTGATCGCTCCACTCAAAGCAGATATAACAGCTTCCGCTGTTTGAAAACGCTTTTCTGGCTCTTTCGCCAGCAGTCGCCATAACACTACTTTGATTTCGTCGGAGGTATCTAGCGGCCCCAAATCCACCGGCGTGGACAAAATACTATTAATCAATTCATGCACATTATCAAGCGCATAAGGATGGCTGCCGCTTAAAATTTCATACGCCATCATCCCGACTGAATAAAGATCAGCGGCTTCTGTTGCTCCACGCCCCATCAGCACTTCCGGCGCGATATATGCCAATGTGCCGACGGCTTCCCCCGTATTTTTGCCTTTAAGGTCAACCGCAAGGCCAAAATCGAGGACATAGACATGATCGCCCACCGTCAACACATTACTTGGCTTCAAATCACGATGCAGGATGCCGCGCCGATGAATATACGCCAGCGCTTGCAGCATTTGGTTCATCAAGCCGATTTTTGCCTCGATAGAACGCTCGCGCGCTGCCTCAACGAGGGTGTGTGCATTTTGCAGAAGCGACATCGTAAAATACGGCTGACCGCCTTCAAAACCGTAATCCAAAACGCTGATGACATTGGGGTGGCGCAGCGAAGAAAGGGTCTGGAATTCGT
>Ga0209591_10005662_pt1 | contig 13932 bp, 14 predicted proteins | sample MAT01_FD_187207 | JGI IMG/M metagenome (GOLD analysis project Ga0209591, IMG submission 187207) | Freshwater microbial communities from Lake Fryxell liftoff mats and glacier meltwater in Antarctica - MAT-01 (SPAdes) (version 2) | ecosystem: Environmental > Aquatic > Freshwater > Ice > Liftoff... | reverse complement strand
AGAAAGATTGGGAGCCAATTATGCCCGCACTGAATCAGGTATTGGCAAAATATCCACAGGTAATTGTCAAAGTTATCCACGATCGACAGTTCTATGATGCCGTAATTTCGCCGCGCAAACAGTTTCAAGCTTGGTGTCCCTACGAGCAATATCAAGAGATTCTCCATACTTGCGATATTGGCGTTTTGCCATTAATGGATACGCAGTTTAATCGGATGAAATCTGACCTCAAGTTTTTAGAACATGCGGGACATGGCGTGGTTGCCTTAGCTAGCCCCACAGTCTATGCCAACTCGATCTCTGGGGGCGAGACAGGCTTAATCTATCGCTCACCCACAGAGTTTGCTGCCCATCTCACCGCATTAATTCTCGATCGAGATCTGCGTCAGAAAATTGCCCGTAATGCCTACAACTGGGTGAGAGAGCATCGCCTACTATGTCGTCATTACCGCGAACGGCGCGAATGGTATCTGGAGATGAGATCGCAATTACCACGACTAAATCAAGAATTATTCGATCGATGCCCTGAGATGTTTGAATGACTTCAGCTTCAACAGAGTAATTACGGTTTGGTAAACCTCTAGTTTTCAGCTTGGACGAGGTTTCGATCGATGGCTAACAGAAAACTAAGCGATCGATATTTTAGATTCGCTTCAGCATTAGGTATTTGGCTTATTCACTCGCAGCAGTTGATTATCAGTAGATGGATTTGCTAAAAGTAGCTGATGAATTGCTAGAGCCTGTTGAGTAAAATTCGGATCGAAAGTACAAATAACAATCCCGTAATGTTTAATGCCCTGCCGATGCAACCGAATAAAGTCTTTACGGTTAATCGTGATTAATACCCGTTCTTGAAAGGCTGCAAATTGTAGAACTTGTTCGTCTGAAATGCGTTGATTTGCTTGCCTAGCCTCGTAGGAAGTCAGAACGTCATGTCCAAAAACTCTTAGCTCTTGGATCACAACTAGTGGGAAATTTTCGTTACTGTACAACTTCATTGTTGAATCATGCTTCTTCGTTTAGAGAGATCGCACGATCGATTTCGGCTTGATGTTGCTCGTAGTAACTCCATGCTGCTTGTAAGTCTTCAATTTCCAAATTAGGATAATTGTCTAGTAATTCTCGGTCTGATAAGCCTAAAGCTCGATAAGTCACTAAAGTCCAGACTGGAATTCTGGTACTGCGAATACGTGCATCGCCTCCGCATACACCATCGGCATGTTCGATCCACGTTCCAATGCTTGCAATAGCCATTGTTTTTTCTCATGCGATTTATGGTCGATGGAATCCATTTTAACATTTATCCAAGATCCCCCCAACCAAGCTCGATCGATGGCTAGCAGAAAACTAATCGATCGATCGAATCCCAAACTGGTCGATCGATACTGATGGGGATGCGGCTGAGCGAAGTCGAAGCCTATGTATCCAGCGAGATCGCTTGACCGATCGCTACTTTCTCTCTGACGCGGCGTTGACATCGCTGAATCTCATCAGGGCTAAAACCACTGATAATGCGGAAATTTTCTACATCCATCCCGCGCATTAACATTTCGATCGCCCAAGTTGCTCTTGCCTGATCGAGCAAAAACATCCGATCTTGAGGATGACGTTCATGTGTCCAATCTGCCCAGAGATGTTGGATTTCTGTGGTTGTAATCGGCTGTTGCCCTGTGCCAAGAAACATCTCATGATGCTGATCTTTGCGGCTTTTGAGATAAGTAGTGAGTGGATTGTGATCGGGAGAGCCATAACGATGCCCCAGAATTTTTTGATTGATCGGCACAAATCGCTGTCCAAGTGGACTAATCACTCGTAAAACTCTGGTTTGGGTATCGGTGACATAATCTTCTTGGCGCAAATTCACCAACTCCTCTGACTTCAACCCAGAGCCAAACAGCACATAGGCGATTGCCAACTCTCTTGTGCCCTGTCGCTTTGCTTGGAGCAAAATATGACGGACAAGATCAGAGGGCAGATCGGCAGGAATATCAACTAACCTAGTCGTTTCGCTGACTGGAGCTTGGCTCGGATCTCGCACAATGAACTCTATAAGCGTGGCGATAAAATCATCATGGCTTGTCCACACCGAAGGCGCATCACTGGCTAACACGATCATGGCGTAACCCAAAATGCAGGTATTGACAATTTTTGCTAGCTTGATTGCTGGTAGCGACATTTCAATCTGGTTTTGCCCAATCACATCCTGCAACGCCGCAGCGATCGACTGGTTAATCTGAGCAATGCCCTGCGCCAATGCCCGCCGACTTTCAAGCGGATATTGTCCTGCTTCACCAACCAGCGATCGCATTAATTCAGGTACACTTTCGATCGCCTGAAGTGAATTCTGAATGTAATAACGCAAGAATCTTGACAGATCACCTTCACTGGAAATTTCAGACATCAACGATTCCCCGATCTGGGTTAACTGCAAATATTTTTGCAGACAATCTTCCATTACCGCTAGCAATAGACCATGTTTAGTGCCAAAATGACGAAATAGCGTCACCTCATTAATTTCAGCTCGATCGGCAATCTGTCGAGTTGTGGTTTCTGTGACTCCATGCCGCGCAAAAAGTTCTAGGGCACTATCGACAATGCGTTGGCGGGTAGGTAGACGAGAAGATGTCATAGGGAAAACTTTTTTGCAAGTGCCACTTGCATTTACTCTAAAACAGGTTAGGATATTAAAGCAAGTGTTACTTGCATCCTAATATAAATAACTATGTAGGCTCGACATGACCTCCACTCCATCTATTACACCTAGTTTACCTAACGAATCTTTAAAACTGAATTGGACTAACGTTTTCTTCTTCGGTGGTTTCCACGTTGCGGCTCTAGCAGCTCCTTGGTTTTTCTCTTGGCAAGCTCTCGGCACAGTATTTTTGCTCCATTGGCTGTTTGGCAGCATTGGCATCTGCCTCGGTTACCATCGGATGCTCAGCCATCGTAGTTTCTACGTACCAAAGTGGTTAGAGTATACAATTGCGACGATTGGAGCCATGGCTTTACAAGGCGGGCCGATTTTCTGGGTGGGTGGTCATCGTCAGCATCACGGTTTTACCGAAGATGTGATTAAAGATCCCTACTCTGCCTCACGCGGCTTTTGGTGGAGCCATATGATGTGGATTTTTTACTCGAAGCCCGAACATTTCGAGTTTAACAACTACAAAAGTTTCGCGCCCGACCTCGCCGCCGATCCTTATTACAGATTTCTCGATCGATACTTTCTCTTCCTCCAAATCCCTTTGGCAATCGCGCTGTACTACATTGGTGCGGCTCAAGGTTTGGGAATCTCTTTCTTGGTCTATGGCGTAGCTGTGCGCTCGGTGTTTCTCTGGCATAGCACTTGGTTGATCAACTCAGCTTGTCACAAGTGGGGCTACCGCAACTTTGGTGACACCGACGATCATTCGACTAACCTCTGGTGGGCAGCAATTTTGACCTACGGCGAAGGCTGGCACAACAACCATCACGCCTACCCGAAAGCGGCTAGATCTGGACTGAAGTGGTGGGAAATTGACTTGACTTGGGAGGCGATTAACGTTCTGAGAAAACTCGGTTTTGCTAAAAAAGTTTATTTGCCCGATCCTTGGCAACCTCAGACCGAAAAGTAATAAGTTAACATTCCCCGCGCTCATCTAAAAAGAGGCGGGGATTTTTTCGCTATAAAGTCGATGAGAAGTTATGACTGAAAGTCTACCAATTAAAGCTGAAACAAAGTCTGGCAAAGCTGGGTTAGCTCCTCTAGTGCTAACTTTAGTGGAACTGTTGCGCCAGCTAATGGAAGCTCAGGTGATTCGGCGGATGGACGCGGGTAAACTGACCGAAATTGAGGTCGATCGAGCGGCTGATAGTTTACAGGCAATGGAAAAGCAAATTGCCACACTTTGTGAAGTCCTAGAAATCGATCCTGAAGATCTGAATTTGGATTTAGGTGAAGTTGGTAAGTTATTGCCCCGCCGAGGTGAATATTATCCAAATCAGCCGCTAGATCGAGCAGGTAGCCAGACTTCAATTTTAGAACTACTCGATCGACTGATCAGTACGGGCATAGTTCTAGAGGGAGAAGTTGATATTGGACTGGCTCAACTAAATTTGATTAATTTAAAATTGCAATTGGTTCTGACTTCAGGCGATCGAATCCTGTAGCTGTTACCAAATATCGACTTCAACCTAAAAAATTACGACTACAATAGTCAAATTCACTCTGATATTTGTGAATTTGTTCCCCTGTCAGTAATTTGAGGCAGTCGTTATGGTTTCCACTCCGATCCAGTCTTGCTCTGACTCTAAACTGCGTGTCAGATCGCAAATTTTAGAACTCCAGCCCAGTCTCGTGCAGTGGCGACGGGAATTGCACAAATGGCCAGAGCTAGGATTTAAGGAAACCCGCACCTCGACATTAATCTCGCAAAAGCTGACTGAATGGGGTATTCCTCATCAAACTGGGATTGCTGAAACTGGAGTAGTGGCGACGATCGACAGCCTGCGATCCACCGATGGGCCTGTACTGGCGATCCGTGCTGATATCGATGCTCTACCAATCCAAGAAGAAAACATTGTCGCTTATCGATCGCAAGTTGACGGGATTATGCACGCCTGTGGTCATGATGGTCACACCTCGATCGCGCTCGGTACGGCGTATCATCTTTGGCGGCATCGTCATAGCTTTGTCGGCAGAGTTAAATTGATCTTTCAACCCGCCGAAGAAGGTCCTGGTGGCGCAGTGCCAATGATCGCCGCAGGTGTGTTGGAAAATCCTAAAGTCAATGCCATCATCGGTCTGCACCTGTGGAATGTTCTGCCTTTGGGCACAGTGGGCGTTCGGAGCGGCCCTTTAATGGCGGCGGTAGAATATTTTAACTGCAAGATTATCGGTCGAGGTGGACATGGCGCGATGCCGCATCAAACCGTGGATTCGATTCTAGTCGCGGCTCAGGTGGTGAATGCCTTGCAGACAATCGTGTCCCGCAATGTCAATCCGATCGACTCAGCCGTAGTCAGTGTGGGTGAACTGCACGCAGGCACAGCGATGAATGTGATTGCTGACACCGCGAAATTGAGGGCGACCGTCCGCTATTTTAATCCCGCTTTGGGCGAACTAATTCCCCAACGGGTCGAACAGATTATTGCGGGAGTGTGTCATAGTCACGGCGCGAAATATGAACTGGACTATCATCGCCTCTATCCACCTGTAATCAATGATGATTCGATCGCCAAGCTCGTGCGCTCTGTAGCCGAAACAGTGGTGGAAACTCCTGCTGGTATTGTGCCCGAATGCCAAACCATGGGCGGTGAGGACATGTCCTTCTTTTTACAAGAAGTTCCTGGCTGTTATTTCTTCCTCGGTTCTGCCAATCCTGCCAAGGATCTCGCCTATCCGCATCACCATCCCCGCTTCGATTTTGACGAAACTGCGCTCAGTGCTGGCGTAGAAATGTTTGTGCGTTGCGTCGAGCAGTTCTGCGTCTAGATATCCGCTCATCTCATTCGCGATCAGGAGAAAATCTATGACAACATCTCTATATGACAGCGATATTTTGCTCTGGGTCGAAGATACCGTTGCCAAGCTCAGAGTAGGAGATTTCGCCCATCTAGATCTGGAAAATTTGATCGATGAGGTTGAGTCTTTGGGCATTTCGCAAAAAAAGGAGCTTTTGAATCGGCTGATTACCCTGCTCGAACATCTGCTCAAGCGCATGTATGTGTTTATGCCCAATGACAACAATGGCTGGGAACGCACGATTCGGAACCAACGTAACAAGCTAGAAGCTCTGTTAATCCAAGTACCTAGCCTCAAAACCAGATGGGACGATAGTTTCGATCATGCTTGGACGATCTCGCTCAAGACTGTGCAAGAAGAATATCCCCAAGTGAAGTTTCCGAGTGAATGGCAGGTCGATCGAGATGTCGAAGCCATACTCAATCAAAGATTTTGGGCATAAAATTCTGGTACTAATGATCGCAACAAGGAAAAAATCTATGACAACATCTCTATATGACAGCGATATTTTGCTCTGGGTCGAAGACACGGTTGCCAAGCTCAGGGTGGGGGATTTTGCCCATTTAGATCTAGAAAACTTAATTGAGGAGGTGGAATCATTGGGGAAATCGCAGAAAAGAGAACTTCTTAGTCGTCTGACAACTTTGCTAGAACATCTATTGAAGCGTCTATATGTTGATTTGCCAAATGACTACAACGGCTGGGAACGCACAATTCGGAATCAACGGACTGAGTTAGGATTTTTGTTGAAAGATGCCCCAAGCCTCAAAGCAATATGGAATGATAGTTTTATCTATGCATGGGAAATTACGCTCAAGACTGTGCAAGAAGAATATCCCCAAGTGAAGTTTCCGAGTGAATGGCAGGTCGATCGAGGTGTCGAAGCCATACTCAATCAAAAATTTTGGGCATAAGATCCTCGGTATTTCTCGCTCTTTTCGATCGACTCACCCCAGATACAATCAAGCAATGTAACGACAAGGAGATAGAGCAATGGTATTTACTCTAGAGCCATCTACAGAGAAGAAATCGAACGTTGCCATTACCTGGGAAGCGTTGCCAGAAAACTTTGTTTTAGAAGAAGAACCTGTGGAAAGTACAGCTCAACCATTAATTGCTGGCGCACTGCGAGAAAGCTTGGAGCTGACGGGATATATTCAGCCGACGATGCTGATTGCCTCCAATCTAGGTCTCTGCGCCACGATCGACGATAAGCTGGCAATCAAAGCCCCCGATTGGCTATATGTAAGGACTGTTTTGCCTTTAACGGGTAATGACACGGATCGGCGAAGCTACACGCCAAATTTGGAAGGAGAAGTTCCGCAGGTAGTGATGGAATTCCTTTCTGACACGGATGGGAATGAATATTCGGCAAAACCGACTTTTCCGCCTGGCAAATGGTATTTTTACGAACAGATTTTGCACGTACCGATATATATTACTTTCGAGCCAGTAGATGGATATCTAGAGGTTTATAGCCTCGGTGAAACCCACTATCAGTTGCAGCCAAAAGATCCAAATAATCGTTACTGGATTGCCGTCATGGGATTATTTTTAGGAGTTTGGCAAGGAGAAAAAGAGGGACGCAGGGGATATTGGCTGCGTTGGTGGGATCGAGACGGAAATTTATTGCCCTGGTCTGTAGAGCTGTTAGAACAGGAGCGTCAAAGTGTCGAACAGGAAAGACAACGCGCCGACCAAGAACAACAACGCGCCGATCAAGAACGACAACGTGCCGACCAAGAACAACAACGTGCTGAGCGTTTAGTGGAACAGCTAAGGCTGCTCGGTATTACTCCTATTGACTGAGATTTCCTTTAAAGAGTACCCAACAGCCCCTGCAATTTTGGGGTTCTGAAGCATTAGTTCGATGTAAACCCTAGTCAGTAATAGCTTTTAATAGGGTTCTTAAAGATCGAGATCTCGAAGCTCTACTCAATCAAAGATTTTGGGCATAAAAATTATTGGTACTAGCGACCGTATAGTCTAGTCATTTGCAATAATTTTTGGCTCAGTTCTTCAGTCAGATCCTCGGAACTTTCGTAGCGCCACGACCAGTTGCCAACTACCGTTCCAGGGCGGTTCATTCTGGCACTGTTGTCTAAACTCAAAATATCCTGAAGCGGCACGATCGATAGATCTGAAACCGAAGACAAAGCCATCCGAATTAGCACCCAGCTAATATGGTCGGAACTGACTAACTGCCCCGCAGGATAGCCTAAATAACTAGAGAGTAACTGTTTTTCGTGTTTGCTGGCTTTAACCCACCAACCCAAAGCCGTATCGTTATCATGTGTGCCTGTGTAGACCAGACTATTTGGCACATAGTTGTGTGGTAGGTAGTTGTTGGTAGAGTCGCCACCAAAGGCAAACAACAGCACCCGCATTCCAGGAAACTCAAACCGTTGCAACAAAGCTTCGACTTCGGGCGTAATCATGCCTAGATCTTCTGCCAAAATTGGCAGCTTACCGAGTGTGGCTTTAAGTTCTTCAAATAATTCAATCCCAGGAGCTTTAATCCATTTCCCATCGATCGCAGTTTCTTCACCCGCCGCGACTTGCCAAAACGCTTCAAACCCACGAAAGTGATCGATCCGAACGATGTCCACATATCTCAGCATCGACTTAAATCGATCGATCCACCAAGCAAAGTTAGTTTTTTGGAGCACATCCCAGTCATAAACAGGATTTCCCCATAACTGCCCTGTTTTACTGAAATAGTCTGGTGGTACACCTGCCATCTGGGCTGGCTCTGAGGTATCTGGGTCGAGTTTGAAGTTCTCAGGGCTAGTCCACACGTCGGCACTGTTATGAGCGACATAAATCGGAATATCGCCGACAATTTGGACATTTTTGCCGTTAGCGTAGTTTCTCAGATGCGACCATTGCGTAAAAAATTGAAATTGCAGAAATTTCTGAAATGTCACACGATATTCTTGGACTTTGGCAAATTCGGCAAGAGCTTGAGGGTCGCGTTTGGCAAGTTCAGGCTCCCAGACATTCCAAGCCGCACCGTGATTAATTTCCAGCAATGCCATAAACAGGGCATAATCTTCCAGCCAGCCAGCTTCGGTTTTACAGAATTTGTCAAAGTCAGGATCGGTCGATCGCCTGAAGTTTTCGTAAGCTGTCTTAAATAGTTTGTTTTTGTAGGAAATCACTCGATCGAAGTCAACAAAATCAGTTGGTAGTTCGATCGTAAAGTCATCTTCGCTAAGCAAGCCCCGATCTTTGAGCGTGTCTGGACTGATCAGTAAAGGATTCCCCGCGATCGCGCTGTAACTCATGTAGGGAGAATTGCCATAACCAGTAGGGCCGAGCGGTAAGATTTGCCAGAGTTTTTGACCACTACTTTCTAGAAAATCAATCAACTCGTAAGCTGCCTTGCCCAAATCGCCAATCCCAAATCGACTTGGTAAAGAAGTAGGATGCAACAAAATTCCACTAGCACGTTTAAAAGGCATAGGTTTTACTGGCGGCTCAAGATCGACAAACTGCTACTACTTTACCTTGCAGCGTACCTCAGCTATGTAAATAAAATCGAAACAAAAAACTGCTAAACCGTTGCGATTTAGCAGTTTTCTAAAAGTTACCTGAGCGAAATCACAGGAAGCTATCTTCTTGCCAGATAACCCATAGGATTCACGGCTCTACCACCTTGAGGACGCACCTCGAAGTGTAAGTGAGGTCCAGTACTAAAACCAGTGCTACCCATCGCCGCAATCACTTGAGACTGACCAACAGATTGACCTTCTTTGACGTAAATTGCGCTTAGATGTCCGTAACGAGTAATTGTGCCATCGGGATGACGAATATCGACCATGTTGCCGTAGCCACCATCATTCCAGCCAGCATAAACGACTGTACCTGATGCTGCCGCCCAAATTGGTGTACCGACAGGAGCCGCAATATCAATCCCTTGGTGAACTCGACCCCAACGAAAGCCAAAACCAGATGTCAGCATTCCTTGGGCTGGCCAAATAAAGCCTGTGGAAGACAAGGCATACTCAGAGGCATCAGGTAGGTAGCTGTTGGCAGCAAGCTTGGGCAATTCAGGTCGAATTCCAGTGGCAGCTTCGGAAAGCACTCGACTACCAGAATCAATGCGTCGATCGGGTGTGATTGTAGCAGCAGCGATTCTGAGAGCTTCAGCTTGACGTTGGGCGGCTTTCACTTCAGCTTCCCGCACTTTAGCTGCAAGTTGCTCGATCTCAGTTTCAAGTCGTATTACCTCTAAAGAAGTCATACGAGCCTCGGACTCAGGTAGTAAAGCCAAAGTTTGGGCGTTAGGGTCAATACTAGTAGCAATCTCTTGGTTGACTAGACCACCAGGAATATTTGGGATTATCGGTGTAGCCGCAGCAACTTTGGTTAATTGACTAGGAGCCTGTACAGCAGGTACAGAGGGCTCAGCCACAGGTTGAGCGGCTATATCTGCCAAGCTATTTGAAGCAGCTCGTTCGATCGAAGCAATCGCTGGCACTTTTAAAGCAGCAACAAATCTAGGCATCTGCACTGGTGGCTCTGCTACAGGCTGGGCTGTAACACCGACAGGTGAAGTTTTGGCATTAACATTTTGCTCAGTGGAGCCGAGCGATGGCGATGAATTTAGGATTGAGCCAGACAGTCCAGTATTGGAAATTGTTGCTGCCGCTACCACAGAAGGCTTAGCTTCGGCTACAGACAGGGATTTAGGCGACTCAATTAAAGCCACGATCGCTTTTTCTGGTGCGACTAGAAACAAAGACGCCAGCTTAAAATTCGGCTCAGGCGCAACAGGCGATTTTGCTGTTGCTTGATTCAGAGCTAAAGGCTGTTGCAAAGGTTGCTCTTGAGCTGGAGCACTAGGAACCTTGCGAGACAGGTCACCACCAGCCAGTTCGATCAAGCCATTCCAAGAAGAAGGCTGAACGGTTGTGGATGCAGGCATAACCATAGGTGAAGCGGCACTAACCTTGATCTCAGACATCATGCCTGATACCTGATCAGCTTGATTCGAGTTGTTTGACTGATTTATGCCTTTAGAGTCAACCTTAGAATCGGCTGGGATAAATGGTTGCGGTACAACTTTGCTGGGCTTTGGATCGAGATAAGCTACGGTCTGAATCGCCGTGTTGGTCTTACCGATTGGAATCCGTAGTTCCTGATCCAGTTCTAGCCAATGTGGGTTGTCAATTTTGTTGACTTCCGCGATCACAGTCTGGGAAATGCCATAACGTCGAGCTATTGTTTCGATCGTATCACCGTTCTGGACATGATAGACGGTGTACTTAGGTAGCTTCTTGACTGAATCGGCAGCGCGGTGACTCACAAGAGTTACACGCCCTTCAACTTCATCTAAGCGTCGCTTGAGTCGATCTCGCTCTGCAATCAAACGACTCTTGGCATCATCTTCACGCACTTTGAGTAAAGCCGTAACACTGCCAGGAATTACGAGAGGCTGATCGATCGACAGAAACTCAGGTGACTTAAGTGAAGTGTATTTGACGATATCCCCTTCTGAAACCCGATAAAACTTGGCGATTGCTTGGAGAGTGTCACCCGGTTTCACCTTGTGGACAATACCACTGACAGGTGGAATGACTAACTTCGTACCAGCTAATAGATTGGTCGCAGAACTAATGTTGTTAGAAGCAGCGATTGCGGCGGCATCAACCTGATACATCTGGGTGATCTGCCATAGCGTTTCGTCTTCGCGCACCTCATGAATCACTACTCCCTGTGGACTATCCAAACTGCCAGAGGCGATCGCGGCACGAGCTAGCTCATACTTCCGATCCTGGTTTTGCGCCATGGCATCAGTAAGTGTTTGAGGTGACTGAGCTACAGGTGTAGCTTTTAAATCTTGAGAACTCTGCTGATTAATCAGAATACCAGTGGTGGTAACTGAGAGAGACAAGCCCAGAAGTGCTAGAGATCTGCGCACCTTCAAAGAAGACTTTTGATTACCTTGAGAACTTTTTACTGTACCTTGAGGAACTTTAGGTAACAAATCTCGCTCTGTAGAAGATATCCGTTTCAAATATAGCCTCCTTAAACTAGCTGCACTTAAATACAATGCAGATGTGACTTCAGTAGATGTACCTCTGTATGGTTGTAAGGCTGCAAAGTTGCTCTTAGAACATGTCGTGTGAAGAACGTGTTTGGAGAACAGATTGAGCTAGACCTAACAACTCTGACGACAAACTAATTAAGAATCACTTATTTCAAAATCATGTAAAATAAACGATCCCATGTTTGTACGCATTGCTCAGAGAAGCATTTAAGAGCACGTTACCCTGCACTAAGGTACATTGATTTTTTCCCCTAAACAAGTTCGTAGCGAACAAAACAAATAGCCATTTTATGCATTAGCACCTTTTAGACTGACGTAAATTGCCTGATTGCATAACCAGCATTTCATTGTCAACTACTGAAAGCAGGAATTATTACTACAAAAACTTGGAAAAGGCGATTTCTGATTTCAGTAGCCCCGATCGCTTTTTTCTGTAATCTAAGTTCTCATATACAGTTCCTTTAGTAGTTATACCCATCGAAATGGATCTGGAACAATATCTGTTTCTCAGTCTTAGCAGGAGTATTTATGGTTAAAAATCTTGCCACGCTTTTTTTTGCTTCTTTTATCTTTGTTTTACTAGCTCTAGCTAGTTGATTTGATAGTCGAAAACTTATTTTAAAAAAATTATATTTTATTCATACTTTTTTCAATTTTTTTGAGGTTTTGGAATCCCTGGCACCAAATTTTCATACTCCTGTCCAAGTTCCTAAAATCAGTAGACCGATCGCTGGCGAAAACTCAAAGGGTACTTTCATGAACCATCTAGGTTTCGATCCCCAACTGGCGACGAGCTTCAAATAATCCTAGGGCGGCACTGACCGAAAGATTAAGGCTGCGAACCTTTGGGTGGGAGATCGGAATGTAGACAGTCGGATGCTCTTTTAATAGGTCTGCGGGTAGTCCATTCGCCTCACTGCCAAATAACAGCCAGTCATCGGGTTGAAACTGAAAATCGCGAAAATGATGCTGCCCAAATTTCGAGAAACATACCCACCGACTAGAAGGCTGTTCCGCCGACTTTGCCGCTAATGCTGCTAAATTTGCATGAACGTGAACATCGACATATTCCCAATAGTCTATGCCTGCACGTTTGAGTGATCGATCGCTAATTTCAAAGCCCAGAGGTTCGACTAAGTGCAAAGGCGTTCTAGTTGCGGCACAGGTGCGGGCAATATTACCTGTATTTGGTGGAATTTGTGGATAAACTAGGACAATGTTCAACATAACTTTAGTGGCTAGAGAAATGGTAAGGCTAGAGAAAGATATCTCACATCTTGTACCATTCTCAACAAGAACATTTAAGTTCGCCTGATTTGAGCCAGATTCAGACTTAAAATAAGGAAGCAGCTACTGAGTCTGTTTACCCACCAAAAACTTAAATATGACGGGAAGAAAAGCTAATTTAAAAGCAGAGACATCTCATCAAAACCGTTTGATCCAGTCTCTCAAAAACGATCTTGTGGCAGGGTTGCTGGTGATTATTCCCCTAGCTACGACCATCTGGCTGACATTTAGTCTCGCGACCTGGAGTATAGACTTGCTCACTAGCATTCCCAAGCAACTTAACCCTTTTGTGGGGCTACATCCGATTTTGGGGAATTTGATCAATTTTGCTGTGGGTTTGACCGTGCCTCTGGTGGGGTTGCTCTTAGTCGGTTTGATGGTGCGAAACATTTTTGGTCAGTGGTTGCTAAAGATGGGTGAGATGATTCTCCAAGCAATTCCTCTGGCTGGATCGATTTATAAAACGCTGAAGCAGATTCTTGAAACTATATTGCGTGATTCTAATGATAAGTTTCGGCGCGTAGTCTTGATTGAATATCCTCGTAGTGGGATTTGGCGGCTCGGTTTTGTCACGGGGGCGATTGGGGGTGAAATTGAGACTGAGGTGCAGCAACCGATGTTGAGTATATTTTTGCCAACTTCGCCAAATCCTGCGACGGGTTGGTATGCGATTGTGCCAGAAAAAGATGTAATTAACCTCTCGATGTCTGTAGAGGATGCTTTTAAGCTGATTATCTCCGCAGGAATTGTCGTGCCAGAAAGTGTAATGCCAAATATGAATAAGCTACCATTGGTGGGTCTGGAAATGCCAGTAGAAGGGATGATTAATGAGCAGCAACTCAGAGAATAAGCATGATTCCTGTGTTTGAACCCTCAATTGGGGAAGAAGAGATCGATGCTGTTGGAAGTTTGCTTGAAATTACCAGTTTATTTAGTTATTCCCGTTCGTGACCGATGGCTTGATTCCGCACGATCGAATTGATGCTTGGGTTGAACGTTTGCAATGGGCAGGCACTCATCCCCAAGAGATGTCACAAATCGGTCGGCAAGCTCGTCAAGATTACGAGTCATTGCATGGAATCAAAGC
>Ga0209591_10005656_pt1 | contig 13941 bp, 9 predicted proteins | sample MAT01_FD_187207 | JGI IMG/M metagenome (GOLD analysis project Ga0209591, IMG submission 187207) | Freshwater microbial communities from Lake Fryxell liftoff mats and glacier meltwater in Antarctica - MAT-01 (SPAdes) (version 2) | ecosystem: Environmental > Aquatic > Freshwater > Ice > Liftoff... | reverse complement strand
ACACCGCGATCGCGCGTGACCATATGCGCGACACGTTGTCACGAATTACACGGTGTCAGTTGCTCGCTGCTTGACGCGTCGCTTGCCCATCATCTAGAGCCCTTGATTGTCGGAGTAGAGGGGCGCTGCCGCACATGTGCCCGCTGTCGATCACGAGGAATCAAAGGGGTCGCGTCAAATGCTTTGTCTAGATCCGAAATCGAACGATGACTGCCCGGTCGGACTCACAGCCGCCAGTCACGGTGCGTCAGTCGGGCAAAGCAATCGTAAGCTCGCGCTCTTTATGGACTATGCCGGGACAAGTGGAAGGGCTGTAACGCGGGTAACAATTCAACACAAGCACCAAGCCTCAGAGTCGAATTGTTCTGAAGTGCTTGAGACATGAAGGAAGAGAAGTTGACTCCGGCCGTTGGTGTTACACCCAGTAGAATCATTACTGCTCTCTTGATTTTAAGTGCATGCGTCCATCTACCAGCGAGGGCTGATATGAAAACGTCATCATGGTTTAAGAATACAGATTGCTCTGAACTGACCATCATTAAATACAAATCAGTTTCAGACGACACCTCGGTGGCTTTGATCACGATCAAAGATAGTGCCGCAGTGAAAGAAATCGCGGATCGAATTCGATCTCTTCCAGCCGATGGCGCTGAGATGATCAAGGTTGGACCAAAAGCGCCGAGGACTTATCTTTCGTTCACCTGCGCTGACGGATCATTTCGCGACGTGGAATTTATAAATAAGAAAATCAAAACACCTTCGACCGGTTTTTTGGGGGGGAAGAATGCCATCGAAGATGATCTCTATCGAGATTTGGATGGTTTGGTGCAACCCGATTTAAACAAACGGATCCCTAAAATCAAAGGCCATCGAATTGAGTTTAAGGAATTCACCATCGTATTCTCTGGAGCCGTGCACACGCCTCAACCGGCTGGTGGCCCCACGGTCGGGCCAACAAGCCAAAACTTCTATAGCATTCGGACCAACGGTTCAGCAAACACAGTCAGTCTTGAGATTTTCGATGGTCAAAACACGCCGCAGCCAGAAGGTTTTTTAGTCGGAAAAAAAATCTACTATCTACTTACGTTTTGGAATGGTTCCAAAGAGCGTCTATACCCAACGCACTTTGAAATTTCGGAAAAAATTCCCAAGCGTTAATAAGCGTTTTCTTCGCACCCGAATTGCCGCTACTTCGACGGTTGCGCGCGTCGCGTCACCGCAGTGTCAAGAAGGTCAGGTCTCGGCGGCAAAAATGGAAGGGCTCTACCGCGTGGCGAATTAAAATTAAGCGGGGCAAATTAAGTGGGCCAGGCTGGATATATTCCCACTTCCGATATTGGCGTTACTTCGCCAACCCTTCGCGTGACTGGGACCTTTCCGCCGCATTCAGCAACGCGGCATCGAGTTCATCCATGAATTCGCCAACCTTGATCGGCTTGGTCAGGTAGCGGAAGAATCCCGCATTTAATCCCTTCTTCACGTCAAGCGGCATGGCGTTGGCAGACAGCGCCATGACGGTGATGTGGGCTGTTGCGGGATATCCATGCAGAAGTTTAAGGACATCAAATCCACTCATGCCGGGCAAATTAATGTCCATCAGAATCACGTCCGGATGGTGCGCGCGCGCCATGTCGATGCCCTGATTACCATTGGTGGCGGACAATAATTTGATATCGCCACGTTGCGAAATTAATTGCTGGACAAGCAGCAAATTGGCTGGTTCATCTTCGACATAAAGTACCGTACGGTGCATCGGCAAAGCGCGCTCTGCGGCATGATCCAGCGCATCTGCGCTGCTCTCTCGCGTGCTTGCCGCCCCGGTGTGTATTGGCAATTCTTGGGCTTGCGCAGCGTCTAATTCAATCCAGAATGTGCTGCCGACACCGACACTGCTTTCCACACCGACTTCGCCGTTCATCAGTTCCACCAGTTGTTTTGTGACGACTAGCCCGATACCGCTACCTTCTTCGGTGCCTGTCTCACGCCCAAGCCGGTTGAACGACTGGAATAGTTGCGCCAACTGTTCTGGTGAAAGACCATCTCCGGTATCCGCAACGCTGATGCGCGTCCGGTTGTTGCCGCGCATTTCGCTTTTCACAATGACGGCGCCATCCAGCCGATTGTATTTAATCGCGTTCGACAGCAAGTTGATCACCACCTGCTTGAGACGGGTTCTGTCGGCACGCACAAAGAAGATGTGGTTGTCGGTCGGGAATGTCATCCGTATCCCACGCCGCTGCGCCAGCGGCTCTACCATTTCGCGACAATCCTGCATTAACGGAATAAACGATACCGGCTCAATCGACATCGACGCTTTGCCCGATTCGACAACCGCCAGATCGAGGATTTCATTGATCAGGTTCAGTAGATGCCAGCCTGCCTTCAAAATCTGCTCAATCGACATTTTTTGTGCCGGTGTCGCCGTTTCCGAACCGGATTCCATCAACTGAGCGAATCCAAGCACTGCATTGAGTGGTGTGCGTAATTCATGACTCATGCTGGACAAGAAATCCGATTTCGCCAAATTGGCTTTCTCCGCAACCGCCTTTGCCATTTTCAGTTCGACGTTAGATTCATTCAGCGATGTCTCGAATTGTTTGCGCTCAGTGATGTCACGCGCAGCCACGAACACGCCTTGCAACTGTCTGTCCCGATTGTAGAAAGTACTCGCGTTGTAGGACACCATCGTCTCATTGCCGTCAACGCTGCGCACAATGAGTTCGTAGTTGATAACTTTCTTGTTTGCAAGCACCAGGTTGATACCCGCCTCAGCCCGTTGTGGATCGGTGAAGTAATTCTTGAAAGGCGCGCCGATCAGTTCATCGCGTGTATGCCCGGTCAGCGACTCCATTTGCTTGTTGACGTCGGTGATGATGCCTTTTGGGTCGGTGGTCATCAGCGCGTCCAGATTGGACTCGATAAGAGAACGCGTGTAGTACTGCTGATCGCGCAGGCGCAGATCCAGGATCGCTTGCTCGGCTTCGACTAGCTTGCGCGCAGTGTTGTCGGTGCCGATCAGCAGAAAACCGATAACGGCGTCCTTTGCGTCTCTCAGCGCCGTGACCGATACCACCGCTGGAAAACGGCTGCCATCCTTGCGGATATAGGTTAGTTCGTAAATGTCTTCAATGCCGCGAGAAGCTTTAAACACCAATGCTTCAAAGCCGGGCTTGATTGGCGTGTGCAGCTCCAGACTGAGCGCGGTGGCGCGATCAATCACTTCCTGCGGATCGGAGATCTCGGCAGGGGTGATCTTGTTCATCACGTCGGCTGCGGCGTAGCCCAGCATGCGTTCGGCGCCGACATTAAAAATCTGGATGACGCCCTGCGCGTCAGTAGCAATACTGGAGAAGTTGGCACTGTTGAAAATGGCGCTTTGCAAGGCACCCGCTCTCAGCAAAGCCTCTTCTGCTTCCTTACGCGCGGTGTTGTCCGTCCCGATCAGCAGGTATCCGATGATCGTACTCTGCTGGTCGCGCAGCGCCGTCACTGACACGATGGCCGGGAAACGACTGCCGTCCTTACGAATGTAGGTCAATTCGTAGATATCTTCAATCCCGCGTGAGGCTTTAAACACCAATGCTTCAAAGCCGGGCTTGATTGGCGTGTTCAATTCCAGACTGAGCGCGGTGGCGCGATCAATCACTTCCTGCGGATCGGAGATCTCGGCAGGGGTGATCTTGTTCATCACGTCGGCTGCGGCGAAGCCCAGCATGCGTTCGGCGCCGACATTAAAAATTTGGATGACGCCCTGCGCGTCGGTGGCAATACTGGAGAAGTTGGCACTGTTGAAAATGGCACTTTGCAACGCACCCGCTCTCAGCAGAGCCTCTTCTGCTGCCTTGCGCGCGGTGTTGTCCGTCCCGATCAGCAGGTATCCAATGATCGTATCCTGCTGGTCGCGCAACGCGGTCACCGAAACCACGGCGGGAAAACGACTACCGTCCTTGCGGATATAGGTCAATTCATAGATATCCTCAATGCCGCGTGAGGCCTTGAATACCAGCGCTTCAAAACCCGGCATGATTTGGGTGTTCAGCTCCAGACTGAGCGCCGTAGCGCGCGTCACCACTTCCTGGGGATCGGAAATATCGGCAGGCGTGCGCTGATCGACAACTTCATCTGCCCGGTAGCCGAGCATGCGTTCGGCACCAACGTTGAAAATCTGGATGACGCCCCGCGCGTCGGTGGCAATACTGGAGAAGTTGGCACTGTTGAAAATGGCACTTTGCAAGGCGCCCGCTCTCAGCAGAGCCTCTTCTGCTTCCTTGCGCGCCGTGTTGTCCGTCCCGATCAGCAGGTATCCGATGATCGTACTCTGCTGGTCGCGCAGCGCCGTCACTGACACGATGGCCGGGAAACGACTGCCGTCCTTGCGGATGTAGGTCAATTCGTAGATATCTTCAATGCCGCGTGAGGCTTTAAACACCAACGCCTCGAAGCCCGGGGTGATCTCGGTGCCGAGTTCGACGCTTAACGCCATGGCGCGCTCGATCACCTCCTGCGGATCCGAGATGTCGGCGGGAGTGATCTTGTTCATCACGTCGGCTGCGGCGTAGCCCAGCATGCGTTCGGCACCGACATTGAAAATCTGGATGACGCCCTGCGCGTCGGTGGCAATACTGGAGAAGTTGGCACTGTTGAAAATGGCACTTTGCAACGCACCCGCTCTCAGCAGAGCCTCTTCTGCTGCCTTGCGCGCGGTGTTGTCCGTCCCGATCAGCAGGTATCCAATGATCGTACTATGCTGGTCGCGCAGCGCTGTCACCGACACGATGGCCGGGAAACGGCTGCCGTCCTTACGAATGTAGGTCAGCTCGTAGATGTCTTCGATGCCGCGCGAGGCCTTGAATACCAGCGCTTCAAAGCCCGGCTTGATTTGGGTGTTCAGCTCCCGACTAAGCGCGGTGGCGCGCGCCACGACTTCTTGTGAATCAGAAATATCAGCGGGGGTGCGTTTATCAACCACGTCGTCGGCCTTGTAGCCGAGCATGCGTTCGGCGCCGACATTAAAAATCTGGATGACGCCGTGCGCGTCCGTAGCAATACTGGAGAAGTTGGCACTGTTGAAAATGGCGTCTTGCAAGGCACCTGTTTTCAGCAGGTTCTGCTTGCGTTTAATCTCAGCGCTAACCTTCGCAAACCCCTCGATAGGATTTTCTATGGGCGCAACATCAGTTGAGGTGGGCATGCCGCGCTTTCGGAAAACGCCTAATACGTTTAATACGGGCGCAAGTGGCGCGCGACAAATACAGCAGATTGGAAATCAGTTATACGCCAACTTTGGTGCAAGGGTGCCTTTAGTTTTTCGGACCTTCATCGATTCCACTGTGATTTGATTCTTCAGTCGCGCACAATTCTGTCCTTCCGACATATCGACTAGGCGATAAATGACACAGTGGTATAAGAACACCTTCTTGGGCTCGAGACACCCTGACACTAGGGTGTCATCGTCAAATTGTTTTGCGCGGTGCTCGGATGATTAAGTAGAAAGACGCGACGGAAACGAGATTTGAATCTGACCTCCAATTTTCTGAGTGTAGCCACTTTCGCGCTGGTACGGTAGGATTGCAGCATGAAGATTCTGCCATCCGGTCAACGCATGCGTAATGACTTTCCGCGTTTTGGCCTTTCACCGTACGCAGAGCGTATTCCAAATGTGCTCGGTTCGCGTGCAATCGACATTAGCGGCGACGCGCTGGCGGTAGGAACCCAGCTCGGGCTTACCGGTGCCACGATTCGACTTGACCCGTTTGCGGATGTTGCGCCGCTGTCATTAACGACTGACTTTCACTGCGTCACGACTTGGACGGTGTGCGACCAGCTGTGGCAAGGGGTGCGATTCCGCGCCTTTTACGAAGCACACGTGGCCCCGCGTATTCGAGCAGACAGGCCAGCGACGTGGATCGTGTTGCGTGGCCAAGATGGCTACCGCACCGCGCTCTTGCTGCAAGACGCACTAGCCGATGATGTGATGCTCGTTGATTCGCTCGGTGGTCAACCGCTTTCCGTTGAGCACGGCGCACCGCTGCGATTGATCGCGCCGCAACAATACGGTTATAAATCGATGAAGCATCTCAAGGCCATCGAGTTCTGTCATGACCAACCGACGCTAAAGCGCGGACTCATGGCATGGATGGATCACCCTCGTGCACGCGTCGCGCACGAGGAGCGCGGGCAGGTGCTGCCTGGCTGGTTGCTTCGCTACCTTTATCGGCCATTCATCGCCTCCAACGTGCGGCGGTTTCAATTGGCGATGAAACGCTACATGCCGCGCTGAGCGAGGTAGCATTGACGGGCAGCCACCACGCCCACTGCCAGCGTCGAATCGATTTCAGTCAGCCGCGCGATGCGAACGCGGCGAGGAGGGCGAAGTCGAAGACGTTAATGCGGCACCCTGCTCTTGAGGGCGTGCTGCGCAGCGCCGTGGCGTTCATCGCCGCCGCGCGTTCACGTGCTTACCGGCGTCAGTTCGCTGCGGCGGTCGGCTCAGAGACTTCTGTGAGCAGCCCGCCCTTGAGTTTGACGTCGAAGTGAAACACCGCTGGCTTAGCCCTCAAGCCCTTGTCCTTCACTTCGCGAGCGAAGCTGGGCACGCCGACCGTGGCTGTGGCAGCATGGCTGCCGACGCTGCCCAAGGCGCTATTCTCCACATAGTGCAGGCCGCTTGCTGCCCGACATCGGCGGCAAGATCGTTAACACCACCTTGCCGCTGTCACGGTTAGTCGCATTGAATGTCACGATCGCATAGGGCAGTCGGGTGCGGGTCTTGTTGTCGGTTGTCTTGACCTCGATGTGAAAGCGCTCGCCCTTGGCCGGGGCATGTTCACGCCACATCGGCGGGGCGCCCATCTGCATCCACATCGCTTCTGCGCCTTCGATCTCGAGCGTTGTTGTCAAGCCGTCGTTCACATTGCGGTCGACCAGCACGGTCCCGCGTGTGGGGTCCTTGGCGGGCGACAACAATTTGATTTTTGTGAGTGCGGCTGGCGTGTCAGTTGCGCTGGCGTGCCGCGCAAACGCCGCTGCGCAGGCCAGCAGCAGACGCGCCGGTATTGGCAGGCACTACGTGGCCATGGCGTGGCTTTCGAATGGAAACACAATCACGCAGACTGGCCGCTGTGGCACCTGCGGTCTGCGCGTCGGCGCACCAATTGACCACAACCGGGGTTCCCGCGATCTTCACGCTGGGTGAGGTTTGAAGGTGCAAGTACAATCGCCGTTATTACAGCGCGAAGGCCCTTACAAGCGTCCTTGCAGGCAAGCGAGACCAATAGCGTTCCAGCGCAAGCTTGGCTCTGGGGATGCGCCGGGGCAGCATCTGTTAGACGGCAATCAATAGTGGCCTGTTTGCGGGCTATTCGGAGCAAAAGTGCTCGAAACGGCAAGCTGGGCGCGAGGTTTGCCCTACTTCTTCTTCTGTGTCGACGAGTGATCGTTGACTTGTCCCGGCATTGGCATTGCCTTTAACTCCTCGGTGTTGGTCATCTTCTTGCCCTTGACCGGCGGCACCACGACAGGAGCGATGGCAACCACTGGTACAACCGGCAGCGCTGCAATGCGTGCGCGGTCGGCGGCGTCTCGTTGGGCGAAGACGTCACTAGCGCTAGGCAAGGATCGGTCACGCCACGCTTCGGGGTCGATCAACACATCGGCGCGGCTACAGCCACTTAGCAACACAGCGACAACACTGGCGTGGAGTAATGCAAGTCGAACATTCATGGCGAACCTTTCGTTATGTTTAGTGCAACATCTGGTATGCGTGCGGCGTGGATTGCGTTCTTGACGATTCAACGAATTTAGACGCGCGGTCGTTGCTCGTCTGTTCGCAAACCCACTCACACCGCCGCTATTCACCAATGCTGGTCAATCAATATTGACTTGGTGCGATAGCACACCGATGCGAGCGTGGTGTTTTGCTTATGCTGGAGCGATGAATAGCGCCGCTCTCAGCCAATCTGACGATCACGAATGGAAACTCAGCGGAGGCTGGACAGTTCACAGTCTAGGCACGCTCGGTCAACCGTTGGACGTAGAGGCCTGCGCGCAGGGCGACATCATTCTCGACGGCGAAAAGCTGGAGGCACTCGACAGTGCGGGCGCGTGGGTGTTGCAAGTCTGGCTGCAACGCCACGGCGCTGCTGCGACCTTGCAGCATTGGCCGCCGCGCATGCAAGCGTTGATGGAGCAGGTTGGTGCTTATACCCAGCTGAAGGGCGAACCGAAGTCGCAGCCGAACGCTGAACCAGAGGCCCAACCGAACGCCGAACTAAACAGCAAACGCATGGATAACAAGTCGGCGGCGGAGCCTGCGCAATCGTCGTTGGCGCCGCTGCTGGCGCAGATTGGTCTTAGCGCCTATGCCGCAGCCGAACAAGCCCTCGCGCTACTGACCTTCACCGGCAGGACCGCCACCACGGCGCTGAATTTAATGCGCCATCCCACACGCATCCGCTGGCGCGCGGTGCTGCACAACATTCAGATCGGCGGTTTTGAAGCCTTGCCGATTGTTGGGCTCACCGCATTCCTGCTCGGCGTGGTGGTCGCCTATCAAGGTGCCGACCAGCTAAAGCACTACGGTGCCAATATCTTTGTGGTCGAGCTGGTTGGCTATTCGATGCTGCGCGAATTTGCGCCACTCATTACCGCCATCATTGTTGCCGGGCGCTCCGGGTCAGCTTTCTCCGCGCAGATCGGTACCATGGTCGTGACCGACGAGATCGATGCCCTACGCACCATCGACATTGATCCGACTGAGTTGTTAGTGCTGCCCAAAATAGCCGGCTTACTGGTAGCACTGCCGCTGCTGACGGTATTTGCCGACATCACCGGCGTGTTTGGCGGCATGGTCATGGCGCGCTCGCAGTTAGGAATCGGCTTTTATGAGTTCCTGGATCGCTTTGGCCACGAAATTCATGGATCCGCGTTTCTGGTGGGGGTGGGTAAGTCGTTGGTGTTCGCCGTCATCATTGCCGGTATCGGATGCTTTCAAGGCTTTCGCACGACCGACAGTGCCGACAGCGTCGGTCGACAAACCACCACCAGCGTGGTGCAATCCATCTTTCTGGTGATTGTGGTGGATGCCCTGTTCTCGGTGGTGTTCAATATCTTGAATATTTGACGCCGTGACGAATCAGGATCTGGTGATTGAAATGCGTGGCGTGTCGACCCACTTTGGCAAGCATGCCGTCCACACGGATCTCGATCTTGAGGTCCGTCGCGGCGAGATCTTGGCGATTGCAGGCGGCAGCGGTTCCGGTAAATCTGTGTTGCTGCGCGAAATGATTCTGCTGCAAAAGCCAAGCGCAGGTTCGATCAAAATTTTCGGCGACGAGATCGCTTCGCTTGATGAAGCCGCTACCCATCAACTGCGCCAACGCTGGGGCGTTATGTTTCAAAAAGGTGGCCTCTTCGGCGCGCTAACGGTGCGCGAGAATGTCGGGCTGCCGCTACGTGAGCATACCGCGCTCGACGACAAGATGATCGACGATATTGCCGACTGGAAACTATCGTTGACCGGACTGGAGCCCGACGATGGTGTGAAATTGCCCAGCGCACTTAGCGGCGGTATGGTGAAACGTGCCGCATTGGCCCGTGCGCTGGCGCTCGATCCTGAACTGTTGTTTCTGGATGAACCCACCTCGGGACTCGACCCGGCCAGCGCACGCGGCGTCACCGAGCTGATCCTTAAAACGCACGCGTTGTACGGGCTGACCATCGTCATGGTCACGCATGATCTGGACTTGTTGTGGCGGGCAAGTGATCGCGTGGCGGTGCTGGGGGAACGGCGGGTAATGATGACCGCGCCGATGGCCGAACTGCAGCACAACGACAATCCGATCGTGCAGGAATATTTTGTGGATGCACGCGGTGATGCACGCATTGACGCACACATTCAGGCGCGTGGCCAGACAGCCGCATCTTCACCTGTATCGACGTCGGCAGCCGCACTCACACCCGTACCAACACCCTCACTTACAACGCCACCGGTTCCGCATGGAAGATAAAGTCAATTACGCGCGCGTCGGCGCCTTTGTGCTGGTACTTGGCGCTGCGCTGATCGTCGGCACATTGTGGCTGGCGACCGGCATGGGTAGCAAAAAGCAATACGACACTTATCAATCGATCATTCCGGAATCGGTCGCGGGGCTCAATATTGACGCCCCCGTCAAATATCTGGGTGTCGATGTCGGCAAGGTAAGCCAGATCGTGATCGACCCTGAAAACCCGCGTCAGGTCAGGCTCACGTTACTGATCGAGCGCGGCACGCCCATCCTAGTAGACACCGAGGCCGTGCTGAAGACGCAGGGTCTTACCGGCATCGCCAATGTTGAGTTGAGCGGCGGCAGCGATGGCGCGGCACCCTTGGTGCCCACCAGTGAAGACAAGATTCCGACCATTCGCTCTAAACCGTCATTGAGCGCGCGATTGGAAAACGTGTTGACGACGGTGCTGGCCAATATTGATCGGGTATCAAACAATCTCAATGAAATTTTCAATGACGAAAATCGTCTGGCATTAAAATCGACACTTGCGGACACGGCGACGCTCATGCGCGCGATTGCGGCCAAACAAAGCGCCATTGGCTCTGGCATCGCCGATGCCTCGCGCACGGCGGCCAATGCGGCGCGCGCCACTGAGCAACTGGCACCGGTGCTGGCACGCATCGCGGCCAGTGCCACGGCCGTGGAAAACATGGGCAACGCCACCACCAGCGCTAGTGACAGCGTGGGCCGTACCGCAGAGGTTGCTTCAAGCAGCCTGCAACGAATTCGTGACGAGACATTGACCGAGCTGACCCGCGCGTTGCTGGAGTTCAATGAGCTCGCCGCGTCGTTACGTCGATTAAGCGAGCAAACCGAACGCAGCCCCAACAGCCTGATCATGGGTGCACCACCACGGCGCGCCGGCCCGGGCGAGAAAGAACGCAAATGACTCCTGCACCACGCACTCATTCACAAAGGACTCATGCACAACGGACTCAAGCACGGAGCGGCTCACGCATTGACGGCCCTAGTAGGATGCGAGCGGTGCTCGCGCTGGCGGTGGGATTGTTGCTGAGTGGATGTGGGTCAATCCTGTTGCCAAAACCTGCCGATCCCCCAACCCTGTTCGCCCTCAATGATTCAGCATTGATCGCTACAACGACGGCTGTACAACCCAACATTTCGGCAAATGCGGCAGCGCCAACGCTGATCGTGAACGCGATGCGCGCCGCCTCCGGCTACGCCACCGCGTTTATCGTATACACCAGGCGCGCCAATGAAATCGAGTACTTCAACGATAGTCGTTGGGTGCAGTCACCAGCGGAAATGCTCACGCCGTTGATCGCGCGCGCACTTGATCGTACCTCCGCGTACCGCGCCGTGGTGCGTGCGCCTACCTCGGCACGTGGTGATTGGCTGTTGGATACCGAACTGGTTCGCCTGCAACACGACTTTTCGGTGACGCCCAGTCGAGTGCGCCTGACGCTGCGTGCGCACTTGATCGATACCACCACGCATCGGGTGCTGGGCGTCAAAGATTTCGACGCAACCGTGGTGTCGGCGAGCGAGGATGCTCGCGGCGGTGTAGTTGCGGCGAACTTGGCAGTGCAACAGGTGATGGCAGAACTCGCGCGCTATTGCGCGACGCAAACAAGTCGCTGACATTCCGTTGGGCATCAATGTCAGTTCGCTCCGGCGTCGCTAGTGTGGTGCTTCGCTCTGTTTGCAACCGGAGCAAGAGCTTTACTGTAGCCCGAAGGGAGCGGCCTTCAGCCCCGGCATGCTTAAAGCTGGGGGTATTCCCTGGTAGTCGTTGGGCAGCGGAATACCCGGAATGCGCTGAGCGCCTCCCGGGCGGCATTTACTGGCGCCAATTTGTCCAGAAGGCAGATCTGCATCCTGCTCCGCATGCCGACGTTTCTTCTCGATATACATGCGCGAGTCCGCTTCGGTGAGAAGTTCGGTCACACTTCCCAAGCGCCCGTGGTCAATAGGGGTTGTTCCTGCGCTGTACAGAATGTCGTATCCGCGACCGGCGGTCGCGTTGTGCTCCGCAACCGCTTGCGCAAGGCGATCAAGAATCGCTTTAAGTTGTCCAGCCTCGGTATTGGTCAGGAGCACGGCAAATTCATCACCGCCTAGACGCCCGATGACATCCGAGTCGCGGAATACGCGTGCCATGATCGCGGCATAGGTCACCAAGACGAAATCGCCTTCTGCGTGTCCATAGGTATCGTTGATCGCTTTGAAGCGGTCGAGGTCGATCATCATCAACCATGCGCTATGCCGCTGCCGGCGACAAACATCAAGTGCATATTTGGACAGGGTTTGAAAACCACGGCGATTGGAAATCTTCGTCAGCTCGTCGGTTGTCGCTTGCTGCACAGCCGTCAACTCGAGTTCCGCCATCTGCGCCAAATCGCGCAGCAGCGCCTTGTCATCTTCCCCAAACTCACGCGCCTCGCGGTCAATAATGCATAGCGTCCCAACTTTTTCGCCGTTGCCCAGCCTAAGTGGACAGCCCGCGTAGAAGCGGATGTTCGGCTCGCCCGTCACCAGCGGATTGTCATGGAAGCGCTCATCAGCCAGCGCGTTGGGGATGACCAGGATTTCGTCTTGCAAAATCGCATGCCCACAAAACGAAACATCCCGACCGGTCCCGGTTGCGTCGAGTCCCATGCACGACTTGAACCACTGGCGATTCGTGTCGACCAAACTGACGACCGCAATTGGCACGCTAAACATCTTTCTCGCCAATCTGGTTAGTCGATCGAAACGCTCTTCAGCAGCCGTGTCAAGAATATTCAAGTCGTGCAGACTGGCTACGCGCGAAACTTCGTTCTGGGGGAAATCTGGGGCTTTCATGTGATCACCGTAGTAAAAGAGTGGAAACCCGCTTGACGATTTGTTCCGCACGCACCGGGTCTTGGATTTAGGACGATAGAGCGCCCGAAGATTTGCTGGGTTCAGGTACGCTCGTTCCAAATCATCTTTCGGCAGAATCGTTCGAATCTTGAGAAGAATTTGGTGCGCTAGCGCACCGATGCGGGCGGTGTGCTTCTTGCGAGTCGAACTGGCAAAGACGCCCTTTAAACTTTGGTTACGTTACGCCTATCCGAGTTGCCTCAAAACCGATCCACCGCAAACGCCCCGAGATCGATATTTACACTGCCACCTCGAATCGTGTCCGTGACCAATCGCGCCGTCACTCCCGCTAGCGTCAGCCCCAGATGCTGATGCCCAAACGCAAAGTACAGCTCCCGCCCATCCGGCGCGCGGCCAATGACCGGTAGATGATCCGGCAGCGACGGCCGAAAGCCCATCCAATGTGTCGCGTTTTTGATCGGCGCGCCGGGTAACAGCGCCCGCAGATGGCCGGCCAGAATGTCAAAGCGTCGTGCATCCGGCGGCAATATCAGGCCGCCAAATTCCACCGTCCCCGTCATCCGCAATCCACACGACATCGGCGTCATGATCACTTTGCGTTCATACGACGCGACCGGAATTTGAAAACGTGGCGTCGTGCCGGGCAAGCTGATGTGATAACCGCGCTCAGTATCGAGCGGGATGTCGTAGCCCATTTGTTTGGCCAGCGAAGCCGACCACGCGCCCGCGCACAGCAACACGCGCTTGGCGTGCCACTGGCGTCCGTCGTCGGTGCTTGCCACAAACTGAGCGTCGCGGTGCTCAATTTGCTGTATCGCGCCACGCACCACGCTACCACCGGCTGTGATGAATGCCGAGAGCAGGGCGCGGCAGACGGCAGACGGATCGTCAACGTGACCGGTGCCACGGTAGAGGTATGCACCTTGGATGGGAGCGGCGATGTCCGGCGCGATTGCCAAAACCTGCTGCGGCGTGAGCCAGTCAGCCGACACGCCATGTTGGGCTAAGTCTTGGATTTCCGCTCGTGCAGCCGCCAGTGATTCGGCGCGCTCGATCAACACCAGATGGC
>Ga0209591_10005652_pt1 | contig 13943 bp, 8 predicted proteins | sample MAT01_FD_187207 | JGI IMG/M metagenome (GOLD analysis project Ga0209591, IMG submission 187207) | Freshwater microbial communities from Lake Fryxell liftoff mats and glacier meltwater in Antarctica - MAT-01 (SPAdes) (version 2) | ecosystem: Environmental > Aquatic > Freshwater > Ice > Liftoff... | reverse complement strand
GGAGCTCTTCGCGTGGGCCGTGCTGGCGTTCCCGGAGACGCCGCGCGAGTTCCGCGCCGGGCTCGTGCGCCTCGCGAACGAGGAGCTCGCGCACCGGCGCGCGTACGTCGCGCACGCGGCGCGGCTAGGACTCCAGGACGGCGCCGTCGCGGTGCGCGACTGGTTCTGGCAGCGCGTCGGGCTGTGCGCGGATCCGGCGTCGTTCACCGCGCTCCAAGGTCTCGGGCTCGAGGGCGCGAACCTGGAGCATTCCGCGCGCTATTCCCGGCGATTTCGCGAGGTGGGGGACGAGGTCGGCGCGCGGATCCTGGACGCCGTCGAGACCGACGAGATCGCGCACGTCGCCTTCGCGGCGCGCTGGTTCGCGCACTTCACGGGCGCGCCGCTCGACTACGACCGCTGGCGCGCGGCGCTGCCCGCGCCGTTGACTCCGGCGCTGCTGCAAGGGCGTCCGCTCAACGTCGAGGCGCGCCGTCGCGCGGGGATGGACGACGCGTTCCTCGCGCGCCTCGCGACCGAGCCCGATCCGGGCGCTCGGAGGCAGTGAGTGGAGACTCCGCCGCGCGCGTGGGTCCTGAACCTGGACGCCGAGCACGAGCTCGAGGCGCGGCGCAGCTACGCGCCGACCGACCACATGCGCGCGATCGTCGCGCGCGAAAGCCGGCGCTTGATCGGGCCGCTGGTCGCGCCGCACGACGTGGTGGTCACCGAGGAGGAACTCCGGCGCGGCGGTGAGCTCGCCGAGCGCGCGCGCGGACTCGAAGGTCTGTGCTGGTCGCCGACCCCGCGCGCGCTGGAGCTGCTGGCGAAGGCCGGCGCGCGCGTCGCGGCAGCGCCGTCCCTGGCGGCGCTGCGCACGGTCAATGCGCGGCCCTTCGCGGCCCTCGTTCGCGAACCGCTCGCGCGCGCCAGCTTCGCCAAGCACGTCGCGATGGATCTCGAGTCCGTGTTCGCCCGCTTGGCCGCGCCCGCGCGCCTCGGCTGGCTCGTGCGGCGCACGTACGGCGCGGCGGGCCGCGGACGGCGCCGCATCCATGCCGGGCGGCCTTCGCCGGCCGAAATCGCCTGGATCGAGGCCTCGCTGCGCCTGGGCCCGCTCGTCGTCGAGCCCTGGGTCGAAGTCCTGCGCGAACACACGCGCTCGGGTTGGGTCGGCGCGGACGGATCCGTCGCGATCTCGGGCCCGTGCTTTCAGCGCGTGAACGCGCACGGGGCGTGGACCGACACGGAGCAGGCCGCGCTCGACGAGCTCGCCGGCGACGACGACGCGCGCCTCGAGGAAGCGTGCGCCGCAGCCGGTTCCGCGCTGGCCGCCGCGGGCTATTTCGGACCGTACGGCATCGACGCGTACCATCACCGCGCGCTCGACGGAGCGGGCGTCCTTCTGAACCCGCTCAGCGAGATCAACGCGCGCTTCACGATGGATTGGGCGACGGCGATGGCCGCGGATCCGAATTCCGGCGCGGCGCGAGCGCGACTCGCGCACTTCGAAGCGTGGCGAATCTGACGGTGGGACGCGTCGGAATCGCGCAGTCCCTCGCGCAGGCACGCCGCCGTCGGCAGAATGTGCGCGACCCCGCACCACGTTTCACGTCCAGAGCCTCCAGCCAGGCTTGGGAGTTCCATGACCGACATCGACCGGCTCGCGATCGACACGATCCGCACGCTCGCCATGGACGCCGTCCAAAAGGCGAACAGCGGACACCCCGGCACGCCGATGGCGCTCGCGCCGGTCGCTTATGCGATCTGGCAGCATACGCTGCGCTACGACGTCGAGGATCCCAACTGGCTCGACCGCGACCGCTTCGTCCTGTCGTGCGGGCACGCGTCGATGCTGCTCTACGGCGTGCTCCATCTGGCCGGCGTGCAGGAGGTCGATGCGCACGGCAAGCGCACGGGGCGCCTCGCGGTCCCGCTGGCCGACATCGAGCGTTTCCGTCAGCTCGACAGCCGTTGTCCGGGTCACCCCGAGTACCGCTGGACGAGCGGCGTCGAGACCACGACGGGGCCGCTCGGGGCGGGCGTGTCGAATTCGGTCGGCATGGCGATGGCGCAGCGCTGGCTGGCGGCGCGCTACAACAAGCCCGGTCTCGAGCTCTTCCAGCACCGCGTCTACGCCGTGTGCAGCGACGGCGACCTGATGGAGGGCGTCTCATGCGAGGCGGCGTCGATCGCGGGACACCTGCAGCTCGCCAACCTCTGCTGGATCTACGACGACAACAAGATCACGATCGAGGGTGGCACGGATCTGGCCTTCAGCGAGGACGTCGGCGCGCGTTTCGAAGCACTCGGCTGGAAGGTCCTGAAGGTCGCCGACGCGAACGACCACGGCGCGCTCACGACAGCGCTCGACGCGGCTTCCGCCGAGAAAAAGCGGCCCACGCTCATCGTCGTCCGGAGTTTCATCGGCTACGGCGCGCCGAAGAAGCAAGGCAGCCACGCCGCGCACGGCGAGCCGCTGGGCGAGGACGAGATCGTCGCGACCAAGAAGTACTACAAGTGGACCGGCACAGCGGCGTTCCACGTTCCGGAGGGAGTGCGCGAGCGTTTCGCGGCTTGCGTCGGCGCGCGCGGGTCCGCAGCGCGGCAGAGCTGGAACACCCTGTGGACGCGCTACCAGCAGGAACAACCCGCCTTGGCGCGCGAGATCGTCGCGATGCAGCGCCGCGAACTGCCCGCCGGCTGGGACAAATCCCTGCCCGTTTTTCCGGCCGATTCGAAGGGTGTCGCGTCGCGCGACGCATCGGGCAAGGTGCTCAACGCGATCGCTCCCTCCATCCCGTGGCTACTCGGCGGCTCGGCGGACCTGGCGCCGTCGACGAAGACGCGCCTCACGTTCGAGGGGGCGGGCGACCTGCTCGCCGCGACGCCGGGCGGGCGCAACCTGCACTTCGGCATCCGCGAGCACGCGATGGGCGGCATCGTGAACGGGCTCGCGCTCTCGGGCTTGCGGCCGTTCGGCGCGACGTTCCTGATCTTCAGCGACTACATGAAGCCCGCCGTGCGCCTGGCTTCGATCATGGAGATCCCGGCGATCCACGTCTTCACGCACGATTCGATCGGCGTGGGCGAGGACGGACCGACGCACCAGCCGATCGAGCAGCTGGCGTCGTTGCGCTCGATCCCCGGCTGCGTCGTGATCCGCCCGTGCGACGCGAACGAGACGGCCGAGGCGTGGCGTTTCGCGCTCGAGAACGAGCACGGACCGACGTGCTTCGCGCTGACGCGCCAGGCTCTCCCGACGCTCGACCGCACGAAGTATGCGCCCGCGTCCGGCCTGCGGCGCGGCGGTTACGTCCTGCACGATCCGACGAATCCGCAAGTCGTCCTGATCGGCACGGGCAGCGAAGTGCAACTGTGCGTCGCGGCCGCCGAGAAGCTCAGCCTCGAGGGCATCGCCGCGCGCGTGGTCAGCCTACCGAGCTTCGAACTCTTCGAGCGTCAGTCCCAGCAGTACCGCGACTCCGTACTTCCGCCCGAGCTGCGCGCGCGCGTCGCGGTCGAGGCGGGTTCGGCCTTCGGCTGGCACCGTTACTCCGGCGATCAGGGCGCCATCGTCTGCATGCCGGGCTTCGGCGCTTCCGCGCCGCTCTCGGACCTCCTGAAGAAGTTCGGGTTCACCACCGACACCGTCGTCGCCGCAGCACGCAGCCAACTCACCCTCGCCACGACCTGAGACAGAATCATGAACCCGCTGAAGGAAACCGCCGCGCTCGGACAGTCGATCTGGCTCGATTTCATCTCGCGCAAGCTGCTCGACTCGGGCGAGCTGCACCGCATGGTCGAGGCCGACGGGCTGGGCGGCGTGACGTCGAACCCGTCGATCTTCGAGAAGACGATCCGCGAGGGCACCGAGTACGCGGGCTTCCTGACGGACCTGCGCCGGCGACGTCCGGGCGCCACCGCGTTCGAGCTCTACGAAGCGCTCGCCGTGCGCGACATCCAGGACGCGTGCGACGTGATGAGGCCGGTCTACGACCGCACGAAGTCGCGCGACGGGTACGTCTCGCTCGAGGTCACGCTGTACCGCGGCGATTCCCCCGAGGAAATCGTGCGCGAGGCCCTGCACCTGTGGGAGGTCGTCGCGCGCCCCAACGTCATGATCAAGGTCCCCGGCACCGCGAGCGGTCGCGAAGCGTTCGAGGAACTGATCGCGGCCGGCATCAACGTGAACGTCACGCTGCTCTTCGCGCGCAGCGCGTACGCCGACACGCTCGAGGCCTACTTGCGCGGACTCGAGCGCCGCGCGAAGGCCGGCGGCGATCTCTCGCGCGTCGCCAGCGTGGCCAGCTTCTTCGTGTCACGCATCGACAGCACGATCGACAAGCAGCTCGAGGCCAAGATCGCGGCCGCGAAGTCGCCCAAGGAGCAGGCCGCGATCGAGAAACTCTACGGGCGCGCGGCGATCGCGAACGCGAAGCTCGCGTATGCGCACTACGAGGACGTGACGTCGAGCAAGCGCTGGCGTGAGCTCTCCAAGCAGGGCGCGCAGACCCAGCGCGTCCTGTGGGCCAGTACCGGCACGAAGAACAAGAAGTACAGCGACGTCATGTACGTCGAGGAGCTGATCGGCCGCGACACGGTGAACACCGCGCCTCCGGCGACGATCGACGCGTTCCGCGACCACGGCAAGGCGCGCTCGTCGCTGAACGAAGGTCTGCTCGATGCCAAGAAGGTGCTGCGCGAGCTCGACGGCGCGGGCATCTCGCTCGACAAGGTGACGGACGCGCTCCTCGCCGACGGGCTGAAGCAGTTTTCCGAGGCGTTCGAGACGCTCCTGGGTTCGGTCGCGGGTCCCGCGCCGAGCGCCGAGACGCCGGCGCGATCGCCGAGCGCACCCTCCGCGTCGGCACCGGCCGCGAAGCAAGCGCTCGCTCCCGTCAGCGCGCCCGCGGCTCCCGCTGCCTCTCCGGCCTCGACGCCCTTCGCGACGCAGGCGCCGGCCGAGGTGCAGAAGGCCTACGAGGCGGCGCTCGCCGCGTGGACGCAGGGCGACGAATCGCGGCGCTTCTCGCGCAAGGACGCGACCGTGTGGACGGGCGGCGACGAAGCGCGCTGGCTCGGATGGCTCGACTCGCCCGCGCGCGGCAAGGCCGCGATCGCCGAGCTGCGCGCGTTCGCCGACCAGGCGAAGAAAGACGGGTTCGAGAGCGTGCTGCTGCTCGGAATGGGTGGTTCGAGCCTGTGTCCCGAGGTTCTGGCGCGCACGTTCGGCTCGCGCACCGGGTACCCCGAGCTGCACGTCCTCGACTCGACCGATCCGGTGCAGGTCGCGGCGTTCGAGAAGAAGTTGGACCTCGCGCGCACTCTGGTCGTCGTCGCGAGCAAGTCGGGATCGACGCTCGAGCCGAACATCCTCGACGCGTACTTCTGGGACAAGGTCGTCAAGAAAGTCGGCCTGAAGGATGCCGCGCGACGCTTCGTCGCGATCACGGATCCCGGTTCGAAGCTCGAAGGCGTCGCGCGCGCGAAGGGCTACCGCAAGATCTTCCACGGCGATCCCACGATCGGCGGGCGCTTCTCGGCGCTCTCCATGTTCGGCCTGGTGCCCGCCGCGCTGATCGGCGTGGACCTCGACCAGTACCTGGGACGCGCGGACGCGATGGCGAAGCGCTGCATCGGCGAGAATGCGCCGTCGCGCGACTCCGCCGTGCAGCTCGGCGTTTTCCTGGGCGCCTGCGCGCAACTGGGTCGCGACAAGCTGACCCTCGTCGTCAGTCCGTGCATCGCGTCCCTGGGCGGCTGGCTGGAGCAGTTGGTCGCGGAATCGACGGGAAAACAAGGCCGCGGGATCATCCCCGTCGACCAAGAACCGCTGGGGCTTCCGCCTGTCTACGGTGACGACCGCGTGTTCGTGTACGTCCGCCTCGACAGCGAAGTGGACCGCGCGCAGGACGCGGCGGTCGAAGCGCTCGAACGCGCCGGCCAGCCCGTCGTGCGCATCGCGGTCGGCGACCCGCTCGACCTGGGAGCCGAGTTCTATCGCTGGGAGATCGCGACCGCGGTGGCGGGCGCGGTCATCGGCATCCATCCCTTCGACCAGCCCGACGTCGAGGCGAGCAAGATCGCGACGCGTGAGCTGACGGACGAGTACGAGAAGCGCGGCGCCCTGCCGCACGAGAAGCACTTCTTCGAGGAGGAGGGCGTCCTGCTCTACGCGCCGCGCGAGCACGCGCTCTCGCTGCACGGCATGACCGGGCCGGACGCGACGCTCGCGGACGTGCTGCGGGCGCACTTCTCGACGAAGCCGCGCGATTACATAGGGCTCCTCGGCTACCTGCCGATGGATGGCGAGAATGCCGGTGATTTCCGCGTGATGCGCACGGCGCTGCGCGATGCACGACGCGTGGCCACGTGCGTCGGCTTCGGCCCGCGGTTCTTGCACTCGACCGGCCAGGCGTACAAGGGCGGCCCCAGGAACGGCGTGTTCCTTCAGGTCACGCGCGCCGTCGCGCACGACATCGCCGTGCCGGGCCAGAAGTACGGGTTCGGCATCGTGCAGTCGGCGCAGGCGCGCGGCGATCTCCAGGTGCTCGTCGAGCGCGGGCAGCGCACGCTGCGCGCTCACATCACGGGCGATCTGCGCCAGGGCATGTCCGACTTGCGGCGTGCCGTTCAGATGGCCGTCGCGATTCCGACCCCGGCTCGTCCCTGAATTCGCAGCCACTCCACGCGCGGCAATCGTGACACCACGCGCGAGCTCGCGCCGCGCTGAACTCGACGCTAGACGAACTCGATCCACGCAACTCGCTCAACCTCAGGAATTCTCTCATGCAGATCGGAATGGTCGGGCTGGGCCGCATGGGCGGCAACATGGTGCGGCGCCTCCTGCGCGGCCAACACGAATGTGTCGTCTGGAACCGCGACTTCGCGAAGAGCGAGGAACTGCAGCAGGTCGGCGCCCACGCGGTCCAGACCGTCGAGGATCTCGTCAAAACGCTGCGTGGACCGCGCGTCGTCTGGGTGATGCTGCCGTCCGGCGACGTGACCGAGCAGATGATCGCGAAGCTCGGCGCGCTGTGCTCGAAGGGCGACGTCGTCGTCGACGGCGGCAACAGCTACTTCAAGGACGATGTGCGCCGCGCCAAGGTGCTGGCCGAGCGCGGCATCCACTACGTCGACTGCGGGACGAGCGGCGGCGTGTGGGGCGCGGATCGCGGCTATTGCCTCATGGCCGGCGGCACGAAGGAGGCGATCGCGCTGCTCACGCCCGCGTTGCGCACGCTCGCGCCCGGCGTCGGTGACACGACGCCGACCGTGGGTCGCGCAGGCGGCACTGCGGAAGAGGGCTTTCTGCACTGTGGTCCGGTCGGAGCCGGCCACTTCGTGAAGATGGTCCACAACGGCATCGAGTACGGCGTCATGCAGGCGTACGCCGAAGGCTTCGATCTGATGAAGAGTCAGGCTGGACCGAGCGTCCCGGCCGACATGCGCTACGACCTGAAGCTCGAGGACATCGCGGAGCTGTGGCGCCGCGGCAGCGTGGTGGGCTCGTGGCTGCTCGACCTCACGGCGATGGCGCTGCAGGAAGATCCGAAGCTCGCGCGCTACTCGGGCTACGTGCAGGACTCGGGTGAAGGCCGCTGGACGGTGCAGGCCGCGATCGACAACGCCGTGCCGGCCGAAGTGCTGACCGCGGCGCTCTTCACGCGCTTCCGCTCGCGTCAGGTGCACACGTACGCGGAGAAGGTGATCTCGGCGATGCGCGAGAAGTTCGGCGGACACGTCGAGCAGGCGCCCACCGGGACCAGCAAGGCGCACTGACATGGGACCGATGACCACCGGTGAAGCCGTGCACGTGGATCTCGATCCCGCGCAAGAGCTCGTGAACCCCTACGCGCGACCGGTCGGGCCGGCGACGATCGTGATCTTCGGTGCGGCGGGGGACCTGACGAAGCGCAAGCTGATTCCGGCGCTGTGCAACCTGTGGAGCGAGAACCTGCTCGCAACCGGTTGCGCGATCGTCGGTGTCGGCCGGACGCCGCTCGACACGGCCACCTACCGACTGCGCGTGGCCGAGGACGTCGCCAAGTACGCGACCCAGGCGTTGCCCGCGTCCGTGATCGAGGACGTGATCTCGCGCCTCCACTACCTGCAGGCCGATTTCACCGACGCGGACGCGTACCCGAAGCTCGCCGCGGAGCTCGCGACGATCGACGAGGAGCACGGCACGACGGGCAATCACCTCTTCTATCTGTCGACCGCGCCCGAGTACTTCGCGCCGATCGTGAAGCACCTCGGTGCGGCCGGTCTGACGAAGGAGGAGAACGGCCGCTGGAGCCGCGTGATCGTGGAGAAGCCGTTCGGCACCGACCTCGCCTCGGCGCGCGTGCTGAACAGCGAACTGCGCAAGATCCTGCGGGAAGAGCAGATCTATCGCATCGATCACTACCTCGGTAAGGAGACGGTCCAGAACATCCTCGTGTTCCGCTTCGCTAACGGGATGTTCGAGCCGATCTGGAACCGGCAGTACATCGACAACGTGCAGATCACAGTCGCCGAATCGATCGGCGTCGAATCGCGCGGGGGGTACTACGACACGGCCGGCGCTCTGCGCGACATGGTGCCGAACCACATCCTGCAGCTGCTCGCGCTCGTCGCGATGGAGCCGCCGACGTCGTTCGAAGCCGAAGCCGTGCGCGAGGAAAAGGCCAAGGTCCTGCGCGCGATTCAGCCGATGACACCCGAGCGCGTGCTGACCCACACGGTGCGCGGCCAGTACGGCGAGGGCACGGTCGAGGGCAAGAAGGTCGCGGCTTATCGCTCCGAGGAGCGCGTTCCCCGGGGCTCGGGCACCGAGACGTTCGCGGCGATGCAGCTCAGCGTCGACAACTGGCGCTGGGCCGACGTGCCGTTCTACCTGCGCACCGGGAAGCGCATGGAACGCCGCGCCTCCGAGATTTCCATCCAGTTCCGCCGGCCGCCGCTGCTGCTCTTCCGCAACACGCCGATCGATCACCTCTCCCGCAACGTGCTCGTGATCCGCGTGCAGCCCGACGAGGGCATCTCGCTGCGCTTCGGCGCGAAGATCCCTGGGCCGTCGGTGCGGATGAGCAACGTGGCGATGGACTTCCGCTACAAGGACCACTTCCAGCAGCCGCCCAGCACCGGCTACGAGACGCTGATCTACGACTGCATCAAGGGCGATCCGACCTTGTTCCAGCGCGCCGACATGGTCGAGATGGGCTGGGCGATCGTCGCGCCGATGCAGGAAGTCTGGAGCGCGCTGCCGCCGCGGACGTTTCCGAACTACGCGGCCGGTTCGTGGGGGCCGAAGGAGGCCGACGAGCTGTTGGAGCGCGACGGACGAAAGTGGCGGCGCATCGAGTGATCGCGTAGCGTCCTCTGCTGTGGGTACACGCCGCGCGAAGGCTGCGACCGCCGAGATCCGGATCGTCGCGGATCCAGCGGCGCTGGCCAAATCGGCTTGCGACGAGATCGCGCACGCGATCCTCGCCGCCGTCGGCGAGCACGGGCGCTGCGACCTCGTGCTGTGCGGTGGCAGCACTCCGCGCCGCACGCACGAACTGCTCGCCGCAGTCGACCTGCCCTGGGACAAGGTGCACATCTTCTTCGGCGACGAGCGCTGCGTCCCGCCCGAGCACGAAGACAGCAACTGGCGCATGGCGCGCGAAACGCTGATCCAGCGCGCGCGGATCCCGGATGCGCACGTGCACCGGATCTCGGGCGAGCGCGATCCCGAGGACGCGGCGTCGGACGCCGAGAACGTCATCCAGGAACACTTCGGCCTGCGCCCGGGCGAGATGCCGCGCTTCGACGTGGTGCTGCTCGGGATGGGCGCGGACGGACACACGGCATCCTTGTTCCCGGGCTCGAACGCACTGGAGGAGTCGACGCGACTCGTGGTCGCGAACCACGTCGAGAAGCTCGGGGCGTGGCGCGTGACGATGACGTTCCCGGTGTTCGAATCGGCGCAGCGCGTGCTGTTCCTCGTTACGGGCGCCGACAAAGCCGCGATGGTGCGCTCCGCGACGGTGCAGCGGCCCAGCGCCGTGACCCCGCCGGCCGGACGCGTGCGGCCGCGCGGCGGGAGCCTCCTGTGGCTCGTGGACGCGTGGGCGGGGGCGAAGTTGCCGGCGACGGGCGAGAGCGGCGCGCCGAACCCGGCCGAAGGTCCGTAGTCGCGCGACTCGCCCGCGTGCCGTGCGCGCCCTGCCTAGCGCCATCGTCGGGCCCACCGTCGAGCCATTCGTCGAGCCATTCGTCGAGCCCATCCCGCGCCCACAGCGGCGGCGAAACCAGGCCTCATTCGGCGTAGACTCTCCGCCCTCGAACCAGCGACGAGCACCTCCATGCAAGACAGCTTCCAGACCAAGACGACCCTCACCTCCTCCGGCCGCACGTACCAGATCGCGAGCCTGCCCGCGCTCGCGAAGCGTCTGCCGCGCGTCGCGAGGCTGCCGTTCAGCCTGCGCATCCTGCTCGAGAACCTGCTGCGCACGGAGGACGGCGTCGCCGTCACGAAGACCGACATCGAAGCGCTCGCCGCGTGGGATCCCAAGGCCACGCCGACGAAGGAGATCCAGTTCACGCCGGCGCGCACGCTGCTGCAGGACTTCACCGGCGTGCCGTGCGTCGTGGACCTCGCCGCGATGCGCGATGCGATGAAGAATCGTGGCGGGGACGCGCGGAAGATCAACCCGCTCTCGCCGGTCGAGCTCGTGATCGACCACTCCGTGCAGGTCGACTACTCCGGTCGGCCGGACGCGGCCGAGCTGAACGCCAAGATCGAGTTCGAACGCAACCAGGAGCGCTACGCGTTCCTGCGCTGGGGCTCGATCGCGTTCCAGAACTTCAAAGCCGTGCCGCCCGACACGGGCATCGTGCACCAGGTGAACCTCGAGTTCCTGGCGCGCGTCGTCATGGCCGGCAACGACGCGAAGGGAGCGGAGTGGGCCTACTTCGACACCGTCGTGGGCACCGACTCGCACACGACGATGGTCAACGGGCTGGGCGTGCTCGGCTGGGGCGTGGGCGGCATCGAAGCCGAGGCGGCGATGCTGGGACAGCCTGTTTCCATGTTGATTCCGCAAGTCGTCGGCGTGAACCTCACGGGCAAGTTGCCCGAGGGTGCGACCGCGACGGACCTCGTGTTGCGCGTGACCGAGATGCTGCGCAAGCACGGCGTCGTCGGGAAATTCGTCGAGTTCTGCGGCCCGGGCCTGGCCGATCTGCCGCTCGCCGATCGCGCGACGATCGCCAACATGGCACCGGAATACGGCGCGACGTGCGGCATCTTCCCGATCGATACGAGCACGATCGCATACCTGCGCCTGTCGGGACGCAGCGACGCGCAGATCGCGCTCGTCGAAGCTTACGCGAAGGCGCAGGGACTGTGGCACGACGCTACGACCGGCCTCGCGGACTACACGGACCTCCTGACGCTCGACCTCGCGACGATCGAGCCGTCGCTCGCCGGCCCGAAGCGTCCGCAGGACCGTGTGCGGCTCGCGGACGTCAAAAAGGGCTTCGAATCGAAGCTCGACGAGCTGTGTGGTCGCATGACGGGCCCCGACCCCGAGGCGCGGACGGTCGGGCGTCTCGTCGGGGAGGGAGGCATCCCCGCGCCTGCGCCGACGGAGGCGCTGCCGGAACCGAGCGTCGCGGTGCACACCGACGCGGGCGACTTCGTGCTCGAGCATGGTTCCGTCGTCATCGCGGCCATCACGAGCTGCACGAACACGAGCAACCCATCGGTGCTCATGGCCGCGGGACTGCTGGCGAAGAAGGCGGTCGAGAAGGGACTGCGCTCGAAGCCGTGGGTGAAGACGAGCCTCGCGCCCGGGTCGAAGGTCGTGACGGAGTACCTGGCGAAGGCCGGCTTGCAGCCGTTCCTCGATGAATTGGGCTTCCACGTCGTCGGCTACGGCTGCACGACGTGCATCGGGAACAGCGGTCCGCTGCCGAAGCCGATCGCGACAGCCATCGACGAGGCGGCGCTCGTGGTCGCGGCGGTCCTTTCGGGCAACCGGAACTTCGAGGGCCGCGTGCACGCGCAAGTGCGCGCGAACTACCTCGCTTCGCCGCCTCTGTGCGTCGCCTACGCGATCGCCGGCAGCGTGGACGTCGATCTGACCACGCAACCGCTCGGCACCGGCACCGATGGCAAGCCCGTCTTCCTGAAGGACGTCTGGCCGACCGCGGCCGAGATCCAGGCGGCGGTCACGAATACGATCGACCGTCCGATGTTTCAGCGCACGTACGCAGACGTGTACCAAGGTGACGCGCGCTGGCAGGGATTGAAGGTGCCGGCCGGCGACACCTACGCCTGGGATGCGAACTCGACGTACGTGAAGCATCCGCCGTACTTCGAGAACATGCCGGTCAAGCCCGCGGCCGTGACGGATGTCGCGGGAGCGCGCGTGCTGGCCGCGTTCGGCGACAGCATCACGACCGACCACATCTCGCCGGCCGGATCGATCAAGGCCTCGAGCCCGGCGGGCAAATACCTGCAGTCGCTGGGCGTGAAGCCGGACGACTTCAATTCCTACGGCGCGCGCCGCGGGAACCACGAGGTCATGGTGCGCGGGACGTTCGCGAACTCGCGCATCAAGAACAAGCTGCTCGGCGGCCCCGAGGGCGGCGACACGATCCTGTTCACGACGGGCGAGAAGACTTCGATCTACGACGCGGCGATGGCGTACAAGGCCGCCGACATCCCGACCATCGTGATCGCGGGCAAGGAATATGGCACGGGCAGCTCGCGCGACTGGGCCGCGAAGGGACCGATGCTGCAGGGCGTGCGCGCGGTCATCGCCGAGAGTTTCGAGCGCATCCACCGTTCGAACCTCGTCGGGATGGGCGTACTGCCGCTGCAGTTCCAGGAGGGCGCGAGCATGAGCACGCTCGGCCTGACGGGCACGGAGACGTTCGCGATCGACGGCGTGAAGCGCGCGCTGGGCGGCGACTTCTCACCCGGCATGCGCGTGCAGGTCACCGCTACCGCGAAGGACGGCAAGGCGACGAAGTTCGACGCGCTGTTGCGCATCGACACGCCCAACGAGGCCGAGTACTACCGCCACGGCGGGATCCTGCAGTACGTGCTGCGGCGATTGATCGGTTGAGCGTCGCGGACATGGAGTCGCAGCGCGCTCATCCCGCCGCGGTCTGGGGCCCGCGTCTGTGCGCGGCCGCGCCGGTCGTCCTCGTGATCTCGCTCGTCGTCGGCTTCTTCGACCCGCACGGAGGCGAAACCCCTCTCGCGGCGAGCGCGTTCGTCGTCGCGTTCCTCGCCGTCGCGTCCGCCTTCTTCGGCGGATTCATGTGCCTGTATGCGACCGAGAAAGTGCCCGGCTTCGTCCGGCCGAAATGGGCCACGGCGTGTGCCGTCACCGGGATCGCCGGCGGATTCGGCGCGGGTCTCCTGGCTTTGATCACGTGATCCCATGGCCGACGCACGCACGACCGAAACGATCGAGGCCGAAGGCCATCTGATCGACAGCCAACTGCTCCAGCACATCTTCGACAAAGTGATCGAGCGCGGTGCCGAGTACGAAGTGCTCGAGTTCCGCATCGGAACGACGAACGAAGCACCCTCGTACGCGAAGCTCAAGCTCGCAGCGAAGAGCCCCGAAGTCCTGCGCGATCTCGTGCTCGAACTCGTGCCGCTCGGATGCCGGATGGTGGATCAGCGCGACGCGCGCTTCGAAGCCGCGCCGAAGGATCACTGCGTCCCGCACGACTTCTACTCGACCACGAACCAGCGTACGCAGGTGCGCATCGGCGGCCGCTGGGTCGAGGTCGCGCGGCAGCGCATGGACGCCGTCGTCGTGCTCGACGGCGCGATGCCCGCGTGTCGCAAGCTGCGCGACGTGCGCGTCGGAGATCGCGTCGTGTGTGGCATGGAGGGCATCCGCGTGACGCCGGAGTTCGTGCAGCGCGACCGCCACGGTTTCGCGTTCATGAGCAACGACATCTCGTCC
>Ga0209591_10005651_pt1 | contig 13945 bp, 11 predicted proteins | sample MAT01_FD_187207 | JGI IMG/M metagenome (GOLD analysis project Ga0209591, IMG submission 187207) | Freshwater microbial communities from Lake Fryxell liftoff mats and glacier meltwater in Antarctica - MAT-01 (SPAdes) (version 2) | ecosystem: Environmental > Aquatic > Freshwater > Ice > Liftoff... | reverse complement strand
AAGGCGCGTTCTCAGCGCAATCATCTGGCCTGCTGTTATCTGGCTTGGTTGTCGCTCAAGGTCAAGGCTACCCAATGCGGCAAAACGCTTTATGCCGCACAGCACGATTTATTGAGCGACTATTTGCTTGCGGGCAGAGCTACGCAATCCGCACATCCCTGCCTTTTTAACCGCCTAAAGCGAAAGTCCTAGTTTTTATAGAACTGGAGAAAAATATTCATAAAAGCATTCAATGCCCTTGCATTAAGCGTTGGCGACGGGATTAATGTCATGATTTGATTCGGGTACATTGTAGCGTGTTATCACCGCTTGGTCATAGAATACTGAACGTTGGGGTGGGACGAGGAGATTACATCATTGATGGATATACTTTGTAATTTTTCTAACCGTTATAATTGTAAATATGCGATAGATTTCGTCACACAAACAAAAGAAAGAAAATTTATGACTGACAAAATGGCGGTTGTTACGGGTGCTGGGCAAGGGATGGGACGAGCGACGGCGCTCAAATTTGCCGCGCAAAGTTGGCACGTTGTCCTCGTTGGGCGCACACAAGAAAAATTAGAGTCGGTTGCGGCTGAAATCGCGGCTTTGGGCGGCAAGGCAATTGTGCATATCTTGGATGTGGCGCAAAGCGATCAAGTTCGCGCATTGGCGGAAACACTCGGCGACCAAACCGTTGATCTATTGGTGAACTGCGCGGGTGAATCGCTCATCAAGCCGTTAGAGGAAGTGACTGATGAAGATTGGGAGCGCATTTTGTCGATTAACCTCAAGGGGCCGTTTTTGTTGTGTCGGGCGCTGCTGCCGCATTTGCGCCGGAGCGAGAACGCGACCATCATCAATATCGGGTCAAAAACATCAATGGGCGGCTTTGGCGGCGTTTCGGTTTATAGTGCCGCCAAAACAGGCTTGCTAGGTTTTACACGCTCGTTAGCCGCAGAATTGAAAACAGAACAAATCCGTGTTGTGTTGGTCGCGCCGGGGCCAGCCGATACGCCGATGCGTTGGGCGGCGACACCGGATTATGATACCGAACTGCTCATTCAGCCGGAAGTCGTGGCGGAAGCGATCTGGTGGCTGGCCTCGCTGCCACGCGGCGCAACCACAAGCGAGTTTTTATTGCAATCGGTCAATTTCCTGTAACCCTATCTGGCGAAAAATAGGCTTTTAAGGGGCAAATAAGCCCCTGTTTGCGCCTTAATGCTTATCAACTTCTCACAGACTACTCCTATAAATCGCTCATAGTTCCGCTAAATTCGCGCAGCATCGACAACTCCTATGGGAGATCACGTTTATGCCAACGCTAGAATTCACCACCCATATCAAGAGGCCGATTGATGATGTGTTCAATCTCATCATCGATTTAGAACATTATCCGCGCTAGCTTCCCTCATCAGACACCTATCGTCAACTTCAGCATATTTCGGATAGCCCCATCAAATTGGGGACAACTTATATCGATCAAGGCACAAGAATCGTCTTTCGCGGTAAGGTAACGCGCTGTGAGCCGCCGAATTATGTGACCTTTCATCAAACGACACAGTTCAAGTTGTTGGCGCTTAAGGGTGGCATGGACATTGATATTGTCTACCAACTTGAGTCCGTCGAAGGCGGAACCCGCCTGCATCGGCAGCAAATCGTGGAATGTTCGGGTTTCCTTAAATTCGCGCAAAATCCGATTCTCAAGACTGTGCAAACTGAAGTTGAGCGCATTCTGCAGTCGATGAAGATTTACTTAGAAGCGCAATAATTCAGTGTATTGTGGAGAAAATCACGATCAAACGGCGTTATACTCAAACTTGAATATTCTTGAGTATTTTGGAGTAATGTATGTGGGTTAAGCGACTTCTTCTGATAGTGATTTTGGTTCTTCTCACATTGAGCCTTGCGCCGGCCCTCGCGCAGGACAGCGTAACAATTACGCTGGCGATTCCGGGCTTTTTTCGGGATGTGTTTAATGATGAATTGGTCGCGGATTTCGAGGCCGAGAACCCCGGCATTCGCTTATCGATTGTCAATAGCAATACCTTTAGCGTCCCGACGGCTGCATCGGACATCAATGCCCATTTAGATGCTGTGCGTGATTATGTCAGTACGGCGGATGTGGTTTTAGTGAGCAGCGCCGGCAATTTTCTGTCGCCTGCCGCCACACAAGCAGGCTATTACCTCAATCTCGCGCCGATTGTCAGCTTGGATACGGCGATTGATTCGGCTGATTTTTATCCGGCAGTGTGGCAAGCCTTTCAGTGGGATCAGGGTGTGTGGGCGCTGCCTGTTTCGGAAGATACCCTCCTTTTGACGTATGACGCAGCGGCCTTTGATGATGCGGGTTTAAGCTATCCTACGCCGGAGTGGACGGTTGCCGAGTTCGATGCTGCCATCCGTGCTTTGACGCAGCGTGATGCGAATGGGGGGGTCAGTATCCCCGGTTTTAGTTTAGATGACAGCTATTTCGGCGCGGTCTTCTTTCGGGGCTTGGTAGACAGCGGCCTCTATAACCCCAACAACATCCCCAACGGGCCGCAGTTCGCTAGGGCGGATGTGGAAGTTTTGGCGGATACATGGTTCCAACTGCAAAGCGAAGGCATGATCGGGCAAAATAATCCCGATTCGCCGTTGAAGATCGGCAGCGCTTTTGACTTGGTGCAGATCACGACAGAAGACACGCCGGATGAAGCGGTTTTGCTGCCGGGTAACACGGGCGGGTTAGATGTGCAAGGTTTCGCAGTCAGCGGGGGGACACTCTATCCTGAACAAGCCTATGCCCTTGCTAGCTTCTTGACGACTCGTGCTGATGTCGCCGCGACGATTGGGCAGACCGCCGCCCGTCAGAGTTTAGCTGGATTAAGCGGCGATGATACAAACACAAACTTTAATCTGCCGGAAGATGTTAGAGCGCTCGTGCTTGATGGCGTTATCAACGGCACTTCGCCGTCGGAACTGCGCTTTTTCGATTATATGGACACGGTTTTTCAGCGGATGCTGGCGGAAAATCTCGATGCGTTCTCTGCGTTGCAATTGGTGGAGGTGGATGCCATCGCCGCACAGCAAACCGCCCTTGACCGTAAAGAGACCGACATTATCGCTGTCGCAACGCCTGTGCCAGAAACGACGTTGGCTTCCGGTGAAGTGGCGCTCAATTTTGGCTACGGCTCATTTGCTTCCCCGCTGCCGAATCAAGAACAGTGGGATAACCTCATCGCGGATTTTACTGCAAATGACCCGCAAGTCGGGGCGATCAATTTTGATGTCGGGTTTGGCGCATTTCAGTTTAATACAGCGGTTGACCAATATGACTGCTTTTACCTGCCTTATAACGCAGTTCCCGGCGGCGATGTAACACTGCTGCTGAGTCTCGACCCGTTTGTGAGCGCCGACCCGACGTTTGATCGCAATGGCTTTGTCGGCAATACGCTCACGCAGGTTCAGCGCGACGGACGCATTTATGCCATGCCGATCACGGTTGAGCCGGATATTATGCGTTACGATGCGGCGCAGTTTAATCAGGTTGCCGCGCCGCTGCCTTTCGCGGGCTGGACGGTGGACGAATTTATCAACGCTGTGCAGCTTATTAAGCTCAACCCGGAAGACCCCGCGCCTTTCGTCGGCAGCAGCACGGGGGGCAATGATCTGCTGATTCTGATCGCGGCATTTGGTGGCCTGCCGATTGATTCTCGCGGTGATCTGATAGTTTACGACTTCACCAATCCCGCCAATGTAGACGCGATTCGGCAGGTGCTTGATCTGGCGAAAGACGGCTATCTCCGTTATGACCGCCGCTTGGGGGATATTCTGAATGCCTTCAACTTTGGGAATGCTGAACAGCCCGCCTCGGCGCTGTATGCAGATACCTTGAGCGTGTTGAATTTCGCGGCGCTTTCAGGAAGTGATGATTCGGAACAGACGGATACGTATCTCCCCACGACGTATCCACGCGGCGCACAGTATTCTGCTGGTTCCTACACCATCGGTACGGCTTATATCAGCGCGAATTCACAAAACCCGGAAGCGTGTTATCAGTGGATCAGCACGTTTGCCAATGCGCCGGATTTATTCACTGCCATGCCTGCTCGCCGCGCATTAATTAACGACCCGGCGACTATCGCCGCGCAAGGGGAAGACCTGGTCACGCTTTATAATGAGGTTGACCGCATCCTGCAAGACCCCAACACGATTATTTTGCCGTCGCTGTTTGATGCCGCCAGCGCTCCGCAGGGCTTTCTGGCGCAGTTGTGGCTTTTCCAAGCCTTCGATACGTATGTCCTCGATGATGGGGATTTAGAAGCCGGCCTGCGCGACGCACAAAATTATGCAATCACCTTCCAGGACTGTATATCGACTGTGCCGCCGTTGGATAATAGCAGCGACGAGGCACAACAAGCCTTCATTGATGGCTTTGCCGACTGCGCCCGTCAGGTCGATCCGCGCCTCGCACCAATTTTGGATTTGATCTCCAGTTAAATCCAGAAAAATCATGTTCTATACAGGGAGCAAGTTAAAATTTTGCTCCCTGCTCCTCTTTATATCCTATTGTGATAATTTTTTTAGTCTTTTTTGCGTTGTTTGACGGCGCTCTTGCATTACACTGAATTAAGTCCATCTTTACACTGCTTTTTAGCTTCCATCATTTTTCAATCTATCTCGATTGGGCTATCTCTTTTTCTCGTTTAATAGGAGTAAACCCATGCGTTCGACAAAATTCAATATCGCTGTTTTGATGTCAATATTTATTGTGATCCTTGCAGTTGGCCTGAGCATCACGCTTGTTGCTCAGGAAAGCACACCAGAGTCTCCGATGGGCGATTCGGATATGATGGATATGATGATGCAGGATGGGTCGTGTCCTGAAGGCATCGCTTCTATCGCTCTAGAGCGAATGTCTGCGATGATGGACATGGACATGGAAGCCACTGATGAAGCCATGATGGAAGCGACGGATGAGGCTATGATGGAAGCCACTGACGAAGCCATGATGGAAGCCACCGACGAAGCCATGATGATGACTTCCCACTGCTTGTACGCTGAACTCAACGGTGCGAATGAAGTTCCCGGTCCCGGCGATGAAGACGGTTACGGGGTTGCGTTCTTGGAATTCAACAGCGAAACAGGCGAACTTTGCTACGATGTCGCCGTCGCGAATATCACCCTTCCAGCCGCCGCCATGCACATTCATGTAGGTGAAGCTGGCGTTTCTGGGGATGTCGTTGTGCCTTTCGATACCGCGCCGGATGCGGATGGGCTCGCCAGCGGATGTATGGCTGCCGTCGATATGATGCAAAGCCAGTCGATCGTTGATGACCCTGAAGGTTTTTATGTCAACGTCCACACCTCCGACTTCCCAGATGGTGCGGTACGCGGACAGTTGACCAATTTGTACGACCTCATGATGACGAATCCTGACATCATCCGTGATATGCAGCTGGAAATGACCCCGGAATCTACTCCGGCTGGCTAACTATTATCCTATAACAACCTCAGTTTTGGATAGTTCACTTTGATTAACTTTTATGATGTCCTCATCCCCCGACCCCTTCTCCATTGCATGGCGAAGGGGAGAAAAACGGTTCACAATGGTTCTTTGAGTCCCCTCTCTAGGAAGTGGGGAGGGAATTTAGGGGTGGGGATAGAATGAAAACACTGTCCAAAACTCAGGTTATAATAAAAAACAGAGGTGTCGTAACAGCACCTCTGTTTTTTATCAACTGGATTCTAACTTTCATCAAAAGAAGCGATTCACCACCGATTCAGCCAAGTGCATGCCGTGCAATCGCCTTGATCTGCTTACGAACACTGTTAGAGAAAACGCCGGGTAAACCGATCTGCGTCATCGCTGCCACTGCTTCTGGATCCGCATCGAGAAGGCATTGGCGTAGACGCTGTTCAACGTTTAATGCTTTGAATTGGGGTTGCTCGATTTTCATCCCATGCAAATCACCGAAATACGTCTTCCAAATTGCATGGGTATAGGTACGCATTCGGGCATAACGCGCCTCAAGTTCGGCCTGCTGGTGTTGTTCTTCCGCGATTTTCTGATAGGTTAGGGCTTCAAACCGCTGCCATGCTTCGGCAGTCGTGATACGCACAATCGACATCATGAGCGCCTGCTCTAAGGTGATGCTGACGAGACTGACATCCTCCCACATCACATCCTCGAAGTCAGGATCGGCGGCAATTTGATCGGCGTATTGGATGCGGAATAGATCAGTTAAGCGTTCCATTATATAATGAGTTAGCAGTCCGCTATACGTTTCCCAATATTTACCATAGCCGGACTCATAACTTGGTGTCCATTGTCCGGTGTATTCGTTCTCAAGCCATTCGTCGAGAGTTGTGTAAAGGGTTCGCAGCATCAGCGGATCTGCGGTTCGTCTTTTTGCTTCCCCAGACCGATCCCAAGGCGGGTCATTGTCGTAGTCGATCTCAAAACGTGTATGCTCTAACACCCAGCGCACGAAGCGCGTAGCCGCCCACGCAGCAAGCTCGTCTCGCCATTGTGTCGAAAGGCGCAGTTCAGCGTAGCCCTCCGGCATGACGATCACCCATTCGTCATCGCCCAATGTCGAGAGCAGGATGCCTTCTTTGAGTTTTGTGATGTCAACTGCCATTGCTCTCCCTTCCGTAGCTGATGTTATCCACTTGCATCATAGCCTGTTTTAAAGTGGATTCAATAATCTACAGTGGTTGTCTTAATATTAGGTTGAACTAGCTTTTTATATGAGAATGATTATGGTATCTTTTTATCATACTAGCGTCGGCTAATCAAAGTAATAGATCAGGTTGCCTTACAAATGACGACATATCTTGCCCAAGCGACACAGTGGTTACAGGAAATACTCGGTGAAGCTGCACACTTTCGGGAGGGACAGTGGGAGGCGATTGAGGCGCTGGTCGAGAATAGGCAGCGAGTCTTAGTCGTCCAGCGCACCGGCTGGGGCAAGAGCCTTGTTTACTTTATGGCAACACGGCTGCTAAGGCTAGAGGGAGCGGGTCCCGTTATTTTGATAAGCCCGCTGCTATCGCTGATGCGTAACCAAATCACATCAGCAGCACAGTGGGGACTGGTTGCCAATTCGCTCAACAGCACTAACAGCGACGAACACAGACAGATTGAAACGGCGTTACTGGAAGGTAAAATCGACTTGCTCTTGATATCGCCGGAGCGTTTAGCAAATGACCGTTTTCAGGCAGAAGTTTGGGTAAAGCTGCGCCATACCATTAGCATGTTAGTGGTTGATGAAGCACATTGTATTTCTGATTGGGGGCATGATTTCCGCCCTAATTACCAACGCATCATGCGGTTGCTTGATGAAATTCCCGCGCAGACACCGGTTATTGGTACAACGGCTACTGCGAATGATCGCGTGGTAACGGATGTCGCTGCTATCTTGGGCGCGGGGATGAATATTCAACGTGGCAGCCTGACGCGGGAGAGCCTTCTACTTTATGTTTACACTCAACCGATGGAGGCAGCATTACGCCTGACTCTGCTTTCACACTTGCTCCAGCGTTTGCCCGGCAGCGGCATTATCTACTGCACGACTACCCGCGACTGTCGCTTAGTAGCCGAATGGTTGCAAAGCGAAGGCTTTAGCGCAAAAGCGTATTTTGCTGATGTCGAGGAAGTGCAATCGGAGGACCGCGAGTCATTAGAAGATCAGTTGATGCAAAATCAGGTCAAAGCACTGGTTTCTAGTGTTGCTTTGGGGATGGGATTCGACAAGAGTGACTTGCACTTTGTCATCCACTTTCAGTTGCCGGGTAACATCATCAGCTATTATCAGCAAATTGGACGTGCCGGACGTGGCATCGATCAAGCGCATATCGTGCTGATGTATGGTCCCGGAGATGAAGATATTCAACGCTATTTCATCGACAGCGCATTTCCCACACCAGATCATGTTCAAGAAGTGATCCACGCTCTGGAACACCAACCCCGCAGCCGTACCGAACTCCAGCAGTGGGTCAATGTCCGCGTCTCTACGCTGGAAAAAGTTCTTACGCACTTAGAGGTTGAGCATATCATCGAGAAACACGACGGCAATTACAGCCTGTTACGTACTAATGCCACGCCCGATTATGCGCGATGGAAAGCCGTCACACAGACACGTTACACCGAACTTGCACACATGAAAGCGTATCTGGATGAGCGGGGCTGCTTAATGCGTTTTCTCGCTAAAGCCCTTGACGATCCTTCTCCGGTAGATCGGTGTGGTCGCTGTAAGAACTGCACGGGTGTCCAGAGTAAGTTTCAAGCGCAGCCAATTCACCTTCAACGCGCCCAAACTTTTCTACGACAAGGTAAACCGATCTTATTTGAGCCGCGCAAACGCTGGCCTGGCCGCAGTGACCAGTTCCCCAAAACCACTGATATTCGTGTCAATCAGACTGGAATCGCCCTTTGCAATTACTATGACGAAGGATGGGGAGTGCGCGTGCGCGATGGACGCATTAACAATCATTATGATGATGATTTGGTAGAGGCATCTGCTATGGCGCTTCGGCAGTACTGGCAGCAAACGGGTATACAAGTGAACGGTATCATCCCGATTCCATCATTACGCAGACCCACACTTGTACCCACTTTTGCGGAGCGACTGGCACAGACATTGAGCTTACCGTATGCCGCTGTGATACAACATCAAATACAGCATCCTCCACAAGCGGATATGCACAATAGTTTTAAGCAGGCGCTCAATACAGTATCCAAATTTATCATCACAAATCAGTTAAAAGGCAAACCCGTCTTGCTGGTTGACGATATATCCGACTCAAAATGGACATTGACCGTTGTAGGCGATTTGCTTCAACGTCATGGCAGCGGACCTGTGTTTCCGTTTGTGCTATCCGTCACCAATATATCGGAATAGCTTTACAATCAACAACAGTTTTATAAACGGGCGGATTCAATAATTAGCGCTTGAACAGTGCGACGCGCTGTAAGCCTGCCATTTTTTGGAAGCCATCCCCCGCCGTGACGGAGTGGATGACACGCTCTAAATCGACCAGGCGTACCCCGAATTGTGCGTCGATTCCGTTGTCGAGTAGTTTTTCAGCCAGCGGCGTACTGGGGCCGAGCAAAACGACGGTACTCTCGCGTTTTACATATGGCAGAATCAGATCAATTGTGTGATTAATCAAGGTGCTGGACGTGATTGCTACAAGGTCGGCTTGCGGTAGAACGGTAGTTATCGCCGTATGGTCTAATTCATCGGATTGGGACTGCTGTTCAAACACCCATACCTGCCGCGCATAGGGGCGGATTTCCTCCTCGATAAAGGGGAATCGGCCAAAAAAAGCGACAGTCTTCCCAGTGGACTGTGCTGTAAGCCAATTGGCGGCATCATCATAGGTCAGTCGGGCTTCGTCTACGCAGTTTAACGCATTTAGGGTTGCCAGCCCAACCGCCGCTTTTGTGCTATCGGTTGAGCGCAATCCTTGAGCTATAACTTCGGCCTGTTTATCAAGCACATGATGGCCTAACTGGAATCGAGCATCGGGCAGTATCTCGTGCGGCGCGGCAGCAACCCCGGCCTGTTGCCGTCCATCGCGGTTTCGTACCACCGATAACACCCAATTTTCCCCGATATAGACATCCGCAACCTGCCAACCTAGTGGCAAATCGGTCAGGAGTGTTTCGATAACCGTCATCAGGCGTGATGTCCGCCGTGATCGTGCGCGACTGTCGGATCGGGATGCAAATAGGCTTCGGGATTTTTGCGGAAAGAAGTTTTGCATCCGGGCGCACAAAAATAGTAGGTCTGCCCCTCATAATCGTAGGTATATTTAGCGGTGGCGATCTCGACCTCCATGTGGCACACCAAGTCAATCGCGATTCCTGACACTGTTTCTGGCACAGGCGGGACGCTCATCATCTCGACCTCTGGCGTATCATTCCAATCAGCCGCTTCTTGTGCTATGCGCCGGAATTGGATGATTTCCGCCAAAATACTCAGGGCAATTTCGTCACCTTGCTGCGCTTGAATATCCAGTCCGGCGGGGGCTTTTATACGGCGTAAATCAGCTTCATCAATCCCTTGATCGCGTAGATATTCCAAAACGGCTTCAAAGCGTTTTCGGCTCGCGACCAGCCCAATATAACGCGGATTGGCTTTGATGACTTGTTCGAGTGCTGTTTCATCAAAGCTGCCGTGCGTGGCAACGACGGCGTAGGTATCTGGCCTGATGTAATAGGCAATATCCGCCAGCGAATTGACCACTTGCGCCGCGTCCATTGGGAAACCAGCATCGCCATCAGGATCAACCGCGATCACATCGTAATTCATTACTTTTCCGAGCGAGACTAAAGCACGGGCGACGGGCAGGTTGCCAATGACGATCAATCGTGGCTGGGGATACTGTGGCTCGATATAAATTTCCAGCGTCCCGCCGCTGAAACAGGTGATCGGTAGGTCGATCAAGCCATCGCGGGGGGTGAGCTTTTCGGGATCGGGCGATAAGCGGATAAAGCGACTTTTGCCGTCTTTCAAGGCTTTCAACGCCTCACGAATAACCGTTGGCTGTGAGCAGCTTCCGCCGATCCAACCGATCATTTCACCCGAAGCGGTAATCAAGGCTTTGTCGCCCGGTTTACCCGATGTCGGTTTTTCCGCACGGACGACAATCGCCATCACAAAGGCTTTATTCTGTTCGATGAATTCCTGTCCCTTGCTAAAAAATACATCCACCATGTGCCGACCACCTCATCTTGTATCTATCGACTATTGGGAAAGGGAGATAATGTACCTCACCTGCCTTTTTTCTATCTCTGCGTACATCTTAAAGCGTAGGGATATAGACGACGGTGCATAAGATTTTACCTTCCAACCCCACCCCTAAATCCCCTCCCCGTGCACGAGGAGGGGACTTAAATAACCTGCGTGACCCGTCTTGCTCCCCCTCCCTGAGTTCGGGGAGGGGGTCGGGGGGGTGGGGTTTGTGATCCAAACTTATCGTGTCGTGCTACTGCTAGGCCGTTACAAAATATCCCCGATTTTAGTTAGTTAGTCCTGCACACCAGCGGCGCGTAGGGCTTTCCAGACTTTTTCGGGCGTAATGGGAATGTCGAGATGGCGCACACCGAGATGCCACAGCGCATCCACGACAGCATTAGCGATAGCGGGCGGTGCGCCAACGGTGGGCGATTCGCCAACGCCTTTCGCCCCAATGGGATGATGCGGTGAGGGCGTGATGGTGTGTCCGGTTTCCCATTTGGGCGATTCCACAGCCGTCGGCAGCAGATAATCAGCTAAGGTTCCGGTTAAGCATACGCCGTTCTCGTCATACACAATTTCTTCATACAGCGCCGGAGCCAAGCCCATCGTCAGGCCGCCGTGAATTTGCCCCTCGACCACAAGCGGGTTGATGATGTTGCCGCAGTCATCAATGGCGACGAAACGCCGGACATGAACTTCGCCCGTGCCTTTATCAATATCGACAACGCAAATATAGCTGCCGAATGGGAAGGTCAGGTTGGGAGGATTGTAGTAATCGGTTGCTTCGAGGCCAGGTTCTAAATCGGGCGGGTGATTGGTATAGGCCGCAAACGCGATTTCTTGAATCGTCTTGGCTTGATCGGGCGAACCCTTTACCTGCCATTTGTTCATGTTCCATTCCAGATCATCGGCGTTGACTTCCAACAAATGCGCCGCGATTTTTCGGGCTTTAGCCTTGATCTTACGCGCCGCCATCACCGCTGCCGCGCCTGATGTGGGTGTAGAACGGCTGGCATACGTGCCTAGACCATACGGCGCAGTATCCGTGTCGCCTTCCTCGACTTCGACATCCGACGCGGGAAGGCCGAGTTCTTCCGCCACAATTTGCGCGTAAGTGGTTTCGTGGCCTTGCCCCTGCGATTTTGTGCCGAACCGCGCCATTGCTTTTCCTGTCGGGTGGATGCGGATTTCGGCAGAGTCGAACATCTTGATCCCCAAAATGTCGTAATCGTTGGAAGGACCCGCGCCGACGACTTCGGTAAAGCTGGAAATACCGATTCCCATCAGTTCGCCCCGCGCCCGTTTTTCCGCTTGTTCCTTACGGAGATCATCATAACCGATGATGTCCATCGCTTTTTGCAGGGCGGCGTGATAGTTGCCGCTGTCATATTCCCAGCCCGTTGGGGATTTATAGGGAAACTGCTCCGGCTTGATGAAGTTATTCATACGGAATTTTGCGGGATCAATATCGAGGTCATGCGCCATGATGTCCGCCATGCGTTCAATCAGATGGACGGCTTCCGTCACGCGGAAGGAGCAGCGATAGGCGACCCCTCCCGGCGGCTTGTTGGTATAGGCCGCATCAACAGTGACGTGCGCCGCTTTCATATCATACGAACCGGTGCAGATGCTGTATAAGCCCGCCGGGAACTTGGACGGATTCGCCGCCGCATCGGTGCAGCCGCTGTCCGCCAGTGTATTCACGCGCAGCCCCGTAATTTTGCCGTCCGCGTCAGCAGCCATTTCGGCGGTCATATGATAATCGCGGGCGAAAGAATCCGCTTGCAGATTCTCGCTGCGATCTTCGATCCATTTCACGGGCTTACCGAGCAGCAAACTCGCCACCGCGCAAACCACATAGCCGGGATAAACGGGGACTTTTCCGCCGAAGCCGCCGCCAATATCCGGCGAGATAATCTGAATCTTGTGTTCGGGAATACCGCTGACCAACGCGAAAACGGTGCGGTGGGCATGTGGCGCTTGCGAGGTCATGTAGATTTTAGAACTTTCGCTCACGCATTTACCCCACCCCTAAATCCCCTCCCCATTGCATGGAGAGGGGACTTCAAGATGCGTTTTTCTCCCCCTCTGCAAGTATTGGAGAGGGGGCCGGGGGGTGAGGTAAGCGAAAGTCCTGGATTTGCATCTTGCCCATAGATGAGTCGTAATTGGCGACCATGCCGCAGGTTTCTATCGAGGAAACGTGAATGCGGGGCAGATAGATTTGCTGCTTGATGACATGGGCGGCTTCTTCAAAAATCTGATCGGTGGCGGCTTGGTCGCCGGCTTCCCAATGCCAAACATGATTGGTTTTCAGTTCTTTATCTTCGCGGACGATGACTTTATCTTCCAGCGCTTTGAACGGATCAACCACGACTTCCAGCGGCTCATAATCGACAACGATCTGCTCGATGGCATCCGCCGCGATATAACGATCTGTGGCGATGACGCAGCACACTTCCTGCGCGTAATAGACCACTTTATCCGTCGGCAGCACCATTTGCGTGTCGGACATTAACGTCGGCATCCAATGGAGTTTGTGCGCTTCTAAATCTTTGCCTGTGATAACGGCGATAACACCCGGCATCGACAAAGCAGCGCTACTATCAATGCTGAGGATACGGGCATGAGCATAAGGGCTACGGAGAATATCCATATACAGCATACCCGGCAGCTTCACATCATCGACATAGCGGCCTTTGCCCTGGATGAAGCGTGGGTCTTCTTTGCGCTTCATGCGATGCCCCATCCCGCTGACTTCGACGGGGGTCGTTATGCGAACTTCATCTGTCGTGGCGACGTTTTGCGAAACCCCGTCTGGCTTGGGCGAATGGAATTCGTAGCGATCTGCAAAATGCGTTTTTTCGGTCATGAGGCCACCTCTTGTTGAGCTTGAGCGTTAATCTTTTCAGCCGCATATTGGACGGCTTCGACAATTTTGTTATACCCGGTGCAGCGGCAGAGATTACCAGAAATCCCGTGACGAATTTCGTCTTCAGTTGGGTTGGGGTTCTTATCTAAAAGGTGTTTGGCGCTCATAATCATGCCAGGGGTACAGTAGCCACACTGTAATCCGTGTTTTTCCCAAAAGCCCTCTTGTGACATACTCCCCACGCCTAAAGGCAGGGGCTTCTGCCGTGAACGCCGGATGCCATGCGTGAGGCAGGGACTTCCACCGACTGAGACAGTATGAGGCGATGCCCCGCCTCAAGAATGTTGATCGCCGCGTT
>Ga0209591_10005650_pt1 | contig 13945 bp, 9 predicted proteins | sample MAT01_FD_187207 | JGI IMG/M metagenome (GOLD analysis project Ga0209591, IMG submission 187207) | Freshwater microbial communities from Lake Fryxell liftoff mats and glacier meltwater in Antarctica - MAT-01 (SPAdes) (version 2) | ecosystem: Environmental > Aquatic > Freshwater > Ice > Liftoff... | reverse complement strand
TGCTATCCAAGCCAAAGTTTTTATCTCCCATTAATGATTCACCTGATAATTTGAGTAGTATTCTCTTGAATTTGGGCACCATATTTTTATATTTATGCGAAGATATATTTTTAAAATTGTTTCACTTGCTTAATTGATTATTAGGTGGCCGTTTAGATGCGCATTCCGCTTCTGTTTGATCACACCATAAAAAAACGGGTATCAATATCCAGTCAACGGGGCACGGCATAAAAAAAGCGAAACTTTCGTTTCGCTTTTTTAAAATATCTATGTTAAATCAACCCAATGCTACTCTTTTAAATTCAATCACTTTCAACCCGGCATCTAAGCTTTTCAAATAATCAGCAACGCTTTTGCTATTATCTTTTACAAAGGCCTGTGCCATTAAAGTGTTGTCTTTGAAAAATTTATTCACCTTACCAACGGCGATTTTTTCAGCCATTTCTGCAGGCTTTCCTTCGGCTTTAATTTGTTCGATAGCGATTTCTCTTTCTCTTGCAATTGTTTCAGGCGCAATAGAAGTTTCATCAACTGCAAGCGGATTCATTGCTGCAATTTGCATAGCCACATCTTTACCTGCATCAGCAGCATCTTTATTAAAACTTACGAGCACACCCATCCGGTTTGCACCATGAATGTAAGAAGCAACATAAGCCGCTTCAACCCTTTCGAATTTAATCGCAATTTTTTCGCCAATTGCTGCCAACTTATCATTGATCAGTTCAGATACTTTTGCGCCGTTGATTTCTACTTCATTTAACTCTTCAGCAGATTTTACATTGTGTGCAATTGCAGCATCCATGATACTTTGTGTGAAAGCAACGAAGTCGGCATTTTTGCTAACAAAGTCAGTTTCGCAACTGATACAAACGATGATACCTGTTTTGTTGTCGGCTGTGGTTTTAGCCAGAATAACGCCTTCTTTTGCTTCACGGTCGCTACGTTTTGCAGCTACCTTTTGGCCCTGTTTACGTAACCAGTCAATGGCTGCTTCAAAATCGCCATTGCTTTCAGTTAATGCTTTACGGCAGTCTAACATGCCGGCACCTGTTGATTGACGCAGCTTATTGATATCGGCTGCTGTTATTGTTGCACTCATGATAATATTTTTTTTTCCAAACCCTTTAAGAAGTTTTAACTCCCGAATTTGGAAATTTTTAATAATTCAATTTTAATGAACCAACGGATTTAAAACACTTGTTTAAAAAAGGTATGTAGTACAAATGAGTCCCGAATGGCGGGAACAATGACACAACTATGTTAAATAATGGTACCATCGCTTGTTACAAAATTGATTCTACTACCCGGATCTATATGGTTCCTCAATTTAAAAGAACCAATGTGAACCTTATCGTGGTCCACCTGGTGCTCCACCACCTGCTGGCCTTCTGCCACCTGCTCCAGGACCCGGTACACGACGTTTAGTTGGTGCTGCACCTCTTGCTCTTTTGTTTCTATCATCACCACCATCAGCCTTTTCTTCAAAACGAGCTGCTTTTGATTCTGCGCTATCATCACCATCAGAACTGCTATCATCTTCGTCTTTTTCAGCCTGGCGTTCTGCCAGACCTTCAGCGATTGCTGCTACGATATAGTTAACAATGATTGCAATTGATTTCGTAGCATCATCATTTGCAGGTATTGCAAATTCAACTTTGTTAGGATCACAATTGGTATCTACCATACCAAAAGTGGTGATGTTTAAACGCTTTGCTTCTGCCAATGCGATGTGTTCGTGACCAATATCTACTAAAAATAATGCTGCTGGTACACGGCTTATTTGGGCGATACCACCTAACACTTTCTCCATCTTATCCTTATCACGGGTTAATGTCAGACGCTCTTTTTTTGTAAGATTGTCAATGCTTCCGTCGTTCAGCATTTTTTCGATGCTCTGCATTTTTTTAACGCTCTTACGAACGGTGTTGAAGTTGGTAAGCATACCACCTAACCAACGCTCAGTAACAAAAGGCATGTTAATGCGTTTGGCACAATCAGAAACGATTTCTTTCGCTTGCTTTTTTGTGGCAACGAACATGATCTTTTTACCACTTTTTGCAATTGATTTCAATGCAGCAGCAGTTTCCTGCAAACCTTCTACGGTTTTGTTCAGGTCGATGATGTGAATACCTTTTTTCTCAGCAAAAATGTAAGGTAACATTTTAGGATTCCACTTCTTTTTTAAGTGACCAAAGTGAACACCTGCTTCAAGAAGTTGCTGTTGTAAGGAAGTATTATTTTCCATTATAGTAATTTGAAAATTTGAAAATTTGAAAATTTGAAAACGAACGGCCATTGCTCCCCTTCAGGGGCTGGGGGCTTAACGTTTGCTGAACTGGAAGCTCTTTCTGGCTTTTTTACGACCTGGCTTCTTACGCTCAACAGAACGTGGATCTCTTTTCAATAATCCGGCTGCCTTCAGGGCGGGGCGGTAATCTGCACTAACTTCAAGCAAAGCACGGGCAATGCCCAACTTAGTTGCTTCCGCTTGTCCTTTAATACCACCACCTTGCGCATTTACAACAATATCAAATTTGTCAGAAGATTCAACCGTTTTAAGGGGAGCTTCTACCTGGTTTTGAAGGTAAACTAACGAGAAGTAATTTTTGTAATCTTTGCCATTGATCGTGATTTTGCCATCACCCTTGCTTAGGAACACACGGGTTACAGCTTCTTTACGACGACCCACCGCATTTTTTTGCTTTTCCATTGTATAAATTATTATTTATTCCCCTTCCAGGGGAGAGGGGTTTTAAAATTTAAGTTCTGCTGGTTTTTGTGCGCCATGGGGATGCTCTGTACCAACGTACACAAACAACTTTTTGTACATTTTACGTCCTAAACGATTTTTAGGCAACATTCCTTTGATCGCTCTTTCGATGATCACTTCTGGTCTGCGCTTTAAAAGATCTTTGGCAACTTCTTCTTTACGGCCACCTGGGTAACCACTAAAATTGTCATATACTTTTTCGTTCAGCTTATTGCCGGTAAATTTTATTTTATCGCAATTGGTTACAATTACATAGTCTCCGCAATCAACGTGTGGAGTGTAATAAGCTTTGTTCTTGCCACGAAGCATGGCAGCAATCCTTGAACACATACGTCCAACGGTTTGATTAGTACCATCAATCACATACCAGTTGTGAATAACGGTAGCCTCGTTCGCATGTTTGGTGGTGAAATGTAGTTTACTCATTGTATTTATTTTTAAGTGACGCCCCCGCTATCCCGAGGGCTTTTTTAATTGGACGGCGAAGGTAGGTGGCTAAATTTTAATTTCCTACAAATTGAAGAAGTATTTTTAGCGCACCTTTGCAAACGATTGATTTACAGTAAATTTATTGAACAAATAAATTTATACAACTGAAAAAGCAGTCCGTAAATCCAATAATTAGTATTGTTGAAACCAGTTTTGCGTTGAATATTGATATCAGTAAAGATCGCTTTGCTATAGATTTGATATAAAAAAAACTGCCCTGGGAATTGCCAGGGCAGTTTTTTTATAATTAAACTATTGACGAATTAACTACTAGTTTGTAATAGTTACTGTTTGTAAATTTTCATTTAAAGTGACCTTATAAGTTCCGGCTGCGGCAGGTGTTTTAAAATTGTCCCCACCTTCCCACTTAATTTTACGGGCAGTTCCCACTGCATTGCTTCCGCCGCTATTGTCTTCATAATCAAACGCACCCCAGTCGTTACCAGCGAGGAATTTGATTGACTTATCGGCCTTTAATACCAAAGTAAAAGTCCAAACGCCATTTCCTTCATACAACATTTGTGGTGATCCACCTGGATTCCAGTCAGGATAATCAAACATTCCATCACCCACTATTCGCATTTCGGTAGCAGGGCTCATTTCATATTTCACTCCATTTCGGTCACGACCATCCCAAATAACACGGTATCTGCCTGCTGTGGCAACATTGGCGAAATTATCTGGTCCATTGGTTTGAATTACTCCTCCACTTGCTGCTGAAGTACCATAACTTCTGGTTTCATCCACTGCATTGCTGCCATTGTTCCATTGATTATTGTCAATCAATTTCCAACCATCCACACTTAAGTTGGTTAACCCAACAAATAAATTAGTACCCGCTGCACCCATTGCATAATTAGGGAACACATTTGGAGGATTCCAACCTGCACCAGTTCCACCACCTACAAATCCCATTCTTCCTTCCCTGATATCATATTTCATCGTTTTGCGATTCACACTTATCCTGTAATATCCGGCAGTTGTAACAGAAAGATTTGCTGCAGAACCGGATAAGTCTCCTCCGGAACCACCGTAACTTTCAGCCCATGCACGACCAACGGTTATTTTAAATTCTGCACCAGCGGGTAAAAATATATAAGTATAGTATAAGTCATTGAATACTGCCGAACGAAGATCCCTGATTAATTCAGGAGCAGTAGCAGGATCCCAGTTGTTACCGTTACCTGTAGCTCCCTGGTAGCCACCCGGCAAATACAATCTTAAAATCGGGATGTAACTTTCAATCGTAACATTCGAAACGTTCGAGTAGGCAATAACGCCAGATGCTGTTACCGCCTTAATGCGATATTCAACTTTACCAGTGTTGCCACCAGGAATACCGGACGTTAAGGCAGTAAGATTCATTTCACCCTGTGTTAAGCCTCTGGTTAAAATTGAAGAGCCAATTGCAATATCAGTGGGCGCCACAAAGTTTTTACCGGCTGAGTCATACTGGAGCGTATAGGTTATAACTCCGGAATAACCAATAAAAGCACTAGTCCATGAAAAAGTGTTGGAAAGAGCTGTAGCCGTTGCCAACTCAGTTTTAACAGAAGTGTTACTGCTGGTTAAAATAGCAGGATCTGCAAAAGGAGTCACCAAAAGCTTTACTGTATTGGTGGTATATCTTTCATTGTTGTTTTTGTAAGAAGAAATCATTCTTACATCTATAGCATGGGCAGACCCCAATTTAAAACCAAGATTTAATAAAAGTGCATTCAACTCTCTTCCGGTTAAAGAAGTAGTAAGCGCCCCATTTACTGTTTTAGAAAAGCCATTTGCGAAATTTCTTCCGGTTGAATCTATCTGCACAATATATTTTGTACTGGCCGAGTCATTGGCATATTTCGGATTGGTCCAGTTAAAAACCACCACCGGTTTTGCTGCATCAGCAAGAGTAGGCGTAATGGTAGAAACAGAACTACTAAGTACCCCTGCGGTTCCATTGGTATAGAAGGGCAGGTCTTCTACTTTATTGCAGGCAGCAAATGCCACCACCATGCAGGCGAATGTAAAAATTTTAATTATTGATTTCATAAAATGATATTTATATCGTGATGTTTTATGTAGTAGGACGAAATGCCTTATTTAAGCAGTGGCCCTGTTTATATTTTTGTTACTGAAAACTTCCCGGTTTGAAAATTTACATCTATTTTGTAAGTACCGCCTGCATCAGGAGCAAGAATATCATTCCCCCCCCATTGAAAATCACCTCCATCTTTTAAGGCAGGATCATTTTTATCTTTTATACTGTACTTAAAATCCCATGAACCAAAATTTGAGAGGAAAGTATAAGACTTACCACCAATCAGTGGTACATTAAGTGTAAATAAAGTATTGGAAACTTTCGTGAATTTTTGTGTTACTGGTGGACTATTGGTCCATGAGCTTGCAAGAGCATCTCCGGTAATATATAGCTCACCGGATGCAGGTGGCGTTATTTTAGGAGGAATTGCATAAGGGGAAACTGTAAACTTCAACACATTTGAAAATAATTGAGTGGCAGCACTTCCAGCCAGTGTCGATTTAACCCTGATTTCTATATTGTGCGGCATTGCTGGTGTTAACTCCAACTGGTTCAATAAATAATCGTTGATTTGTGTTTGCATAAAAGCTTGTGACAAATCATTGCCAATACTTAATTGCTTTCTTTTAGGATTGGTAAAATTGGCACCTGTTGTATCGATCTCAAAAAGATAGGTCACATCCTGCGAACTAACACCTGTGGTAAATTTGTAGTCGGGGTTGGTCCAGGCAAAGGCTATGGCAGCATTGTCCGCAGTGATAAACGAAAGCGGAATGGTGGCGGACCTGTTGGCTGTAAGAACAGGAGCGGATCCTTTTTCGAATACAATCCTGTTTTCATCCTTTTTACATGATGAGATGGCTACAGCTACGAGGCAGAAGCCAAGAAACATTTTTAATATATTTTTCATATCTGTTTTTTTAAATATTTTAGATTAGTAGCCCTTATTTTGAACAAGATTTGTATTGGCATTGATGTCAGAGGAAGGCAACGGGAAAACATTAAAATCTGCTGATTTGGAGGTTCCACCAGGAACGCCCCCTTTCCATGGCCAAAGATAGGAACCCTCTGTAAACTGTTTATACCGTATCAGGTCTGTACGACGAAAACCTTCCCAGAATAATTCACGTGCCCGTTCATCCAAAACAAACTGGAGGGTTAGATCAACAGAATTGATATTACCGGAAGTATTGCCATAAGCCCTTAAACGCAATGCATTCATATAGCCCAATGCCTGGGTTGCATCGCCACCCGTACCACCTCTTTTTACTGCCTCGGCATATATCAGGTACATTTCCGGCAAACGGAAAATTGGCATATCAATATCTACAAAAACGTCATTTTTTCCAGGCGTACCTGTGCGGGTGATATTCAGGTATTTTCTGATTGCATAACCTTCAGTAAAAGTCGTTTGCGTAGCTATCTCAAGATTCTGCCCATTTACATAAAACTGTGCCCGCTTATCTGTATTACCCGATGGGTCTGCAAATTTTTGCACAAATGCTTTGGTCGTTCTCAACCCGCCCCATCCGCTGTTTACACCTGCGCTGGCAGCGGAGATACTTCCGCCGATAGACGCATGGGTTAAAAATGTAGTGCCACCAAAACCCTGGGTTTTTGCTCCATCATAATTAATAGTAAGAATGAACTCGTTTTTATTCAAATGATTGTCAGCCAGCATCAACTGGCGGTAATTGGCCGATAAAGTATAACCAGCGTCAATAACTTTTTTAGAATAGGTGATCGCTTCATTATATTTAGGCGCACCGGCATAAACATCGGCATTTAAATAAATGCGTGCCAGTAATGCCCATGCAGCAGCCTGGTCGGCACGGCCATACTCATTGGAACGAGCCGCCGGCAAGGTAGCTTCGATCGCCTTTAATTCAGATTCCACATATGCAAAAAGATCCTTTCTTAAAATCTGTGGTGGGTTTGGCCCGCCAATTACGTTGTCTTCTGTTACAAACGGGGGATTACCAAATAAATCCATTAAAACAGCATATTGAAAAGCCCTTAAAAACCTTACTTCAGAACGGTACTTACGAATGTCTTCCGCATCGGCGCCCGATATATTCCGATCTGATAATTTACCATCTGATGACTGTCGTAAAAATTCATTTACGAGGGTGATCTGGTAAAGCGATTTGTAATAGACCCCTGTTAAAAACTGGTTGCCGGGTGTCCAGTTCATGTTGTGGAAATCCTGGATACCTGCATCGCCCCAAGCTATCACTGCTTCATCGGTACTTAATTCCTGTGCTTTCCAATACGACCTGAAAAAGTCAGCATTTCCCCCTTCATCACTACCAGGAAAGAATACATCAGGTTGTCCGGTGGGGCCCTGGTTGCCAGTTAGTGCCATGGAGCCATAAATTTTTGCCAATGATTGTTTGTAACCCAATGCAGTAGAATAAACTACTTCAGAGGTAACATCATTTTGCGGAAGAAGGTCTAATTTTTTTGTGCAGGATACCAAAATCGCAGCAAACAACAGCGTTAGTGCGGGTATCTGTATCATATACTTTTTCATATATAAAATTTTATTCTTTTTTATTAACGTTTATTAAAAGTCAAGGTTCAATCCAAATACAAATGTTCTTGGCCTTGGATAAAAATTGTTGTCAATACCGCCATTAATTTCAGGGTCGGCACCTTTATATTTGGTGATCACAAACACATTCTGCACATTGGCATTAGCACGAAGCGTGGCCTTCTCATTAAATACCTTTCCTAAATCATAGCCAAGATTTATATTATCCATCCTGAGGAAGGAAGCATTTTGTATATAATAATCTGATTGAAAAAACCTTTGACCTGAACCTGTAAATCCTGACTCCAAAATATTCTTTGACCCATTGCTGAGGTAGTTAAGCGGGTTGATGATATTGCGCTGGATACCAGTGCTGGAGAATACGTTATTGTACATATAATTCCCAAGACTGGCACGCATTACAAAACCTGCATTCCATTTTTTGTAGGTTACACTGCTGTTGAACCCTAAGAAAACATCGGGGTTAGCACTTTTGTAACGGTACAGGTCTTTATCAGTAATCTGTCCGTCCCTATCCCTGTCTTCAAAAAGGTTTTCAATTGGCTTGCCTGCCTCATCATATACTTGCTGATACACATAAAATGCTCCTCTGTTGTAACCAACTGAATTAATCAATACGCTGTTACCGGTTCCACCAGATATACCTCCATAACGTTGGCCGGGATAATTTGGATCTTCAGTGAAGGTGAGCTTGGTTATTCTATTGCGGTTGTAGGTCACATTAAATCCAAAATCCCAGGTTAAATTTTTAGTACGAACCGGCTGTGTATTCAAGGTAAATTCAACCCCCTTGTTTTCCATATTACCTACATTCGATAAAACGATTGGTGCAAAGTTGGTGCCTGCAGACTGGTTAACATCGTTCAACAAATCCTTTGTTTTTTTAAGATAAAAATCCACCATACCGGTAATGCGGTTATTAAAAAATCCAAAATCAAGCCCAATGTTAGAAGTGGCAGTTTGCTCCCACTTAAGATTGGCATTGTAGGCCACCGGGCGATAAAGGTTATAAAATGCATCTCCAAACTGGTATTGTGCTGTATTATTGCTGATACCGTAATTGGCTAAATAAGAATAGTTACTGATACCATCCTGTTGCCCTGTAATACCATAACCAATTCTCAATTTCAGATCGGAGATTGTCTTGTTATTGATCAAAAATGCTTCGTCCTTAATTCTCCATGCGAATGCTTCAGAATGATAAGTAATCCACCTGTTATCAGGGTTTAGCCTTGACGAACCATCCGTTCTGGCATTGATCGTAAATATATATTTTTGATTGAAGGTGTAGTTTACCCTTCCGTAAAAAGAAACCAACCTGTTTTGTGGTCTATCTGTTGCAAATGCGGGATCAGAATTGACCCTTTTACTGCCATCTACAAAATAATCTGCATAGCTGAAATTATTGTAAAGGTTGTCGTAATACCCGTAGCCAGCTACGGCATCAATCCGGCTCTTAATGCCGCGAAGATCTTTCGCATAGTTCAGGTAAAATTCCAGTAGTTTGTTATTAATTTTTTGCAGATAAGAATTATTGATTCCTCCTTTCCGAACACCTGCTGCATCTACGTCTCTTTTATATGCAGATTTTACGCTGTCGTTTACAAAAATAGTTCCTGAACCCTTTGCCATATCGTACCCGACATTTACATTCGCCCTCAGTTCTGGCAGAAAGTGAAACTTATAATCAACCTGGATATTTCCTACGCTCCTGTTAACGCTGCTATTGTCTTCACGCTCTAACAATAAACTTAATGGATTACTTGGCGCAAGGCCCCTTAAACCGTTTGCAGCAGAAGGGTCGAGCCATTCAAAATAACCACCAAACCTGTTACTGTTTGTTCTTACCGGCTGTGTAGGATCAAAATTAACAGCCGAACCGATCGCCCCTTCGTTGGCAAATCTGCTCTTGCTATTGGAAGCCTTTACATTAATGTCTACTTTTAAATGATTGTCCATGAAAGTTGGACTAAGGTTGATACCAGTTGATACCCTTTGCAGATTGCCCGTCCTCAAAACCCCATTTTGATTGAGATATCCAACAGAAACCCGGTAAGGCATTTTAAACTTTCCTGTTAAGCCGCCACTTACACTCAGGTTATTATCCGTTCCTAACGCAGCATGGTACACTTCATCCTGCCAATCTGTGCTGGCCGCTCCCATTAAAGCTTTCTGGGCTGTAGTACCATTAGTATTCACATAGGCCCTAAATTCTTCCGGAGAAAGTACATCAATCTTTTTTGTTATTTTTCCTACAGAAACCTGGGTATTAAATGTAAAAGCGGCTTTGCCACTTCTTCCCTTTTTGGTTGTAATAATAATAACTCCATTGGAAGCCCTGGAACCATAAATAGCTGCAGCAGATGCGTCTTTTAAGATTGTAAAAGTTTCAATGTCGTTCGGATTTATCAACGCCAACGCATTTGCAGAACCCGATATTCCCCCTCCGCTTAATTGTACACCGTCAATAATTATCAATGGATCGTTGCTTGCGCTGAGTGAAGCACCACCCCGTATCCTGATCGTACTACCAGCGCCAGGCGCACCGCCATTGGAAGTAATGTTAACACCCGCTACCTTACCCAATATCAGTTGTTCAGGGGTAGTAATAACGCCTTTTTGAAAATCTTTTGAAGAGATGGCTGTCATAGAGCCGGTCAGGTCCTTTTTTCTGGCAGTTCCATATCCTACCACCACCACTTCATTTAATTGCTGACTTGAAGCAGTCAGGCTTACCATAACAGGGGAGGCCGAAATTGGAACTTCTTGACTTCCGAAACCAACGGAAGAAAATACCAAAATAGTGGCATTTGCAGGAACCGTTAATTTGAAGGTACCATCGCCGAGTGTTTGAGTTCCGGAACCGGACCCTTTCACCTTCACCGTTACTCCTTGTACAGCCGACCCATCTTTTGAATCAGTTACTTTACCGGAAACTACGGTTTGCGCCATCGCTGCCACTGAAAATAGCAGGAACGCAATCGTTTGCATGAGAAGCTTGCAAAGCCTTTGCATGTTCTTTTTCATTTGTGAAATTTTTCTTTTTTAAATGGCCGGGGAAATATTGGCAAAAACGTAAGGTGTTGAGAAGTATCAATTTACACAGGGTAAAAAGTAACTCTTCCAACAGGCAGGCATTTTCGTTTTATTTCATATAACAACCATTATCGTTTTTAAAATAAAGGTTTTTTATTAAAGTGTACTTTTTACACATTTAGATGTGTAAAAGTTACACAATGTAAGGTGTTTTTTTGAAAGTTAAAATATTTGTTAAAGAAATTTTTTAAATATTTTAATAAAACCTTAACTCAAAATAAACATGACATAATTATGAGCAAAGGCAATCAGTTTTCGCTGCATTCAGAGAAAATAAAAGCAGCTAAAACTAAAAGTCTATCCCCACAAACTTCTTTTTCCGCTTGCCATATTTTTCATAATCAAATTTGTACAATTTTCCAGGGCGGTGCGAAACTTCCTGTTCCATTTCATTTAAATCAATTAAGAAATCCATGGAGAAGAATTTTTTCCTAAAATTTCGCCTGTCAAGTTTAATATCCAAAATTGCCTCATACAAATTTTGAAGATCTCTTAATGAGAATTTTTTGGGCAATAAATTAAAACCCAGGGGATGCTCCCGTACTCTTTTTTGCAATTGTTGAAGGCAGGTGTCAAAAATCTGCTGGTGATCAAATGCCAGGTCTGTAACACTTTTTACATCATGCCAGTGCAATTCATTGTCAAGAATATTCAATTTGTGGTGCTGAACATTGATCAATGAACAATAGGCTACCGTTACTACCCTGCCGGCAGGGTGGCGGTCTACCGTTCCAAACGTACTCACCTGTTCAAGATAAACATCACTCAGTCCTGTTCTTTGCTTTAAAATCCGGTAAGCCGCAGCATCAAGGTCTTCGTTAGGAAAAACAAGATCACCCAATAATGACCACTTACTGGAATATTTTTTCAAATCACTCCGAATAAGTAAAACTTTCAATTTGGCCTCATCAAAACCAAAAATGATGCAATCCACAGATAAAGCGATACGATTTGTGTTTTCAACTTCAGACTGTATTACCTGTAATGTTTTGATATTTTTCAATTGTTTCGCTTTTTCTTCTGCTAACATACTATTTTTTCTTGTTTACTGAATGGTAAGGTTAAGCGGGACTCTAAACTTTCGCCCCGGCGAAACAGTAAACTTTGCTCCCGTTCCAATATTTTGGGGCGTATTTAATATACACTCACCACCCGATTGCGGACTCACTAATATTTCTGAACCAGATGGTAGTGGTGTTGGAGGAATTCTGTTGTAACTCCAGTTGGAAGCATCTGTCCAATTGCCATTGCCAATGAATGAATAAACGGTGGGTGGTTGATAAATGTACACGTGGTATTCTCCCGGCGCAAGCGTAATGCTTTGAGTTAACGTACCAATATTAAAAGTACTTTTACCCGGCCCGTTGGTACCGGTTGCATTACCATTACTTAAATAATTATACCAATCGCCGGATTTTTGGAAAGTAACATTTCTTGATTGTTCTACCACGTCAAAGTTGGCAACTACGGTAACCTGCATTCCATTTGCAGCGGGATCAGCTATTTGGAATCGCTTAAACAGCCCTACATTATCATAGAAGTCATAGGAGAAATTACTACTATTGAAGACAGCAGGATTTGAAAGTCGCAGACTGATCAATTGGGAATAATTATTGAATAATTTAAGCCGGTTAGGGTCTGCCATGTAACTCCAAAGAGGTGGCTTAGTGCCGGTTCGCCCGTTAAAATTTATGGATGTATCATAACCTCTTTCGCCAAATTGCCAGATCATTTTAGGTCCGGGAATGGTAAAAAAAACGGCTGCAGCGGCTGCCTGCCTATCAAGGGCTGTTGCCAGATTCTTTACATTATAGCCGCCGGAGCTATTACCAAATTGCAAGTTTTTCACCATCAGCCTTTCCTCATCATGACTTTCCATATATCCCATTTCAGCCGGGGTAAAAAACTTTTGCTGCGTGCTGTTGTAAACTATTTTAGAGAAGTCTGAATTAGAACTATAACCCATCGTATTCTGGTTGTAGGTATGATTATTATTCCCCCAAAGTAAAAATCCCATAAATGAATACTGCTGCTCCTCCTGATATTGGGTGCCCAAAAATTCAAGGATCATATAAGTGCCAGGAAACATTGGTACGATATGATTGTAATACCTGAAAAGATTATCAATCCTGCTCTGGTCCTTATCTTCCACCGTAGTTTCATTTGAAACTGTTTGGGTAAATCCTTTGGCGAGATCAAGACGATATCCATCTACTTTGTATTCTCTTATCCAATATTCCAATGCCCTTTTTACCAGGTATTGAGTCGCTGCGGAAGTATGATTTAAATCGTCAAATACGCTGTACGGATGGGGAGCCTGGGTATTGAGCCATGGATTATTAGCAGCAGGCCTGCTATTGGCCGCATCCCAATACAATTTTCCCTGTGGCGTATTGTATGCATCAAGCTGGTTATACACTACATCCAATATTACAGCAATACCATTTTTATGACATAAATCAACAAACTCCTTAAACTTATCTTTTGTGCCATAAGCTTTATCAAGTGCCAGATAAAACGTAGGATTATAGCCCCAGCTATCATTTCCGCTAAATTCATTTATTGGCATTAGTTCTATGGCATTTATACCCAGTCTCTTAAAATAACTGATAGTGTCTATCAGCATCTGGTAATTGCGGGCATCTCCAAAATCACGAACCAGTAATTCATAAGTGATTAAATTTCGCTTATCTGGCTTTACAAAATTCGTTACCTGCCAATTAAACGGTGTGCTGCAGGTTTGCAACACGCTGACAATCCCGTTGGTAGCAGCCGATACATTTTGATTAACCGGGTAGGGCTTAAGGTCAGGATAAGTAGCAGCCGGTATATACTGGTCGTTCCAGGGATCAAGAATTTTTTCTGAATATGGATCGGCAATATAGATGGCATTGTCTACCAGGTACTGAAATGCATACTCTACCCCTCCGGTAAGTCCGTGAATCGTTAACCAGTAGTAGTTACCATCTGGCGTTTTGTTCATTTGAAACTGGCTTTGGGCAGCCCAGTT
>Ga0209591_10005648_pt1 | contig 13948 bp, 8 predicted proteins | sample MAT01_FD_187207 | JGI IMG/M metagenome (GOLD analysis project Ga0209591, IMG submission 187207) | Freshwater microbial communities from Lake Fryxell liftoff mats and glacier meltwater in Antarctica - MAT-01 (SPAdes) (version 2) | ecosystem: Environmental > Aquatic > Freshwater > Ice > Liftoff... | reverse complement strand
AACATAGGTTGGCTTGGGCACGCGTTCGGGACCATTCTCCGCCACTCGGCACACAGATATCAAAGAAGGACTGTCTCAAGCGACGTTGGCACAGAGGGGAAGCGGCTCGGCGCACGTGCGGCACGATGGCCAGGTGCTCATTCCTCAGAATAGACGCGCATTTTGTTGACCAGATATCACTCATTCGATCTTTCCACTCCCTGAAGTCAAAGCCTACCCACCCACCCACCTGCGGACCGGGGACATGCGACCTGCACGCCCGGTAACGCGGGTTCATGCCGGGTCGGCAGCCATGAGAAGCTCTCCAGGCGGGTTCAGTGCTGCGTCCGCGCGCAGGATCTCGGCCTTCACTGATAGTGCCACAGGCTCAAATGCAAGCGTTGCCCACATCAATCCGTTCGACGAACGTCCGTGCCGGAAGGTCAGTGCGTACTCGCCCTCCGCGAGCTGCACGGGCACCGAACCCGAAATCGTCGCAATCTCTACTTCGCAGTCGTCGGGAACGGTGAAGGGCACGCGGATCGCACGTTCGAGCGCTGCGTCGGTCGCCGAACCTGCGGAGGACCGCGCTACGGTCACAGCGATTGGTCCGCTGGGGTCCAGCGTCGCGAACGAGACGCTGCCTGGCCTCCACGAAAAGCCTTGGCTCACGTGGGTGTCGGACCAGTCGTTGAAGGGGTTTGCGAGACGCGAATCGAAGACCGAGAGCTGCGCGTAGGAGACCTCGAGGGTGAACGTTGGCATGCTCTACTCCACCACGATCCGTACGCGCGTCCCGTCTGGCAGACCGCGACACTGATTCCCGACGCAGGCGCCGGCGCCCATGTTGTCTCGAGGCGTCACCGGTCGAGTACTCCCGCCGGCACCTCCTTCGCGGAACATCGCGGGCGGGTACTCGTCGAGTTGGGTACCGGGGACTCGCGGCTGGCCCGCCTGTGCAGCCGCTCGATTGGCGTCGGCTCCTGCGCGCTCAATCGTGAGGACCGACGGATGGCCCGCTGCCTGTGCGTCGCGGATATGCGCTGCGGTCTCTGGATAGCGGCTACTCGGGACGACTACATCCCTTGCAGCTTTGTCCTTGGCCAACGTCGCTCGCTTATCGCCCGCCCCCGGAACAGAAGGTCCACCGCCGGGATGTCCAACACTCAAGATATCGATTGGCGAATGGTCGTCGCGATCGTCAATCACGGCCGCGGCGATCAACAAGCCTAATGCTGCCCCACGATTCGGAGCAAAGGAGGCGCTCTGTCTCAGTGAATCGGAGGCCACGTGCCTCGCGAAACTCATTACGTTTTGCTGGCCAGTCGCTAGCGCGTGCGTCTCAGATGCCAGCTGGTACGTCGACTTGACGAGCGGGTTCGAGTCGACAAACACATACTTCGCGACGTCCTTTACCCAGCCCCTTCCGTCTGGATCAAAATAGCGGACCGGATTCCCGCCGCAGAATCCATACAAGCTTGCCCGCCGGGGCTCGTCCCAGGCGGCGTCGGGGACGAAGCGGTACATGGGGTCCGCTTGGGTCCAGACGAGGGAGACGTTGTCGTAGTAGCGGACGCCGTAGTAGGAGAGCTTGGTGAGGTCGTCTTGGAATTTGTCGTTGAAGCGGCGGTGCTGGGAGGCGACGGCGGTGCCGGTGGTCTGGACGACGTCGCCGTAGGGGGCGTAGACGAACCCGGACTTGACGATGCCAGTGGGGCCGACCGAGAGTAACGTGTTGCTGGAGAGCCCGTGGTACTGGAGCTCGATCGGGGCCTCGCTGTTGGTCCAAGCGGTAGCGGTGCTCGCCGCCCAGCCGCCGGGCGGCGAGATGATCTTTGCGACCGGCGTACCCAGTGACAGGTAGGCGTAGGCCTGTGCGACGGCGCCGCTGGAGGCCAGCTCGATCTCGGCGCCACCGGCAAAGAGCCGGGTTGCGGTGACGGCGCCAGCGCCGTTGCGCGTGACCACGCCGACGCGCTGGCCGTCGTGGTCGTAGTAGTACTCTTCCTTGCCGTTGATCGTGGAGCCGGTCTTGTGGACCGCTCGCCGCAGCTGGTCGTCGCCGTCGTAGTCGAAGGTGTCGGACTGGTTGGTCGAAGCGCGCGTGGAGGTCTTCAAGTTGCCGGTGCCCGACGACTCGTACGTGTAGCTGGTGAACGCCGCCCCGCCGGAGGTGTTGACCAGACCCGTCGGCGCCTCGGGGTCGATCGTCGTGCTGCTCGGGTTGTACTGGTAGCTGACGTCGCGTGCGGCCACCTGCCCGCCCGACATCGCGGTACATGCCGGGACGCACACCTTCGACGCGCGGAGCTTGCCACTGCCGCTCGGCACGCCTCCGTTTAGCACCCCATACGCGAACGCCGCGCTGTACCGATTGCCAGTCTCAGCGACGGTCGTGAGCTGGTGCTGCGCGTCGTAACCAAACGTGAAGTTGTACGTGGTGCCACTCAGGACGTGCTGGAGCGTTGAGGGGTCGTCGAGACCCAGGTATCCCAAGGTCTGCGCGGCGTGCGGCGTGGCGACCGCGGGGTTGCCATCGTCGCTCGTGACCGTCTGCGACGCGACGCGGGTGAGCTTGTCGTACGTGAACGCTGAGGTGAACCGCTTCCAGTTCATTGTGCCAGGCGTGCCCAGCAGCGGGGCCACGCGACTCGTGACGAGACCAGCGACGTTGCGCATTTGCGAAGCGACGGGCCGGTTCCACACCGTCCCCGGGGAGAACCACGCCAGTCCGCTCGGTTTCGCCCGCGCGTCGTACGAGTACAGCGCCGTGGTGACAGTGGCCTCGCCGGTCTTGTTGTCCGGGTATGTCTGCGAGGTGACACGGCCGCCCGGGCCGTAAGCGAAGGTTTCGACGCGCTGCAGGTTCACGGCCCAGCCGAAGTTGAAGGTGCGCGTGATGGTCGAAGTGTTGCCCTCGCTGTCGTAGGCAAACTGGGTCTTCACGCGATTGGAGCCCGACGTGACCGAGCAGAGACGGCTCAGCCCGTTTGTGCATCCGAGGTAGCCGTACGTAACCGTGCCAATGCCGAGCAGATCGGCGTCGGTGCCTACACCGGGAGCGCTGAAGCCGCGCGTCGCGACCTGCCGCGACGTCAGCCGACCGAGAACGTCATTGTAGGCGTACGCGTTCGTCACCGTACCGGCCGGGCCGGGAACGGACTCGCTCGTCAGCTGATCCTCGACGTTGTAGTCGTAGGTCCAGGTGCGGCCACCACGCACGATCGTGGTCCGACGTCCGCCGAGGTCGTGCATGAGCTGCGTGACCACGCCGTCGGGGTTCTGGATCCGCGACACCAGGTCGTGGCCGTCGTACTGATACAGCGTGGACGCGTAGGTGCCGGCACCGGCGAGGCTGGTGTACTCGCGGACCTCCACGAGGTGACCGAGGCTGTCCTTGACGAGCGTCTTGCGGGCGACCGGACCACCCTGGGAGCCGGCGACCTCTTCCGTCGTACTGGTGAGGCCGTCATAGGCGATCGTCAACCCGCTCGCCAGCCCCCCACCGACCGTCGGACGCAGCATGCCAGTTGGCCGCCCCAGGCTATCGAACGAGTAGCTGTACGTGACGGTCGCCGTGGAGTTCTGCGACGGGTCTGGCAACGTTGCCTCGACCAGGTCTCCGCGTCCATCGTAGTCGTACGTCGTGACCGCGTTCGGCGACGACGTGCCAGTCACGACGCTGACTCTCACCGGGCGACCCTGCCCATCGAGGCTCGTCTCTTCACTGGTCCAGCGGCTGCCGCCGTAGTCGATGAGCGACTCTGCGAGAAACTTGGTCTTCGCGCCGCCGACGATCGTATCGGTGTACGTGGTCCGAGCAACCTTCGTCTTGACCCAGGCGCCGGAGCCCGGCGATCGGTTGACATAGGCGGCAGTCGGCCGACCTAGCCCGTCCACGTCGGTCCAGGTCTGCTCTCTGTCCGGGGCAGTGCCGTTGAGCCCTTGCTGCCAGAGCTGCGCACCCGTGCCAGGCTCGAATTCGGACGTCACGCTCTGCCCGAGCTCGTTTTTCACCGACGTGACGAAGCGCTGGGTCGGATCGTAGCCGTACTCTTCTTTCAGCGTTCCAGCGGCGTGGCGCGGACTGCGCTTGGACAGCTGTACACCCGACGCGCCGTATAGATAGTTGGTGACGGCACTCGTTCCGAGGGTCAGAAATCGGGCCTGGCTCGCTGGCTGTCGATTCTGCGCGTCATAGACGGTCGCTGACTTGCTGACTGCCACATATTGCAGCGGCGCCATGCTGGACACCTGGTTCTCTTCATGCGCCGTCGGCCGCAGGCGATAGCCGGTGGCCGTCGAGTAAAGAGCGTACGTATCGAGCGCTTGTCGGTCGCCGACGTCATACGTCGGCCCGTCGAGCGTCCTTGTCTCGGTCTTTGCCCAGAGCTGTCCACCCTGCGCGGTCCAGGTCGACTCGGTCCGAGCGAGCCCGCTATTCGCGGTCTGGCAAGCGGACGCCGACTGCCCGTTGCGGCACGTCCAACTCTGGTCGAGCGTGGCGTGGTAGGTCACGAGGGCGGCGCCGAACAGCGAGTAGCTGTTCCAGCTGGTTTCGCTGATGGTCCGTGGGTTGACGGGCTCTCCGTCCACGAACGTCAGCCCTTCGGCGGCATACTTCTTCGTCGCCTTCAAGCGTCCGCTCCAGTCGACCTCGAAGCCGTACGTGTCCACGACCAAGGCGCCAGACGGCAGCGTGGTCGTCACCTCCTCGAAGCCGCGGAAGCCCCACCGGCTGCGCTCATCCTGCTTCCAGATCGGATACTTGTACTTGTAGGAGGTCGTGGACGTGTCAGAGGGGTCCCACTGATCGGACGCAGTCAATGATTTCACGACCCACTGCGGGTTTGGCAGCGCTTTGCGCACGCCGTAGCCCGCATCCTGTTTCACCACGGAACTGTCGGTCGTGGGCGCATATAGGATAGCAACGCTGCCGCCGCGGCCGTTGCTGACGCCCTTCAGCAAGCGCATGGGCTGGTCGCTGGCGTCGCGCGTGACCGTGGCGCCACCGTTGAGGTTGGCGTGCCGGAGGTCCCACTGCTCGGGTAGGCCGTCGCCGTCGAGGTCGATTAGGTCGCGCTTGGTCGACCAGGTCCAGCTGCCGAGATACTCGGCCTCGGTCCGCTGCTTGACCGCGTCTGCGAAGGTCGTGCTCAGGCTGAGCGCGGGCAGAAAGGTGCCGCCGGCGTTGACATAGATCGAGTCCGAGCTGGGATCGTCGCGGTAGGGGAGCGGGTTGCCATGCACGATGTCGACACGGCCGTCGCCGTCGAGGTCGACTGGGCGATTCAGCGAGTTCTTCCAGCCCGCGATCATCCAGTAGATGTCGCCGCCCTCGCCAACCATCGACGTCGCTTTCGCGTACGAGCGCGAGAAGTGGTCGATGGACACCCCCGCCCCCAGCGAGTCGCCGACGGGCTCCGTCATCGAGTAGCTCTTGAACTTCACGCCGTTATTGAAAAACGCCTGCGTGGAGTAGTTCGGGTGAAAAGACCAGACGAAGTCGGTCGCGCCGTCGCCATTCAGATCGATCATCGACGCGTAGCCGCGAATGTCTAGCTGACCCAGCGCAATTTGCGCGGTGGTCGGAGCGCACCACTGCGACTGCGACGGACCGTTGCCGCAACTGCCGTTCACGGTGGAGTTGATCGGCACGGTCCAGATATAGGGCTCGACGCCGTCGTATCCAGTGAAGCCGCCGGTGCCGTCGCCCCGGAACACCACCCACCAGATCGACTCACGGAAGGGAGCGACAAAATCGGCGCCACGGAGCACCAAGTCGACCAGCCCGTCGCCATCGATGTCCGTGATCGCGTGTGTGCGCGAGAAGACCGCCCCGCCACCGCCGGCCGGAGAGTCGCCAGCGTCGGACTCCAGGGGAGCCGGCTGATACTTGACGACGCCGGAGGACAGGCCGCTGCCAGTATTCCGGTAGATGATCCACGGGAAACGGTGATCGCACCGCTCGTGGGCAGTGACACGCAGGCAGCTGCCGGAAACCGTTCCCTCCGCATTGAACGGATCGTTAGCCTCGCAATCGTGCCGGTTCGTGCAGCGCGGCGCGGGGCCTTTCTGCATCGCGCCACACGACACGTGTGGCACCTGACTCGCACAGTATTGCGTGTCGCTGTCGGAGATCTCGCACGACTGCCCGGGGGGGCATTTCATGAAGGACAGTATGCACGTGGTGTCAAGACCCGGGCAGCCGCCGCCCGTTGGTGCGCCTGGAGTACACGACGGCCACTCCGAGATCTGCAGGTCGGAAAAGAACTTAGCGAACCACATATTGCCGGTTGCCGGGTTCACGACCGAGTTCGGATCGAAGTGCGAGTCGTGATGTATCGCGGCCACCAGATCTACCCGCCCGTCGCCGTTCATGTCGAGCCAGCGATACGCGAGGTGCGTGTCGCCGTAGGACTCGCAGCCTTCGTTGACCCCGGGAGTACGGGCCGCGGTGAGCTGGTAGTTCAATGCGCACGTCTCGCCCGAGCCCTTGGCACCGGCAGCCCAGGGCAGACGCGGCATCGTGATCGGAGCAGACGGCGCGTCGAACTGCAGCGGACCTCCCGCCAGGCGGCCGAGGTTCTTCGACCACGCGAACTTGCAGTCGGAGGCATCATCGACGCTGACAAGGCGATCGAGCAGGCCGTCGCCGTCGTAGTCGAGCATCATGCTCTTGATGCCGTTCCAGGCCCCGCCGGGGTCCCGGGTACCGAAGCTCAGCGCGTTGCGGTCAAGCCCAGATGGGTCTTGCCAGGGCACCGGCTCGTACGCGGCCTGATCGAACGTGCGCTCGAGGCGGTTGTACTGGAACGAAACCAAGGGTAGATCGACTCGGGGCTGGATCCCGGGCTTGCCCCACGCGCTCTCCTGCACCCACGCCAGCACGCGCTGCGGCCCATGCAGCGTCGAGCACCGTGCGGCGTCGCTATCGTAGCCGAGCGTGTACTGGCGTGTGTGCTGGACGCCACCGTTGGCCGGGTCGAGCGCGAGCGCGCGGATCGACGTCAGCTTGCGAAAGCCTTCGCGCGTGCCGAGGCGGAGATCCTCGGCGGCGCCGATCGGCAAGCGGGCGCCGGCGCAGCTCTCGGTGATGTAGTCGAACTGCACCTCGGCGAAGGCGTTCAGGCCAGCGCTCGGGTTCGACGTGTAGCGGATCTTGGAGATCTGCTGATCAACCCAGGTGTACTCAACACGATTGCCGTAGCTGTCTTCGGTCGCGGTCAACGGGACCGCCTGATACGGACCTGTCCAGCGCGCTGCTTCGCCAAAGTAGTGCGTCTGGCCGTCGGAGGTGAGGGCTCGCCACAGGTAGGGCCCCCCTTCGACCATGCGCTCGTAGCGGACGTAGCTATCGTCATTCTGAGCCCGGAAGGCCTGGCGGACCGAGGCTTCGAGGGTGACCGGCTCGTTGACCGGGACCAGTGGTCGCGAGCCGCTCAGCGTGGTGAGGTAGCGCTCGCGTCGCCAAGCATCGGGGTCCGTGGTCGAGTTGAACCGCTGCTTCAGCACCGACTCGGTCGTGTCGATGCGGATCTCCGGAATGCTCAGTGACCAGCCGGAGGCGACGCCGCCGTAGATGGGTGCCTGCGACGAGTACGAGAGGCTGAGACTGGGCGCCATGCCCATGCGGCCGGGTGGCACCGTGATCGGGTAGCCGTAGGTCAGGGCCCCGGTCTGGGTGGAGACCGAGGCGTCGCCGGCGCTGATGTCGCGCGCCTTGGGCGGATCCGAGCCGAGCATGGGCGCCGGAATGGTGGTGATGTCACCGGGCGCGGCCCATGAGGACGCCGCCAGGGAGACGATGAGGAGCACAGCCATTGGCTGGGCCCAGGGATGACGGCTACGCCGCCGAATGGACTTCGACATGTATCCCCCGCTCAAGAAAGACTGGTAGTCGTCGATCAGTTGGCGTGACAGGCGACGAGCGCGGCAGCGTCCTTGGCTGCGAGCGCACAGTCCCTCTCGTCTGCGGGCATCTCGTCGACGCAGTTCGCGAGAAACCGATCGCCGAGCGCCGCGCGGAACGCCGCGCGATGCTGTTCGTGATCGGCTGTCACGTTCTGCATCTGAATGCCCACCAACTGCTCACGAAGCTGCCCGCACTGTTTGCGCGGATCAGCTGCACTAGAAGTCTCCGACCCACACCCCAACATCCCGCCCTGCAACATGACAATGCCCATCAACGCCACCCGACCCCAAGAAAACTTCATAGGAGGTCTGTAGCCGAAAACGCTCCTGGCCGTCAAGCGACAAATTCGCGATTCGCGATTCGCGATTCAGGCGCGCGCGCGGCGGCGTTACTTGAGCTTGTGCGTGAGGTAGGCCTTGAGGCGGAGCTCGGCGTCGGCGGCGTCGGCGATGACGACAGGCACGGTCTTTTTGACCTCGTTGTCGACCTCGGCGAAGAGGACGCGGCGCGCGGTCTCGTCGGCGACGATGCTGGCGGGGGTCCGGCCGCGGACGGAGGTGTCCGACAGCTTGGCGGCGTAGGCGCGCAGCTTGTCGTAGGGCTGGGCGCCGAGGAAATCAGCGATGAGGTCGGCCTCGTTGGCCATGCGGGCCAGCGAGATCTCGTGGGCGTCGGGGACCGACCAATCCCCGTGGCTCGCGGCCAGCTGCGCACACACGCGGAGGATCATCACGTCGTCGAGGGCGCCGATGCCGGCCTCGTGGTCGGGCACCAGATCGAGGCGCGTCACCAGATAGCCGAGCGCGCCGGCGGCCAGGCGGCGGGCCTCGGGCTCGGCCTTGGACTCGACCAGCGCCTTGAGCGCCGCGACGTCACCGACGATGGAGTCCGCCCAACTCTTGAAGGTCTCGATGTGCTTGGCCACGACGTACGGTATCGCCGGGCCCGCGGCTTGCCAAGGCGCGCCGGCCGGGGGTATGCACCGGCATCATGATCAAGCGTCCCAAGATCGCCATCGTTGGTGCCGGCGGTAACGTCGGTGCGGCCGTCGCCCAGTGGGCTGTCGTCAAGGAGCTCGGTGACCTCGTGCTCATCGACCTCAAGGCCACGGCGGCTGAGGGCAAGGCTCTCGACCTGACCCAGGCCGGCGCCTGGGAGGGCTTCAACAACCACGGCTTCGTCGCCAGCGACAAGCCCGAGGCGATGGCCGGTGCCGACGTGGTCGTGATGACCGCCGGCGTGCCGCGCAAGCCCGGGCAGTCGCGCGAGGAGCTCATCAACATCAACGCGGGCATCGTCCGCGACATCTGCAAGAACGTGAAGGAGCACGCGCCCGACGCGATCCTGATCGTGGTCTCCAACCCGCTCGACGCGATGGTCTACGTCGCCAAGCAGGTCACCGGCTTCCCGCGCGAGCGCGTCATCGGCTCGGCCGGCGTGCTCGACAGCGCGCGCTTCCGCACCTACCTGGCGATGGCGGCCGGGGTGTCGGTCGAGGACGTCCAGGCCATCGTGCTGGGCGCCCACACCGACAAGGACATGGTGCCCATCTTGTCGACCGCGATGATCGGGAACGTGCCGGCGTCGAAGTTCCTGACGGCCGAGCAGCTCAACACCGTCGTCGAGAACACCAAGAAGGGTGGCGCGACGCTCACCGCCCTGATCGGCACGTCGGCCTGGCTGGCGCCGGGCGCTGGCACCTGCCTCATGGTCGAGGCGATCGTGCGCAACCAGGGCCGGGTCCTGCCCTGCTCGGTCGAGCTCAACGGCGAGTTCGGCGTCACCGGCGCCTTCGTCGGCGTGCCGGTCAAGCTGACCGCCAAGGGCGCTGAGGCGATCTACGAGTTCGAGCTGTCGGCGTCGGAGCAGGAGGCCTTCAAGAAGTCGGTCGCCGCCAACGTCGAGCTGATGGGCATCGCGAAGACCTTCCTGTAGGTCACGCCGCGCGCCGCGCGGGCTACGGCCCGATGCGATCGAGGTGCGCTCAGGCCCAGGTCGCCATCTTGGCGCGCAGCCCGACGTCGAGGGCGTCGAGGAACCCCTCGGTGGTGAGCCAGGGCTGGTCCTTGCCGATGAGGACCGCGAGATCCTTCGTCATCTTGCCGCGCTCGACGGTCTCGACACAGACCGCCTCGAGGTCGTCCGCGAACCGGACAACATCGGGGGTATTGTCGAACTGACCACGATACTTGAGGCCCTGAGTCCAGGCGTAGATCGACGCGATCGGGTTGGTCGACGTCGGCCTGCCCTTCTGGTGCTCGCGGAAGTGGCGGGTCACGGTGCCGTGGGCGGCCTCGGCCTCGACGGTCTTGCCGTCGGGGGTCAGCAGCACGCTCGTCATGAGGCCGAGCGAGCCGAAGCCCTGCGCGACCGAGTCCGACTGCACGTCCCCATCGTAGTTCTTGCAGGCCCACACGAAGCCGCCGTCCCACTTCATGGCCGAGGCGACCATGTCGTCGATGAGGCGGTGCTCGTAGGTGATGCCGGCGGCGGTGAACTTGTCCGCGAACTCCTCGTCATAGACCTGCTGGAACAGGTCCTTGAAGCGACCGTCGTACTTCTTGAGGATCGTGTTCTTGGTCGACAGGTAGACCGGCCAACCGCGGTTGAGGCCGTAGGTCAGCGAGCTGCGGGCGAACCCGAGGATCTGCTCGTCGAGGTTGTACATGCCCATCGCGACGCCCCCGGCCGGGAAGTCGAACACCTTGTACTCGACCGGCTTGCCGCCGTCGGCCGGGGTGTACGTCATGGTCAGCGTGCCCTTGCCGGGGACGACGAAGTCGGTGGCCTTGTACTGATCGCCGAAGGCGTGGCGGCCGATGACGATGGGCTTGGTCCAGCCCGGCACCAGCCGCGGCACGTTCTTGCAGATGATGGGCTCGCGGAAGATGGTGCCGCCGACGATGTTGCGGATCGTGCCATTGGGAGACTTCCACATCTCCTTGAGGCCGAACTCTTTGACGCGGGCCTCGTCGGGCGTGATGGTCGCGCACTTGACCGCGACGCCGTGCTCCTTGGTCGCGTTGGCGGAGTCGATCGTGACCTGATCGCCCGTGGCGTCGCGGTGCTCGATGCCGAGATCGAAGTACTTCAGATCGACGTCGAGGTACGGGAGGATCAGCTTGTCCTTGATGAACTTCCAGATGATGCGGGTCATCTCGTCGCCGTCCATCTCGACGATCGGATTGGTAACCTTGATCTTGGCCATGGGGCCGTTCTTAGCGCACGCGACAGGAATCCAGCAATCGGCAACCCGGCGAACCGGCGCGGTGTCATCCTCGGGAGCGATGCGGCGCCTCATCTCGCTGATGGCGATGCTGGCGGGGGCGGGCTGCGGACACGACCCGCCGGCGCCGACGCACCTGAGCCGGTGGGCCAGCGCCGACGCGCTGATGCGCGCGCTCCACCAGGCCGCCGCCCCCGCCCGCGGCGGTGTTGCCCACGCTCCCTGGACCAGATCTCGCGCTGGTGCGGCGAGGACTGCGCTGGTCGCCGCCCTGGGCGCGCCCACCGCCGTCGGCGCGATCGACAAGACGATGCTGCGGCGCGACCAGGCGACCGTCATGGTGCGCGACCCGTTCACCTTTGCCTTGCCGTGATGCACTCTCGAGCGATGCAGCTCGACGCGATCGGCATCGTGGTCACCGACCTCCAGCGCGCGGTGACGTTCTATCGCTTGCTCGGCCTCGACCTGCCCGACTCCGGCACCGAGGATCACGTCGAGGCGACCACGGCGTCGGGAGTGCGCGTGATGCTCGACGCCGAGACGCTCATCAAGCGCCTGAGCGATGACTGGGTCGAGCCGCGCGGCCAGCGGCTGGCGATGGGATTCAAGTGCGCCTCGCCGGCCGACGTCGACGCGCGCTACCAGGCCATCGTCGACGCCGGCTTCGACGGCGGCAAGGCGCCGTGGGACGCGTTTTGGGGCCAGCGCTACGCCCAGGTCCGCGACGCCGACGGCAACAAGGTCGATCTGTTCGCTGAGCTCTGATGCGGCGCTTCTGGGTCGCGATCGTGGTCGTCGCCGGCTGTGGTGGGTCCAAGGCGGAATCGCCACCGCGCCTGGGCCACGCTGCTGATCCGGTGGTGCTGGCTGGCCAGCTCGAGCGGGTGGCGCTCCTCGACGAGGCCGCGCGGCCCGCCGCGCTCGCGCGCCTGGTGCTGACGTCGTGCGGCGCGGCCTGCGAGTGTCTGCGCTCGACGGCGACCGCGTGCCCGGCCGCCAACCCGACGGTGCCGCCGAGCTGGTCGCCGATGGAGCTGGCCGGTCGCTACCTGGCCGAGCAGCTCGTCGACGCGACGGCGGCGCGACCGCCGGCTGCTGGCGGCGCTGGTGGTCTACGACCGCGACGTGGCCGCGCTCGTCGAGACCCTCGAGCTCGTCCTCGCGAGCGGTGCGCAGCGGGTGCGCATCACCGCGGTCGAGCGCATCACCGCGCCCGCCGTCGCCACCGGCCTGCCCAGGTCGCGCTCGGTCAGCCCAACGCGACGGGCGATCTCGACAAGGCTTCAAGGCACGGTGAAGACCCAGTTCTTCATCGACGCGCGCGGCCAGGTGACGAGCGTCAGCGCGCACGGCGTCGACCCGACGGTCGCGTCGTGCATCGCGGCGGTGATCGCGGCGATCGAGTTCCCGGCGCCGGGCGGCGGCGGCGTCCAGGTGAACTATCCCTTCACGCTGCGCACGCCCTGACCCGGCGCCGGCTGCGACACGCGAGCGAGGCGCACGGCTCGCGGTCGGCCATCGACGGTCGGTGACGGCGCCAGCACGCCAACCCAGCTCGCGCGTGGGCGGATCATGCGTCCCCTCCCTGTCGTGGCGCTCCTCGCGCTGGTGGCCTGCGGTCCTCGGTCGACGGCGAGCCTGAGCCTGCCGTCGCTACCGCCGCCGGTCGGCGGCACTTCCTTCGCGCCCCTGGGCGATGCGCTGGTCGCCGCGATCGCCAGCGGCCAGAAGCCGCGCGCCGAGGCCAAGCCGGCCCCGCCGATCGCGCTGGCCGCGGCCGACGGCGGCGAGCTCACGCTGGCCGCCATCGACGTCGCGACCGTGGTCACTGGTCCGATCGCGTTGACCGAGCTGCACCTGACCTTCCACAACCCCGAAGCGCGCCAACGCGAGGGTCGCTTCGCGATCACCCTGCCTGCTGACGCCGCGGTCAGCCGCTTCGCGATGAAGAACGCGACGTGGCTCGAGGCCGAGGTGGTGCCGCGTCAGCAAGCGCGGCGGGTCTACGAGACCTACCTCAAGGCTCGCGTCGACCCGGCGCTCCTCGAGCAGGACGCCGGCAACACCTTCTCGGCCCGGGTGTTTCCCATCGAGGCCAGCGCCGACAAGGAGCTGATCATCGGCTACTCGCACACCGTCGCGAGCGGCGACGGCGGCCGGGTCGCGCTCGCCGGGCTGCCCGCGGTCGGCGCGTTGCGGTGGTCGATCACCATCGACGGCACGACCCAGACCGGATCGCTGCGCGACCGCGCCCCCAGCGATCTGGTCATCGCCGGCGGCGGCGCGGCCAGCGCGGTCGGGGCCGGCGACCGCTTCGTCGCGCGAGTCACGCCACCGGTGCCGGTCGATCCCGATCCCCTCGACGCCGCGACCATCCTCATCGACACCAGCGCGTCGCGGGCCTCGCTCTTGCGGCGCCAGGCCGACGTGGTCACCGCGCTGGTCGCCGCGATCGCCCGCCGCGATCCGTCGACGCCGATCGCGCTGGTCGCCTTCGACCAGGACACCGAGGTGCTCGCGCGCGGCCCGGCCTCGCGCGTCACCGACGGGCTGGCGGCACGCCTCAGCGCGCGCGGCGGCCTGGGCGCATCGGACCTGGGCGCCGCGCTGGCGTCGATCGGCGGCGCGACCCGCGTGGTGTTGGTCTCCGACGGCATCGCGACGATCGGCGAACGCGACAGTGGGGCGCTCGCCGCGCAGATCCGCGCCGCCGGGATCGGCCGCCTCGACGCGATCACGGTGGGCGCGATGCTCGATCGCGATCGGTTGATGGCACTCACCGGCGCCGCCGCCCGCCCCGGCGCGATCGTCGACGGCGACGGCGAAGG
>Ga0209591_10005647_pt1 | contig 13948 bp, 15 predicted proteins | sample MAT01_FD_187207 | JGI IMG/M metagenome (GOLD analysis project Ga0209591, IMG submission 187207) | Freshwater microbial communities from Lake Fryxell liftoff mats and glacier meltwater in Antarctica - MAT-01 (SPAdes) (version 2) | ecosystem: Environmental > Aquatic > Freshwater > Ice > Liftoff... | reverse complement strand
GCGCAGTCGGCTCGTCGGCTGCCGCCTCGGCGGCGTCGGCCGCGGCGACGTCGTCGGCACGAGCTGCGAGGTCCGCGACGTACGCCGCGGTTTCGGCGTCGATCTCGGCCCGGAGACCGTGCTCGAGCTGCTCGACGACATCGGGGCCCGGGACGAAGCCGGCGATGGGCGGCAGATCGGCGAGCGACGCCAACCCGAGCTTCTCGAGGAACACGTCGGTGGTGCCGAAGAGCGACGGGTTGCCCGGTCCGGGGTCCCGGCCGATCTCGGCGATGTAGCCGCGCTGCTCGAGGGTCTTGACCACGCCGTCGACGTTGACGCCGCGCACCTGGGCCACCTGTGCCCGGGAGATGGGCTGCTTGTACGCGATGATCGCCAACGTCTCGAGCGCGGCCGCCGACAGGCGCGCCGACTGGCCCTCGAGCACGAAGCGCTCGACGTAGGCGGCTTGGTCGGGGTGGCTCTGGTAGCGGTAGCCACCGGCGATCTTGGTGAGGATGAACCCACGGTCCTCGACCTCGTAGGACGCCATCAGCTCGTCGAGCACGGCGATCACCTGCTCGAGCTGCAGCTCGAGGAGCTGGGCGAAGAGCTCGGGTGGGACGGGCGCGTCGGCGACCATGAGGATCGCCTCGATCGCCCGCGCGGTGTCAGTGGCCATGGTGCCGGCTTCAGCCGTCGTAGGCGTCGACCGCAGCCAGGTCGGCCGCGTCGAACGAGTGGCCCAACCACAGGATCTGGATCTCGCCGAACGCACCCGGCTGGATGATGTCGACCAGGCCCTGCTTGTACATCTCGAGGATGGCGAGGAAGCGCACCACGACCTCGAGCCGGTCCACGAACGATGAGGTGAGCTCCCGGAAGGTGATCCGGCCCGCCCGGGGCAGCTCGTCGAGGAGCTCCTCCACCGCGTCGGCGACGCTGAGGCGAACCGAGTGGATGTGGGCGATGTCGACCGTGGGCACCGGCTTGGGGGTGAGCGCCCGGATGTAGGCCCGCTGCAGGTCCTGGGCGTCGACGCCCTCGAGCAGATCGGGAGCCAGGCCGTAGAAGGCCTCTTCGAGCCCGGCGGTGCGGGGGTAGGACCGCGACGCGTCCTCGGCGAGGTGCTGGAGGATCTTGGCGGCGTCCTTGAAGGTCTTGCACTCGAGCAGCCTCGACAGCAGGAGATCGCGCTCCTCCCACAGGGCGAGCTCGTCATCGAGGTCGATGTCGGTCTCGTTGGGCAGGAGCCGCTTGGCCTTCAGCTCGACGAGGGTGGCGGCGATCATCACGAAGTCGGTGACGAGCTCGAGGTCGAGCTCGTCCATCGCCTCGATCTCGCGCAGGTAGGCGTCGACGATCGACGAGAGCGAGATCTCGTAGAGGTCCACCTCCTCACGGAGGATGAGGTGGAGCAGGAGATCGAACGGCCCCGCGAACGCGGGAGTCTGCACCTCGTAGGACATCGCGGCGACGGTAGCGGGCCGTTGCGGGGAAGTCGCGGATGCTCCAGGCGGGCTCGACATCTCTCCGTGCTAGCACGGCCCGTAGGGGTGGGGCGAACGCCCGACGAGCACCCGTTCGGGGCCCGACGACGGCCGCGGCGGTCCGGCGACGCGCCGCTACGATGCTCGCCGGGCGCCTGTCGGAGGCGCCCGGCGCTCCCCTCCAACAGGAAGCAACCGACATGGCGACGAGCATCGGGACCGCGGCAGGCACGGTGGCGGCGACCCTGGCGCTCGCCGTGGCCGCCTCGTGTGGATCCGGGACGGAGCCGGCGTTGCCCCCGGGACCCGCCGCCGACACCCTGGCCCGCAACCTCGGGCTCGACGACGAGCAGACGAGCTGCATGCGCAGCGAGTTCGAACGGGCCCCGGGCGCCGCGGCGGTGCTCGACACGCAGGAGGCGGCGTCCGAGGCCGACCGCGACCGCTTCCTCGGCGCCATCCGGGACTGCCTGCCCCCGGAGGACTTCGGGACGGCGCTGGCGGTGACCGTCCGGGACGAGCTCCCCGAGGCCACCGAGGCCCAGGCCCGATGCGTGCAGGACAACGTGGTCACCCTCGCCCCGGCCGAGCAGGACCGCCTCTACCTGTACTTCTCGAACCCCGCCATGCTCGACGTGGCCGATGTCGGCCCGGCCGGCGCCGACCTGTTGAGCTCGTGCGACCTCGGCGGCCCGGCGGATGAACCTTCGACGGCCGAACCCCCCGTGGGCCCCACGACCACGTCATCGGGCTGAGCACCGGCCGCGAGATCGGCGGCGGAACTGGGATCGGGGCAGCCGGGGCGCCGCACTAACCTCCGCCGCCATGACGCGCGTCTTCTCGGGCATCAAGCCCACCGGTCCGGTCCAGCTCGGCAACCTCCTCGGAGCGCTGCGCAGCTGGGTCGTCGCCCAGCACGAGGCCGATTCGCTCTTCTGCGTCGTCGATCTCCATGCGCTCACCGTCCCCCAGGATCCCGCGGTCCTCCGGGCCACCTCGCTGGAGCTGGCCACGCTGCTGCTGGCCATCGGCATCGACCCCGACGAGGCCACGCTCTTCGTCCAGAGCCACGTCCCCGAGCACACCGAGCTCGCGTGGATCCTCGAGTGCACTGCGGCGTTCGGCGAGCTGCGCCGCATGACGCAGTTCAAGGACAAATCCGACACCGACGGGTTCGTCTCGGCCGGACTGTTCACCTACCCGGCGCTCATGGCCGCCGACATCCTCCTGTACGACACCGACCGGGTCCCCGTCGGAGACGACCAGCGCCAGCACCTCGAGCTCGCCCGCGACCTCGCCGTCCGCTTCAACAGCCGCTACGGCGACACCTTCGTCGTCCCCGAGGCGGCGGTGCCCACGGCCGGTGCCCGGGTCATGGACCTGCAGGACCCCACGCGCAAGATGTCCAAGTCCGAGGATTCGCCGCAGGGCACGATCCTGGTGCTCGAAGACCTGGCCAGCGTGGCCAAGAAGATCAAGCGGGCGGTGACCGACACCGACAACGAGGTCCGCTTCGATCCCGCCACCAAGCCCGGGGTGTCCAACCTGCTGTCGATCCTCGGCGCCGCCACCGGTCGCGACCCGGAGGCCTGCGCCGAGGGCTACACCCAGTACGGACCGCTCAAGGCCGACACCGCTGAGGCCGTGGTCGAGCTGCTCGTGCCGATCCAGACCCGCTACCGCGAGCTGATCGACGACCCCGAGGGCACCAACGCCCCCCTGCTCGCCCGAGGTGCGGCGAAGGCCCGGGCCCTGGCCGGCCCGAAGCTGACCCAGGCCCGCGACGCCCTCGGCCTGCTCCCCCGTGGCACCGCGAGCACCTGACCGACCCGATCAGTCGTCGGCCTCCTTGAGCGCCCGACCGACGTCGACGGGCACGGTCCACTCGGACTCGGGCAGGTGGTGCTGTCGGGCCCAGGATTCGGTGAGCGGGTCGCTGCCGGCCATGCCCAGGAGGTCGCCGCCGAGCTTGGGGTGCTGCAGGTAGAGGCCGACCCGGCGGGTGAACCCGGTGGTGCGGGTCCAGGCCCGGATGACGTCGGGGTCCCGCTTGACGGCCGCTGCGGACAGGGTGGCGATCACCCGCCGGTAGGGCCCGAAGTTGGCCTCGATCTTGCCCACGTCGTGCAGCAGGGCCGCGGCCAGGACCGGGCGGTCGGCCCGGTCGCCCAGCTCCGCCTCGACGCGGCGGGCCACCCCGGCCGAGTGCCGGCGGTCGGCCGGCTTCATCCGTGCCCAGAGCACCAGCTCGCCGGGCAGGAGTTGGTCGACCGCCCACTGGCGGTCGGCCTGGCGCGGTCCGAGCGGTACGAGGGTCTCGAAGAACCGCTTGGTCAGGTGGACCGGTGAGGCCATCGCGGCGGAGGTCCGCTCAGCCGGCGTGTTCGATGCAGAACCGGGTCGCGGGCATGGCGTCGAGACGATCGGCCCCGATCGCCTGCTCGCAGACCTCGCACGATCCGTAGGTGCCGTCGTCGAGCTTGACGAGCGCCCGTTCGACGTCGTCGAGCTGGTCTCGGAGCTGGGCGGCGAGGGCGCGGTTCTCGCCCTCCTCCGCCGCCACCTGGCCGCTGTCGGCGAAGTTGTCGTCGACCGCGAGCTCGGTCTCCTCCCCGCCGAGCTCCCTGACCTGGGACGTGAGCTGGGCTCGCTCGCCCGCAAGGCGCTCGATCACCCCTTCGCGGGCGTCGATGTCGGGAAGGTCGGTCGGCTCGGGCACATCATGAGCGTAGTGCCGCCGCTTCCAGAGCCCGCACGAACCGCATCACGACCGCGCCGCCGACGCCGTCGTGGACCGGCGCCGTGCCCTGGGGTGCGAGTCGGCGTAGACCTGCCAGATCCGCTCGGTCGACACGAACGTGTAGACCTGGGTGGTCGAGATCGAGGCGTGCCCGAGCAGCTCCTGGACGGCTCGGATGTCGGCCCCGTGGTCGAGCATGTGCGTGGCGCACGAGTGGCGCAGGACGTGGGGCGACAGGCGGTCGGTGAGTCCGACCCGTGCGCCCCGGGCCTTGACCATGGCCCAGGCGCCCTGGCGACCGAGCCGGCCACCGCGCTGGTTGAGGAACACCGCCTCGGCATCGCCCCGCCGGAGCCAGCGATCGGGTTCGAGCTGGGGGCGCCCACCCGGACCCAGCCAGGCGTCGAGTGCCTCACGGGCCAGACGGCCGATCGGTACGACCCGCTCCTTGGCCCCCTTGCCGAACACCCGGATCAGCCCGCCCTCGCGGTCGAGGTCGGGCAGCGACAGGCCAACGAGCTCGGAGATGCGGGCACCGGTGCCGTAGAGGACCTCGAGGATGGCCCGGTCGCGGAGGCTCAGGGGGTCGGTTCCGGACACGGATTCGATCAGCGAGGTGATCTCGGCCTCGCTCAGCGCCTTGGGCAACCCTGCCGGCACCCGGGGCACCTCGAGGTCGGCCCCCGGGTCGTGGTCGATCACGCCCTCCTCGGCCAGGAACCGGTACATCGACCGAACGGCGACCGCGGCCCGGGTGACCGATGCCGGCGCCTTGCCGTCGGCGCGGAGCTGGGCGACGTGGTCGGTGAGGTCGGCGATGCGGGCCGCTTCGAGTGGGACCGATCGCTCGGCGAGGAACGCGTCGAAGGCCCGCAGGTCGCGCCGGTACGACGCCAACGTGTTGGGGGAACGACCGCGTTCGGTGGCCAGCCACATCAGGTAGTCCTCGGCGGCCAGGGGCAGCCCGCCCTGCTCCCGATCGGTGGGATCGGGCACGCGGTCAGCGCTCCTCGACGTGCCGCAGTGCCAGGAGGAGACCGATGATCGACTTGGCATCGGTGATCCGCCGGTCGGCGATCATCGCCGGCACGTCGGCGAGCGCAGCACGTTCGACGGTGAGGTGCTGCTCCTCGATGCCCTGGAGGTCGGTCGCCGTCTCGACGAGGTCCCGGGCGAGGTAGACGAAGGAGTGCTCGTCGCAGAAGCCTGGCGAGTTGTGGAACTCGGCCAGCAGTTCCACCCGTCCGGCCCGCATGCCGATCTCCTCCTCGAGCTCGCGCCGAGCCGTGAGCTCGGGCGGTTCGTCGGCGACGTCGCGCTTGCCCGCCGGGATCTCGAGGAGGTCGACACCGAGCGCGGCGCGGAACTGGCGGACCAGGACGACGGTGCCGTCGTCGAGCAGTGGGACCGCCGACACCGCGCCCGGGTGGTGGACGATGTCGCGGTGGAAGCTGACCCCGTCAGGGCCCGAGAACTCGCCGACGGCGAGCGAGATGACGGCGCCGCCGTAGATCGGACGCTCACCGAGCTTGGTGAAGGTGCCGGCGCCAGCCTCGACATCGCCCGCTCCGGGCGAGGAGGCGTCGCCGTTCGTCACAGTCGCGACGGGGAGGAATCGGCGTCGAGCTGGATCAGGTGCGGGTTGCGGCCTTCGGCCCGGTCGAGGGCGGCCCGAGCGAACTCGCGGAACAGCGGAGCGGGCTTGTTCGGTCGGCTCTTGAACTCCGGGTGGGCCTGGGTGCCGATCCAGAACGGGTGACCATCGAGCTCGACGAACTCCACCAGGCGGCCGTCGGGCGAGACGCCCGAGCACTGCAGGCCGGCCTCCTCGAACTTGTTGCGGTAGCGCCCGTTGAACTCGTAGCGGTGACGGTGGCGTTCGAGCACGGACTCGCGCCCGTAGATCTCCGCCACCCGTGACCCCTCCCGGAGCTGGGCAACGTAGGCGCCGAGGCGCATGGTGCCCCCCATGTCGGTGACGTCGCGCTGGGCGTCCATCAGATCGATCACCGGGTGGGGCGTCTGCGGGTTGAACTCACTGGAGTTGGCGCCGCTCAGGCCGAGCACGTTGCGGGCGAAGTCGATGGCCATGACCTGCATCCCGAGGCACAGCCCGAGGCACGGGATCTCGTTCTCGCGGGCGTAGCCCGCAGCCGCGATCTTGCCCTCGATCCCCCGTTCACCGAAGCCACCCGGGATGACGATGCCGTCGAGGTCCTTGAGCCGCCCGGCGGTGAGGAGGCCCTCGACCTCCTCGGCCTGGATCCACTCCACCTGGACCTTCGCCCCGTGGGAGAACCCGCCGTGCTTGAGCGCCTCGACCACCGACAGGTAGGCGTCGGGCAGGCTCACGTACTTGCCGATGATCCCGACCCGCACCGGCTCGACTGCAGTCTCGACCCGATCGATCAGGATCTCCCACTCGGACAGGTCGATCTCGCGGTCGTCGTAGCCGAACAGCTCGCACACGACGGTGTCGAGGCCCTCTTCGTGGAGGATCAACGGGACCTCGTAGAGGTTGCCGGCGTCGGGAGCGTTGGCGACGGCTTTGATCTGCACGTCGCACAGGTTCGAGATCTTGCGCTTGAGGTCCGCCGACAACGGGCTCTCGCTCCGGCAGACGATGGCATCGGGCTGGATGCCCCGGCTGCGGAGCTCGGTGACCGAGTGCTGGGTGGGCTTGGTCTTCTGCTCGCCGCTCGGGCCGATGAACGGCACCAGGGTCACGTGCACGTAGCAGACGTTGTTGCGCCCGACGTCGAGGCGGAACTGACGGATCGCCTCGAGGAACGGGAGGATCTCGATGTCGCCGACGGTGCCGCCGACCTCGGTGATCACCACGTCCACATCGTCGGTGGCCAGCCGGGTGATCCGGCGCTTGATCTCGTCGGTGATGTGCGGGATGACCTGAACGGTCTTTCCGAGGTAGTCGCCGCGACGCTCGGCGGCGAGCACGGCCGAGTAGATCGAACCGGTGGTCGCGTTCGAGTCGCGGGAGAGGGACTCGTCGATGAACCGCTCGTAGTGACCCAGGTCGAGGTCGGTCTCGCCGCCGTCGTCGGTGACGAACACCTCGCCGTGCTCGAACGGGTTCATCGTCCCGGGGTCGACGTTGATGTACGGGTCGAGCTTCTGCATGGTGACCCGAAGGCCCCGCGACTTGAGCAACCGCCCGAGCGAGGAGGCGGTGATGCCCTTCCCGAGGGAGCTGGCCACACCTCCGGTCACGAAGATGTGCTTGGTCATTCTCTGCTCCTCAGCCCGTCCACCAACGACGGGAGATCACCGTAGCGCGCGTCCGGTCGGTCTCCGCGCATCGAGCGCCGTCGATCTCAGGTGAACAGCAGGGCGAGCGCCTGGGTCTCCTCGCTCCGCCCGGCGACGAACCACCAGATGCCGTAGCCGATCGCCAGGAGGATGGCGGCGCCCACCCCGGCGTACATCCACTTCTCGGCCATGTCCGAGGCGTGCATGGCCCCACGCTGGTCGCCCGCCCGCCACTTCGTCTGCACGGCGAGGCCGTAGATGAGGGCGATGATCCCGAACGGCGCGCAGAGCACGGTCACGACGATGGAGCTCACCAGGTAGGCCGGCGGCTTGTCGGGCTCGGTCGGGGCAAGGCCCCGCCCGTCGATCGGTTCACTCGTCGTCATGCTCGCTCCGTTCCGCAGCCCTGCTGCTCACCCGCGTGCGCCGATTCTTCCAGAACCGGCGCCATGGTTCGGAAATCGTCGTCCTTTCAGCCCCCGCGCGGCGTCGGCGTCGTCGAGCGCGGCGTCGGCGGATCAGCCGCGGCGAACCTCGCGTCGTTCCTCTGCGGCCCGCTCGAGCAGCTCGCGTGCATGCTCGTGGGCCGTGCCGCTGTCGGGCGATCCCGACAGCATCCGCGAGATCTCGACGACGCGCCCCTCCGGGTCGAGCACCTCGACCGATGTCCTGGTGCGCGTCCGCGTGGTGGCCTTGGTGACGCGCACGTGGGAGTCGGCCGATGCCGCGACCTGGGGAAGGTGGGTGACCACCAGGACCTGGTGGGTGCCGGCCAGCGCGGCGAGCGACCGGCCGACGGCGAGCGCGGCCGTTCCGCCGATCCCGGCATCGACCTCGTCGAACACCAGTGTGTCGGGAGCCTCGGTGAGCACCAGGCGCAGGGCGAGCATCGACCGGGCCAGCTCGCCGCCGGAGGCGACCTTGGCCAGGGGCAGCGGAGAGGCGCCGGGGTTGGCGGCGAGGAGGAAAACGACATCGTCGCCGCCCTCGCCCACCACCTGCACCTCGACCTTTGCCTTGGGCATCGCCAGCTCGCGCAGGTTCACCTGGGTGGCCGAGGCCAGCTTCGGGGCCGCGGCCCGACGCGCCGCACCGAGCGCCGCGTCGGCCGCCGCGACCGCAGCGAGCGCGGCCTCCCGCTCGACGTCGAGCGTCGCAGCCACGGCATCGCGCGACTCCAGCTCGGCGAGGCGCTCAGCGGCCTGTCGGTGGAACTCGATCACGTCGGCGAGCGTGTCGCCGTACTTGCGACCGAGCTCGTGGAGCAGGTGGCGCCGTTCGCGCACGGCAGACTGGCGCTCGGGATCCTCCTCGATGGCGTCGCCCGTGGCACGCAGCTCGGTGGCCAGGTCGGTGATCTCGGCGGCGACGCCGCGCAACCGCTCGAGGGCCGCGGCGAACGGCGCCCGGCCATCGACCGCGGCGATGGCGTCGGCGATCGCCTCCCCCGCTCCCCCGTCGGTGGTCAGGGCGAGCCAGGCGCGCTCGCCGGCCTCCCGGAACGCCGCCGCATCGGCGAGGAGGTCCTCCTCGGCATCGAGGCGGGAGTCCTCCTCGGGTTCGGTGACCGCGGCAGCGTCGAGCTCACGGACCTGGTAGTGCAGGAGGTCGATCTCGCGGGCGCGCTCGCGCTCGTCGCCACCCAGCGCCCGCAGCCGTTCGTCGATCGAGGCCAGCTGCTTGCGGGCCAGGCGGCGAGGCTCGAGGTCGATCCCCCCGAAGCGGTCGAGGGCACGCCGCTGGACGGCAGGCGCGAGCAGCGACTGGTGGTCGTGCTGGCCGTGGAGGTCGACCAGTGCAGCGCCGGTCTCGGCCAGACCGGTGGCGCTGGCGAGTCGGTTGTCGACGTAGGCGCGGGAGCGACCCTCGCCCGGAACCACGCGGCGGAGGATGATCTCGTCCTCACCGATGGCGAAGCGGCCCTCGACGACGGCCTCGCTGGCCCCCGGCCGGACCATCGCCGCATCGGCCTTGCCCCCCACGAGGAGCTCGATGGCCTCGACGATGAGTGTCTTTCCCGCGCCCGTCTCGCCGGTCACGACCGTCATGCCCGGTCCGAGCACGAGCGACAGGTGCTCGATGACGCCGAGGTCGGTCACGACGAGCTCAACCAGCATGGCGCGATCCTGCCGGTGTTCGGTTGGGCAGCGGTCCAGGGTGCACCCGACCAGTCTGGCGGGGCGGTGTGACACGCCGAGGGAGGCTGGCGCTCACCGGTCGCTCAGCCCGAACTTGGACTTGAGGATCTGGTGGAAGTCGCGGGGCGCGAAGATCACGAGCCGCGCGGCGTGGGGCGCGGCGGTGGCCACGATGCCGTCACCGCGCCGGAGCTGGCCGAGCATCCGTCCGTCGACCGACAGGGCCGCCGGACGGTGTCCGGCGACGGTGATGCGCAGCTCGGTGGTGGGTTCGAGCACGAGCGTGCGATCGAACAGCATGTGCGGCGAGACCGGGGTGAGCAGCAGCGCCCGGTGGGTCGGCGCGACGATCGGCCCGCGCGCCGAGAAGGCGTAGGCGGTGGAGCCGGTCGGCGTGGCCACGATCACGCCGTCGGTGGCATACGGCGTGAAGAAGTGGTCGTTGATCGTGACATCCAGGCGCACCGTGTGGCCGCTCTCGGTCTTCTCGATCACCGCCTCGTTGAGCGCCACCGCCTCGGCGGCGTCGACGCCACCCGATGGTGCATCGACGCGGACCGACAGGAGCATCCGCTCCTCGATCTGGTAGTCGCCGGCGAAGAACTGCGTGAGGGCGTCGCGCAGCCGGGCGGGGTCGACCTCGGTGAGGTAGCCGAGCTGGCCCAGGTTGACCCCGACGACCGGGATGTCGTGCGCTGCGACGAGATCGACGGTGCGCAACATGGTGCCGTCGCCGCCGAGGCTGACCGCGACATCGCACCCGTTCGTCAGCTCGTCGGGATCCACCGCCAGATCGTTTCGCCCCACCACCTCGGCGTCGGGACGGAGCAGGCGCACGGCATGGCCACCCTCGATCAGCCACCGGGCCGTCTCGCGCGCCAGGTTGGCGGCCGAGGAGCGGTCGTTGTGCACGACCAGTGCGACGCTGGCCATCAGGACCCGTTCGCCGCAGCGGTCTCGGCCTCGGCCACCGCAGCGGCCGCGAACTGCGCCGGGTCCGCATCGCCGTCGCGGTCGCCGTGGCCGTCGACCCGATGATCGGCGGCGGGGGAACGGGCGTGGAGGAGGAACTCGACGTTGCCGTCGCTCCCGGTGAGCGGTGAAGCCATCGCGCCCATGATGGTGGCTCCTCGCTCGGCGAACGCGGCAATCACGTCGTCGAGCACCCGCTGCCAGACGGTCGGGTCGTCGATGACCCCACGACCGCGGTCGACCTCGGCTCGGGCCGCCTCGAACTGCGGCTTCACCAGCACCACCAAGTCGGCGGCCGGCTCGGCCATCCGCAGCAACGCGGGCAGCACGGTGCGCAACGAGATGAACGACAGGTCGGCGACCACGATGTCGACGGGTCCGCCGACCTGCTCGGCGGCGAGGTGGCGGACGTTGGTGCGATCGAGCACCACGACGCGGGGGTCGGAGGCGACTCGCTCGTGGAGCTGGCCGTAGCCGACGTCGACGGCGATGACCTCGCCGGCCCCACGTTGGAGCACGCAGTCGCTGAAGCCGCCGGTCGACGCGCCCGCGTCGAGCACCCGCCGGCCCGCGACGGAGACACCGAAGCGCTCCAGCGCCGCGTCGAGCTTCTCGCCGCCCCGGCCGACGAACCGAGCGGGCTCCGCGACCACCACGACGGGCTCGTCGCCCCCGACCTGCCGCGACGGGTTCTCGGCGATCGCCCCGGACACCCGGACCCGGTTCGCCGCGACGAGGGCGCGGGCGCGTTCGAGATCGCCGGCGAGGCCACGCCGAACCAGGTCAGCGTCGAGCGGGCGACGGGGAGCCGTGACGATCCGAGCGGGAGAGGTCAGGACCCGGCGGCGGACTTCTTCGCCGGCGCCTTCTTGGCCGCCGCCTTCTTCTTCGTGGTGGCCTTGTTGGCTGCCGCCTTCTTCTTCGCCGGCGCCTTCTTGGCTGCCGCCTTCTTCTTCGCCGGCGCCTTCTTGGCTGCCGCCTTCTTCTTCGCCGGGGTGGGCGTCGCCTCGGGAGCGATCGGCGCTGGAGCCGGTGCGATGGACGCAGGGGGGACCGCCGGCAACTCGTTCGAGCTCGCGCCCTTCGACGCGAGTCGGAGACCGGTGAGGTCCTCGAGGCGACGCACGTTGGCCTGGGAGGTCGAGGCAATGGTGGCCAGCTGGTCTCGCAGCTCCCGGTCGACGGTCTCCACGACCTGCTCGGAGGTGGCCCGACCCCGCTCGACGAGCTCCTGGATCAGCTCCTGCACCTGGGTCGCCTGCTCCTCGACGTTGCGCGCCAACTCGCGGACCAGGGACTCGATCGCGTCCTGGGTCTTCTGCGTGGCGTCCTTACCGGCGTCGAGCGACCGGTTGATCAGATCCCGTTGGGCCATCGACCCACCCTACTGGGGCCACACGCTTGCGCGGGGGTCCGCCCGCGGGCCGGACCGGGCCCCTGCCACCACGGCGTCGGCCGGAGTCACTACCGTTCGCTCGATGGGCGAACCAGAGTGGACGCGGCGCGACGTCCTTCGCACGGGCCTGCTCGGGGCCTCGGTGGTGGCGCTCGCCAACGCGGGCCTGGTCACCGGTTGCAGCAACCCCGCCGCGAACAACATCGCCTTCGAGATCGAGGAGCTCGCGTACGGACCCGATCCGATGCAGGTCGGTGAGCTCTCCCGGCCGCTGCTCGAGGGGAGCCGGCCGGTTGTGGTCCTCGTCCACGGGGGCTATTGGCGAGTCGGGTTCACCCGGGCGGCGATGAACGACCTCGCCGGCGACCTCGCCCGCGCCGGGTACGCGGCGTGGAACCTCGACTACCGACGCTTCGGCGAGGTGGGTGGCGGGTGGCCAGGAACGGTGGAGGACATCGCCGTCGGCATCGATCACCTCGCCGAGCTCGCCCCCACGCGCAACCTCGACCTGGAACGCGTGGCCGTGATCGGCCACTCCGCCGGCGGCCAGCTGGCCATCTGGTCCGCCGCTCGTGGCTCCCTGCCCCCCGACGCACCGGGCGCGGCACCGGTGGTGTCGCCCAAGGCCGTGGTGAGCCTCGCCGGGGTGCTCGACCTCGTCTCGTCGGCCAGGAGCACCGAACCCGGCGGCGGGGTCGAGCTGCGCCGGGCCATCGAGGACTTCCTGGCTGCCACCCCGGACCAGTCGCCGAGTCGCTACGAGCTGGCGTCGCCGCTCGCTCGCCTCCCGATCGGGGTGCCCCAGCTCGTCCTGCACGGATCGCTCGACGACCGGGTACCGGTCGACCAGAGCCGCGCCTACGTCGCCGCAGCGACGGCGGCCGGCGATCCCACCGAGATCCTCGAGCTCGAGGGAGTCGACCACTTCGCCGTGATCGAGTCCACCAGGGCCTGGTGGGACCAGGTCCTCGGGTGGTTGGCCGCCACCATCGGCGACCCGCTCGTGGCGACGACCACGGTGTCGACCAGCACCCTCCCGGCGAGCTGAGCCGAGGTCCGACCGCAGTCGCTCCCGAACCCCGTCCCGACCGGACCGGGACGGCGGGCCGCCGTCCTGATCAGGTCGGCCCGTCGAGCGCGGTCTGGGCGACGAGGCCGGCGAGGTCGTCGGCGACCAGGTCGGGCTCGGGCTGCACCGGGAGATCGGACCGACTGGTGACCCCGGACAGGACGAGGGCCCACTGGAAGCCGAGGGCGCGGGCGAAGCGGCCGTCGGTGTCGGGACGGTCACCGACGCCGATCCCGCTCGTGCCCACGCGGTCCCGGACCAGGTCCACCATCGCCGGGTAGGGCTTGCCCGCCACGACCGGCGTCACCCCCGAAGCGGTGGCCACCGCCGCGACGATCGACCCGCCGCCGGGGATCGGACCCGCAGGCGTCGGATAGGTGGCGTCGTCGTTGGTCGCGAGCAACCGGGCACCGTTGCGCACCGCCGCGGATGCGATGCGCAACCGCTCGTAGTCGAAGTCGAGGTGGAAGCCGACCACGACGACGTCGGCGTCCCCGTCGCGCACGACGGTGACGCCGCGGGCCGCCAGCTCCTCGGCGATGCCGGGGCCACCGCACACCAGCGCCGTCATCCCCGGCTCGACGAGCGTGGCGGCCGCCATGGCCGAGGTCACCACCCCGTCTTCGGGATCGATGCCGAACCGGGCGAGCTTGTCCTCGACGTGCGAGCGCGGCACCGCGGAGTTGTTGGTGACGAAGGCAACCGCGTCGCCGCGGCGCCGGAGCTCGGCGATGGCATCGGCGGCACCGGCGATCGGCTGGTCCGCCAACCACACCACCCCGTCGAGATCGAGGACCCAGGCCATGGCGCATCCTTGCACGTCCCCCCGTGCCGACCGACGGACCGCCGGCCGACAGGGGGACGAGCGGCGCGACGGCCGTCGCCCGGCGTTGGGCG
>Ga0209591_10005645_pt1 | contig 13952 bp, 15 predicted proteins | sample MAT01_FD_187207 | JGI IMG/M metagenome (GOLD analysis project Ga0209591, IMG submission 187207) | Freshwater microbial communities from Lake Fryxell liftoff mats and glacier meltwater in Antarctica - MAT-01 (SPAdes) (version 2) | ecosystem: Environmental > Aquatic > Freshwater > Ice > Liftoff... | reverse complement strand
TTTTCAATTACAATAGTGTATAGCCTTTTTCAGGGAGATGAGGTACAATAACAGCAGTGGGTACACCAATTCAAAAGATCGAGATCGTCCACTTCATTGAATGCAAGCTCTATCGCCTTCCCTAATTCTTGATAAGTTCTCGCTTTGATAGAACCGAGAATAGTTTTAAGTTTTGATCCTAAATTCTCAAGGAGTGACAAATCCGGCGAATCTGGGGTAAGCATATTAATTTTACCCCCTTTTTACTAATTGCTTTTTTTACTTATTCCCCCTGGTGAATACTATAATTCTCCATCAATACACAAGCACCTTTCCATAGTTTAGGTGCTAACTTTTCGACAAGCCTTAAATTTAATTTTATCTAGAGGGTTTTCCTTGTTGGAGTCTCTTATGCGATCGCTAACTGGCTCGCCTACCCGTTCCACAACCTGTGAAATTTTCTGGTGGAACGGTCATCTTGGCTGTTCCAAAAAGGCAGCCGACTTTTTGCCCTACCCACAAGAATGATTCCATAAGTTGCTGGTGGAACGGCCATCTTGGCTGTTCCAAAAAGTTAAATTTGGAACAGGTTATTACTTGTCAATTCCCAAATATCCTGCCATTCCCGATCCGAAAGTGGCCGCACCTCCAAATCGATCGCAAAACAACGACAAGCCGCCGCACTCAAAGCCTCAGCTACAGTTTCAAAAACCTCATTTCCCCCTCCCAAAAACGGCAACTCCACAGGAATTAATTCCTCCCCAAAAACCTGAGAAAACAAACTAACATCCGATCGCAAACGCATCGAACCATGCTGCAAAATCGCATCGCCCCGGCGTAATTGTGCACTACCAATTAACTTGCCGCCATCAGCCGTCACCAAATCCGCACCCGTAGCAGTACCAAAACAATTCGGATTGTGAATATAACCGCGCCCAGCTTCCCCGTAGTGCAAATCCAAACCCATCGCCCGCCAACCCTCAATCAAAAACTCGCAAATAGTCTGATAAGCTTTCAGGCGACTGCTGCCAAATCCCGATGCCACCACTGCATAAGTTAAATCCCCTTGGTGGAACACGGCGCGCCCACCGCTAGGCCTCCTCACCAACTCCACAGGCTGTCCATCCCAAGACAAATGCTGCCAAAACTCAGGCCACCGCTGCTGATGGTAGCCCAAGGAAATCGCCGCCGGTGCCCAGGTGTAAAATCGCAGAGTTGGCGGATGTTTGCCCGCTAGATGCTGTTCTAGTAGCCATTGGTCGATCGCCATCTGCACCCTACCAGACGCTTGCAGCAGCGGAATTAAACGCCATACAGAATTAGCCATCAGTCTCAAATCCTGAGTTTCTACTCAATAAGTTCGCAGAATGTTTTAAAATTAGTAACAGTTTTTGTGCCTGTCTTCTAAGTTAGTGCAAGTTGCAAGCCCGCCCGTGCTTTATAAATAATCAGGAAAAATCATCAAAAAACCATGAGCAACAGTGTAATTGTCATCAACGACGAAAAATTTGAAACAGAAGTCCTGAAAGCAGAGCAACCAGTGCTTGCATATTTTTGGGCACCTTGGTGTGGGCCTTGCAAACTGATTGCGCCTTCGATAGACTGGGTGGCGGCCAACTACAGCGACCTGAAAGTAGTTAAAATGGAAATTGACCCCAATCCGAATACTGTCAAGCAGTATAAAGTAGAAGGAGTCCCAGCACTGAGACTGTTTAAAAATGCCGAAGTAGTCCTTTCCCATGAGGGAGCGATTACTAAACAAACTTTGATCGGTTTGCTCGACGGTCACTTATAAAGTTTTGAATTGATTCGGGAGTTTCCAACTCCCAAGTCAAAACTAGATCAATCCAAAAAAATTGAACATCTCTCATTTCTCCTCAATCTTCCTCTGCGCTCTCTGCGCTCTCTGCGGTTAAATAAAAAAACTATGGTAAACATATCAAAAACATAAGTTATTAGCAATTTAAAATTATGACTTACGCAATCGTGGTCAGAAACCGGGTTTTTTACGAAGATTATTCGTTGTAGCCCACAATTTAGCTAAAAAACCCGGTTTCTTTGGTCTCAATGCGTCATAAAAAAACATTAACATCCCCAAAACTTACAACAATATGCAATTTTCCCAACGTTTAGAACCCCTCAAATTTAACGTATTTGCCGACATGGATCGGGCGAAAGCTCTAGCCAGAGCCGCCGGACAAAATGTGATTGACTTGTCTCTGGGTTCTTCGGATTTGCCAGCGGCTGCTCACATTACAGATGCGATCGCCCATTCGCTATCAGATCCTAGCACCCACGGCTATTTACTGTTTAACGGGACGCGCTCTTTCCGAGAAGCCGCAGCTTGCTGGTACGAACAAAAATTTGGGATTTCAGTCAATCCCGAAACAGAAGTGCTGCCGCTAATTGGTTCCCAAGAAGGCACGGCGCATATGCCTTTAGCTGTGCTCAATCCCGGAGATTTTGCTTTGCTGCTCGATCCGGGCTATCCTTCCCACGCGGGCGGTGTGTATTTGGCGGGCGGTCAAATTTACCCGATGCCAATATTAGCAGAAAATCAGTTTTTGCCAGTATTTGAAGATATTCCGATGTCGGTGCTGGCTCAGTCGAAGATGATGGTTTTGAGCTATCCTCACAATCCTACAACTGCGATCGCCCCATTAGCTTTTTTTGAGAAAGCCGTGGCTTTTTGTCGGCAACACGATCTCGTTTTAGTGCACGATTTCCCCTATGTGGATTTGGTGTTTGACGATCGCAATTCTAACATAGAGGCAGAGCCTCTGGATCTGCGTTCTCAGGCAGAGCCTGGTAACGAGGAGGAACACCGCAAATTGATGGCGCCGTCAATCTTTGAAGCCGATCGAGATAAGAGCGTGGCGATCGAGTTTTTCACACTATCCAAATCTTACAGCATGGGAGGCTTTCGAGTCGGATATGCGATCGGCAATCCCGAACTAATTGCAGCCCTGCGACAAGTCAAAGCCACAGTAGACTTCAACCAATATTTAGGGATTTTGAACGGAGCGAGTGCAGCATTAACAGGCCCCCAAGATACCGTCACAAGCAGTGTACAAACCTTCAGAAAACGGCGAGATGCCTTTGTAAATGCGCTTGGCGCGATCGGCTGGGAAGTACCCGTACCCCCAGCCACCATGTACGTCTGGGCGAAACTACCAGCACCTTGGGCCTCGGATTCCGTGAAATTTTGCACTCAGCTAGTGCAGAGTACAGGAGTCGCAGCTTCCCCCGGTGCCGGTTTCGGGAAATCAGGAGAAGGCTACGTGCGATTTGCCCTAGTTGAGTCACCAGAAATTTTGGAAGCAGCAGTCAGAAAAATTGCGGAATTTCTCAATTAGACAAGATTGCTTTCAATCACTCTCCCATCTTCAAATTATCTGCGTTTATCTGCGTTTATCTGCCTATATCTGCGGTTGATTTATCAATCAAAGATTTATGCAATAAGTGAATTAAACGAACGAAAAATTACCAATTCTTAAGAGCAGCCATACTTTTGAAAATTGGTATAAGTTCAAACTACTAGCACTTACGCACGGGGATCAGAAACCGGGTTTTTAACGAAAATAATTCGTTACAGCCCATCAAAACGGTAAAAACCCGGTTTCTCGGAGTCGGAATGCGTAAGTGTTGTATCGTTATTTCTACCTAAAGGAATAGATATTTGCACGGAGGATCTGTCACAATGTTGAGAAATGTTAACGCGAGACATCTTGAGAATTGCCAGTTCCGCTGACCCACTCTAAAAATCCTTGAAATGAATTCTGTCGGGGCAGCGATTGTTCTGTAGCGGCGATCGCACATCCCAAAAATACCACGCTTCCCAAAATTGCCAGCAGCGGAAAATGCTTACCCAGCCCAAAGTCCCGCTGAAGGCGAGCTAGTGGCCTGCTCTCTCGCCTGAGCATCTTTCCCACCGTCAGTTGTTTGATACTAAAAGGATCGCGGACAAAATGACCGCTCCAGCTAATTACCATGTGGGAATGGCAGTGGGGACAGGTGAATAGTCCGCTGACCATTCCGACTGGGCCCACGACGCTGGAACGGTTGCAAATCGGGCAAGTGACAGAATGAGTGTTATAGGTGGGAGCGTTCATAACTGTTTTTCTTGAGTAAAAAACCAACAACTAATTGAGAGCCTGCGTTAACGCCTGGGGCATAGACCTTTATAGGCACTTTTCCTTAATTCCTAGTTTACCGCTCGAATCGGGTCGATCGGAGCTGACTGTTTGGGAAAACCTTCAAATTGCCAATCCCGCAACGAGTGCAAGTCGGGAGCACAGGTGAGATTGTATTGCAGCGGAGTAACGGTTATCTTGTTGTGGCGAATAGCCTGTACATCTGTAGGAATATCATGCGGCACTGCCGGATCTAAGGTTTCTTCCACATCTTCTAACAATTCCCCAGCTAGCCAATAATAAGTTTTGCCGCGCGGATCGGTGCGCTTTTGAAATATGTCGAAATAGCGGCGAATGCCTTGACGGGCGATCGCAACTCCGGTAATTTCTGCTTGTGTAACCGCTGGTATGTTGACATTTAACAGCATCGGTTTAGCAGTTGGCTGTTTTTCCAACTGTGACAGCAAGCGGACAGCAAAATCTACGGCCGGCCCAAATTCCTGGGAAGTATAGCTGGCAAGGCTAAAAGCTATACTGGGAATGCCTTCCATAATTCCTTCCATCGCAGCCGAAACCGTACCCGAACAGATGATGTCCGTGCCTAAATTGGGCCCGTGGTTGACACCGGAAAGTACAAAATCCGGCGGTTTGTCAAGTAAAGCCCACAAAGCTAGTTTCACGCAGTCGGCGGGAGTGCCCGAACAGGCCCAAGCTGTGACGGCGGGATCAAAAACAGATTCGACAATTTCGGCGCGGATGGGTTGGTGTAGCGTGAGGCCGTGGCCCGTAGCGGAGCGCTCTCTGTCGGGACAGACTACACTCACGTCATGGCCGGTGGCGGCGAGAGCGTTGGCGAGGCTGTGGATGCCTTGTGCAAAGATGCCGTCGTCGTTGCTAATTAAAAGTTTCATTAAAATTTTTATATGCCTGACAACAATCTTAAACTTATCTTATCCCAAGCGTATTGTTGTATACCAAGGTTTTCAACTTGCTTGTCATCCCGTCAGGGCGATCTATTGATGGGTTTGTTAAGATTTTTGGCAGGCTTATGCAGTAATGTAATGGCCGTGGGATACTGCTGATTATTAAAAGTCAGTTCAATTTTTCATTTCAATTTTGATTGACGGCTAAAATTTTTTGAGGAAATATGAAAGATTTTTAAGACGTTTTATTGTCTCTGAAAAAGCCATTTGAAATCAATTCGGAATTCACGGCAACCATTCCATTAACGTCAGGAAAATTCCTAAATTCAAGCAGTATTGCCGACACTCCCAACAGCATTTCCGTCCCAGTTTCACAAGCATCCACCGTCAATTATTTCAGCTCACAAAAAGTTGAAATCGGCAATAGTTTTGAACAATTTTTAACACAAGCGCAACTCTTGGGTGCAGCCCCAAATACCTCGGCCTCAGTCTCCGCAAGCAGCGACATCTTAACCGGTAAAAAATTAGAAATACAAACGAACAGCAATGATTGGGGCAAACACCCCTCTGGGGCAGCAAATTATTGACTACGCCAACAGCCTAGTTCCCAACGATACAGCACCGCCTGTTATTGCAGCCAGCTTAACCAACGATACTGGAATATCTAATGGCGATCGTATCACATCCAATCCTGCGATCGGCGGTACCGTCACCGACAGCAGCAGCATAGCCAGCTTCCGCGCCGGATTCGACGACACCCCCCTTGCCGAATTTACCAACATCACCTCCCTCTTGGGCAGCAACGGCAGCTTCACCCTCAACCGCACCCAACTCGAAACCATCCGCCGCAACCCCCTCAGAGATGGCATCCACACCCTCCGCCTGATTGCCGCCGACACCGCCGGCAACACATCCAACACCTTTAACCTCAACTTCACCCTCGACACCGCCGCACCCCAAACCGCACTGCTGACACCAATTCCCGGAGGCAACCACAGCAACACAGCCCGACTCATCGGCACCGCAACCGACACCGGAACAAATCTGTCCAACCTACAATACTCGATCGATGGCAGCAGCCCCAACACTTTGACCCCTGGAAGCAGCGGCAAGTTCGACTCCCCGCCGCCGAGTTCGCCGCTAGCCACCGGCAGCCACACCGCCGTCATCGAAGCAACAGATACCGCCGGCAACCAAACATCTCAAAACATCAACTTCCAAGTCACCAACAACTTCACCATCGCCCCCCCAGAAACCACAGGTTGGGCAGCAACATCAACAAACACCGTACTCCTGGCCGAACGCAACAGCAAACTCGTCGAAGCCGTAGTACCCGTGCAATTAGGGCAAGCCAAAGGCAGCCGCACCCTGCGCTTCCAACTCAAAGCCGACTTCGACAAAACATACACAACATCGGCAATTGAAGACCTATTCCAAATTTACCTAGTATCCCCAAACAATCCCAACCAAACCCTACTGGATGGAGGCAGCCCCGGAACACCGCTATTTTCCCTAGCCGGCAGCAAAGCCGAATTCCTACCCGGACGAGTGCGATACAGCGGCGACACCGTAGAAATCGACTTAACCAGTTTGACAAACAACAGCAGTGGCAATCTGCTATTCAGATTAACCGACAGCGACACCGACACCCGCAGTACCATAGAAGTCAAGAATCTCACCAACACCATCGATGAAGAAAGTACCGCCAGCCCAGTCTTTCTAGCAGCACAAACCAAAACCACCAGCAGCGGCAGCCTCAATACCGACAACCTGACAGCAGCCCCCGACTTAAAAGTAAACTTCAGTCAAGTACAGTTAGACCCCGCCACAGGCAAATACAAAAGACATCTCCAATAATTAGTCTGAAAGCCTTATTCTACTTGAGCTAAAGTTTAATTTCTGGAGAGGTCTATTAGAGAGAATGTGACGGCTGAGGATTACTGATGTTGATGGGGGTAACTAATTACACCTATGACAAAAACAATCAGTTGACTGCTGCTAACAATTCTAATATAGCAATCCTAAATCATTTTCAATAACTGGTTCCCAGGCAGAGCCTAGGAACCGATGTCCAGAGGCTCTGCCTCGCCTGCGAAAATGGAGGCAGAGCCTCCGAATCTGCGTTACCAGGCTCTGCCTGGTAACGAGTATAATCATTTAGGATTGCTATAGTAATCAGCCGAATGAAGGTTTCAGTTACGATCGCCCTTACAGAGATATCATGAAGCCCGATCGCACAATCGATCGCTCCCAACCTCTGCTAACATCAGATTTAACCCAAAAACTTACCTGAAAACTCCCGCACAAAAACATCAAAGCTGTTTACCGAAAGTGCGATCGACCTGCGACGCCTTAGAAACCCCCAATGACCTCTCCAATCTCCATAATTACCACCACCTACAACCGAGAACAATACCTCAGCGCCGCCTGAGATAGCGTTCTCGCCCAAACCTACCCCAACTTTGAACTGATAATTTGGGACGATGGCTCGATCGACCAAAGCCTCACCATCGCCCGCAAATACGCACAGCAAGACACGCGAATTCAAGTAATCGCGGCCCCCCACCAAGGCCGAGGAATCGCCCTCAAAACCGCTCACACAATCTGCAAAGGAACATACACCGGCTGGCTAGACAGCGACGACTTACTCGCACCCACCGCCCTCCAAGAAACCGCAGCCGTATTAGACGCACAGCCAGAAATTGGCGCAGTCTACACCGACTATCTAATGATTAATGAAAAAACTCAAGTAAAAGGACTGGGACACCGCAGCCAAATACCCTACTCTCCAGACAGGCTGTTAGTAGACTTCATGACCTTCCACTTCCGCCTGTTTCGCCACGAACTATACAATCAAATAGGCGGCATTAATTCCGAATTCAACCGCGCTGAAGATTACGATTTCTGTTTGCGACTTTCAGAGATTACCCAATTCTATCACCTCAACAAACCACTTTACTATTATCGCCAACATTCCCAGCATACAGTTCAACAGCAACTCGCTCAAATTCAAGAATCCCAGTCAGCTATTGCACAAGCGATTTAGAGACGTTCTCTGAGCGATAAATTTGAGTTAGAAGTAGATATTGTCAGTCGGTTTTTTATGTATAAATGCAAGCAGAAAGAAACAGTTGACAGTTGACAGTTGGCAATTAAAAATTTCATCTTCATCTAATTGATAACTTTCCACTCTCCACTGTCGGCTGAAAAAGACGTGGATTCAAACATCGCCCTAAAAACTTTGGGTCGTCGGAGGCAGGGCTAATAACCCTAGACTTTCAAAACGATAAACCAACTTTCAAAACACCAGAAAAAACTTCTTCAACCCATCGCCAACTGTCAACTATTAACTGTCAACTATTAACTGTCAACTATCAACTGTCAACTATTACACATGACTCCCATCTCCATTTTCATGACTGTCTACAAGCGACTTGCTGCCTCAAATCGAAGAATTCTTAAATGACCTTTACAACAACAATTTTCATAGGTTTTGGGAGTGGAATGTCGATCGACAGTTTTTATTGAATAACTTGACAAACAACCAGCAGTTGAGTTACGAGAGAGCAGTTTCTACAGTTTATCAAACTTACCGCGAGCAGTTTGACCCGACAGCTTCGATTTGGGGAGATAAGAATCCTTTTCACATTTATCAATTAGGGAAAATCAGGAGATATTTTCCGGGCGTTAAGGTGATTCTGATTGTGCGAGATTTTCGGGCTTGTTACAGTTCGGTAAAAAAGTTAGTGGCAAAAGAGCAGGAAAGGGGGGAAGTGTGGCCGGGGATAAAAACGGTAGCAGGACTGACGCACCAGTGGAATCAAGTTGTTAAAATTATTGACAAATACCATCAAAAATGGGATAATTTCTATTTGGTTTCTTACGAAGATTTGGTGAGGGAGCCGTCAGCACAGTTAGCTGAAATTTGCAAGTGGTTGGGGGTGGATTTTAAGGAGTCGATGCTGGATTTTTATCAAAAAAATGCTGCTGAAGGTTTAGTTCCGCCCAATCAAATGGTGTGGCATCCGAATACTCTAGAGCCTGTTGGGGGTTAGGGGAATTAATGCTTGGCAAGATGAGTTGAGTTTTTCTGAGGTGGAAACTATTGAGTTGATGAATTGGAAGAATTTGTCAAAGCTTGGATATAAATGCAGTTCATTATTTTAGCCGGAATCTTGATGAGCGAGTGTTCTGAACTTTGACGATCGCCCGATCGATCGCCAAAATGCTAAGGTACAAGCAGTAGCAACGATCGCCCGAAGTGTCACTCCTCGCCTGTTCGTTGTAAAATCTACCAGTCAGTCGTACCAAAATTGCGCTAAACTCAGCTTGGCTCAAAACAGCCTGAAATTCTTTAATCTAAAATCTAAAATCAAAATGACTGTCCAACTAAGCGACATTGAAACTCAACTAGAAACCCTGGGCCAAGAGTCCAAAAGTGCGATCGCCACGGCGAATACCCTCGAACAACTCGAACAGTTGCGCGTCGGGTACCTCGGCAAAAAAGGTCAACTCTCTCAAATTTTAGGCATGATGGGCAAACTGTCGGCAGATCAGCGGCCCAAAGTAGGCGCGATCGCCAATACTGTAAAAGAAGCCCTCCAAGCCGACTTAGAAGACAAACGCGCCGCCCTCCAAACCTCCCAAATTCAAGCCAAATTAGCCTCAGAAACCCTCGATGTCACCATGCCGGGGATTTTCAGTCCCCAAGGCCGAATTCACCCCTTAAACGCCGTCATAGACCGCGCTCTCGATATCTTTGTCGGGCTGGGTTACACCGTCGCCAACGGCCCGGAAATGGAAACAGATTATTACAACTTCGAGGCGCTAAATACTCCGCCCGACCACCCGGCGCGGGATATGCAAGATACATTTTACCTGCCCGGTGGCGACTTGCTACGGACTCAGACATCATCGGTGCAAATTCGGTACATGGAACAGCACAAACCGCCGATTCGGATTGTCTCACCCGGCCGCGTTTACCGCCGCGATACTGTCGATGCTACTCACGCGGCAGTATTTCACCAAATTGAACTTTTAGCAATTGGTGAAAATCTGACATTTACTGACTTGAAAGGCACAATTAAAGAGTTTTTGCGGCAAATGTTCGGGCAAGATTTGCCAATTCGTTTCCGCACGAGTTACTTTCCGTTTACAGAACCTTCTGCTGAAGTTGATTTGCAGTGGAACGGCAAATGGCTGGAAGTTTTGGGCTGCGGCATGGTCGATCCTAATGTTCTCAAAGGAGTCGGTTTAGACCCAGAAAAGTATACTGGATTTGCGGCCGGTTTTGGTGTGGAGCGGTTCGCAATGGTACTTTATGAAATCGACGACATTCGCCGGGTTTATGCTAGCGATTTGCGCTTTTTGCGGCAATTTTAAATGATGGATTGCGATCGGTTTCACGTTGTAGAGGTTACGCTCAATTTAGATCTATGTTTTCAGTTTCGAGCGAGCAGACAAGGCGAAAAAATTATAATATCACGTCCGAACAGAACGACCACGATCGTATTGGTTTGTAGTGAGGAATTCAGTCCTCTCAAAGAAGGACTAAATTCCTCACTAGGAACCTGTTTGACAGTGGTGGGGCGAGTCAACACGATCTGATTGATTGTCTAGTTAAAAGCATCCTTGATGCTGTCAACAGCGCGCTCGACAGCATTCTTGGTGTTATCTACTGCTTTCTGAGTGCGAGCAGAATCTTCCTCTGCTCTTTTCTCGATTGTAGCGGCATCTTTCTTCGCTTTGCGCTCGGCCACACTACCATCTTCTGATGCTCGATCGACTTTAGCAGCATTTGTCTTGGCTGTTTCCTTCACCTTCTCTTCTGTATCTCGGATGAAGTTCTTGGCTCTTCCAGCATCTGTGCTCGCTTTGTCTTGAACTTGATCGCCCAAATCTGCTGCTGCGATCGAGCTTACAGCAGGAGAGGCCATTGCTGCGGTGTTCGAGAACAACGCACTCTGCCAAACAAATGCCATCGCTGACACGCAAAGCACAGTTGCAGCTAGATAGCGCCCGACGGTCGAAATCCGTTTGATAAAATAATTCAGTTTCATAGAATACAAAATCAGAGATGACATTCTATTTCTACTCGATTTGGGCGATCGGCTAAACCATTCTCTAGATAGAGGTTATCCAGCGGCAACTTTTTATAAAAAATCAGTCTTTTGATAGATTGAAGCAAAAAAACCGAGTCAATTTGAGATTTTAGACTTGAGATTTTAGATCGAAAAATTGACTCCAAAGCCACTCTCTGGAAGGATAAACTAAGGTCAGTAGATTTTGATAATTTAGATGGAAGAATTGACTCCACAGATGAATCTGGGCGTTCTTCCACTTGCTGCCACTGTCTATTTTTTGCGGTAATTTTAAGTAAGGTGCGATCGCAGGTGACGCATTTAAACTGTTGACTGTTGACTTTCCCACTTTCCCCCACTCTCAGTCTCCCCTGCCCTGCCATAACGAGCCATCGATCGGCGTAGCAGCTTAATTTGTCCTTGCTTAACTCACCAAACATTAAGCTATATAAATCAAAATTGACTTATGCCCATAAAAATGTTATGGGAACGTGGGTCTGGAATAGAAATCTATTTTTTGCTATATTGGCCTGCAATTAAGATAATGATTGTGGTTAAGTGAGGAGTTGAACGGATGAAAAATTTGAATTGCTGGAACAAACCCGCTGCATTGCTGGGCGCGATCGCGATCGTAGCCGGAAGTTTGCAGGCGACTGCGATCGGTATTGCCGCCCTACCAACATCCACTACCAGTCAGGATGCTGAAAATATTTCCTTTGAAAACAGCGCCACCTTTCAAATAGCCCAAGCTGACAGCCTTTGTCGCAAAGTCAATCCCAAAGAAGGTTTGACTGTTCGCCAGAACCCAGATCCCAAATCTCCGAGAGTTGGCGGTGTAGCCAAGAATACTCAGGTAACGCTGTTCCAAGGCGCTACTTCTGTTAAAGACTCCGACGGTCGCCTCTGGATTCAAATTACCGCTCCCGTCAAAGGGTATGTGGCTAGCGGATATCCCAAGGACGAAAGTAATTTAGTTTCGTGCACAACAGCAAGCGCAACTCCAGCGCCAGCACCTGCACCAGCACCTGCACCTGCACCTGCACCAGCACCTGCGCCTGCACCTGCGCCTGCACCTGCACCGACACCTGCGCCTGCACCTGCACCGACACCTGCACCTGCGCCTGCACCAGTACCTGCACCGACACCTGCACCTGCACCTGCACCTGCACCTGCACCGACACCTGCACCGACACCTGCACCTGCACCTGCACCGACACCAGCACCTGCACCAGCACCTGCACCAGCACCTGCAACGGGCCCTGTCAGTCTGTGCCGCCAAGTAGAACCTCGCGTAGCGCCGAAGGGTCTAGCCATCCGCGCGGAGCCTTCTTTGAAGGCTGTGGTTAAAGGTGGCGTAGCGGCTAACGGTCAAGTGACGCTGGTGCCAAATTTCCAGTTAGTGAAAGACAAGAATGGAGAAGACCGCAATTGGCTTGAGATTTCAGCCCCTGTTCCCGGATTCATCTCGGCTGGAAACTTGATCATGTGCAAGTAGACTTCTGATTAACAGTTGACAGTTGACAGTTGACAGTTGACAGCGAAGTTTTTAGGCAGGGGATTTAAGCCCCAGCCTAAAAACAATCCACCTAAAGGTGGGGGCTTAAATCCCCTGTGCTTTGGTTATTTCGGTCTAATTAATTATCGGCAATTCATCCCATCTGATATCGTGCAGGCGATCGCGATTATTCAGAAACCATCAAACTTTTGCGGTGCGGGTTTCTAGGCGCTGATGGGTAATAAGCAAAAAGCCGATCGACCTTTCTACAGACAGCGCCCGCTTGCCCAATTTTGGTGTCCGCGATTTGGTTGACACTGAGATTGTCGGCCAATCCAGACAATTTCCCATTTATTTTGCCTGAGTCTGAGTTCGATGCGGTGCCGCATTCCGGCAACAGAATCGTCAGCTAAACCGATGACAGTTTGGACAATTACGGCGGTGTCTCGCGTGGGATATTCAACTGAAATTTGGTCGCTTTTTCTGCCTTCAGATTCTCGATCGAGAATAAAGAGTTTGGCAGCGATATCTTTGGGGTTGGAGATGGTGATTTTGCGATCGGCAATGAACTGTTTGGGGTTAATTGTTTCATAGCCCGATCGACTTGCCGGCTGTGCAAGTGCTGCGACGGGAAGTTGGATGCAGGCGAATACAGCTAGGAAAAAGAGCGATCGCACCAGAGTTAATTTATTCATTAGACTTCAGATTGTGTCAAAAAACTTTGTCTCCGAGCTGCAAAAGCTGCCAAGTCCGCCTCGGTAAATTGGGTTTGCTGCCAAGAGGGACGGGCAAGCAGTCGATCGCACCAAGCTGTAATTTTAGGATAGCCGTCTCGCTTAACAGTTGACAGTTGACAGTTGACAGTTGACAGCGAAGTTTTTAGGCAGGGGCTTAAATCCCCAGCCTAAAAACAATCCACCTAAAGGTGGGGGCGTGAACACCAACCAAAGACATCCAAGGGACAACTTTGCATTTAATAGTGCGAGCGGTGCAAGACTCGCCAGCGTCCCCGCTCGCACTATAATAAAAAATGCTTTTTTCACAAATGAGATGCTCCCAATTTATGCAATTCCAGTCGAGTTTTAGACCAGTATTGAAAATTATGGAAACGCCACAGGAATTGTAAGTGTCTGTGGCGTTTTGTTATGAGAATAGCGGACTTTCGCCGCCAATTCTAACCCTCAGAACGGAAGAGATTTGATGATAGGAAATCCAAGGAGCCGATCGCCCCATTAACCCCCACCAGATTCGCTAAAACCTGACCAGTTCCTGCGACTCGCAGCAACGTACCATCAGGAGTGGCGCTAAATTGTAACTGCTGGAAACTCAGGCCGCCAGTCAA
>Ga0209591_10005641_pt1 | contig 13954 bp, 16 predicted proteins | sample MAT01_FD_187207 | JGI IMG/M metagenome (GOLD analysis project Ga0209591, IMG submission 187207) | Freshwater microbial communities from Lake Fryxell liftoff mats and glacier meltwater in Antarctica - MAT-01 (SPAdes) (version 2) | ecosystem: Environmental > Aquatic > Freshwater > Ice > Liftoff... | reverse complement strand
TGTAACGAGCCCCGCAGCAGCACCTGGTGGCAGTCGAGAAGCGGCCGCACCGTATCCGGCAAAGCGCGAAAGACTTGCAGCAGTGTGGCATCGGCAGGCAGCGAGGGAGGCAGCAGCATGGTCGTGTCCCGTGGCTGCTCGGCGCTACTCGACGCGACCGATCCGGCGCGTCGCCGCTGTCAGGCGTGCGGCGTCGGCCTCGAGGAACCGCGTCAATGCCGGCCCGTCGAGATGGCCGGGAACATGTCCCGCGCGCTCGAAGGCGCCGGCCGTCTCGGCGGAGCGCATCGCCTGGCCGATTGCCTCACGCAGGCGGACGATGCGATCGGCCGGCACACCCTTCGGGGCGAAGAGCGTCGCCCAGACGACCAGCACGACATCGGGATATCCGGCATCCTTGAAGGTCGGGGTGTCGGGCAGGGAGGCGATGCGGCTGTCGCCCCAGCTGGCCAGGATGCGCATCGTGCCCGCCTCGACGTGCCGCTGCGCCGTGCCGGCGGCCACGCCGGTCATCGCGACCTGGCCGCCCAGGACCGAAGTGAGTGCCGGTGCGCCGCCGTTGAACGGCACGTGCAGCATGCGGATGCCGGCGGCGGCGGCGAACATCTCCGTCGCCACATGAGAAACGCCGTAGATCCCCGACGAGCTGTAAGCGATCTCGCCTGGCCGGCGACGGGCGTCTGCGACGAGATCCGCCACGGAGCGCCAGGGTGCGTCGGCCTTCACCACCAGTACGAGCGGATCCGCCAGGATGCGAGCGATGGGGTCCAGGGCAGCGACATCATAGGCAGGCTCGCGGCCGAAGAGCCGGTCCGCTTCGGGGACCACGAAGACGGAGGGCAGCGTCATGAGGAGGGTGTGGCCGTCAGCCTCGCCCCGGATCACGCCATTGATCCCAACGGCGCCGCTGCCGCCAATGCGGTTCTCGACCAGCACAGGGCGGCCGAGCGACTGGGAGAGCGCCGCGGCGACGGGCCGCGCTGCTGTATCGGCCTGGCCGCCCGGCGGGAATGGCACAACGATGCGAACCGGCCGCGACGGCCAATCGCCTTGGGCATCGGCGCGAAGCGGCGCCAGGAGCGGCAGGGTCGCCAGAGACGCAAAGAAATCCCGACGTCGCATTCTTGCTTGCTCCGTTGAGTGCTGGGCGGGACGTCAGCCCCCGTCCGGTCGCCGTATCTGCCAATCGACCGTCATTGCCACATCCGCGGAACGAAGCAGGTTCATCACCGGGCAGCGAAATTCGACGTTCCGCTTGAGCTGCTCGACGCGACGTTCCGGCTCGTCCGTATGGAGCGTGATGGTGAGATCGATCTTCTCGAAATACGGCCTGACGCCGGGCACGCCCTTCGGACCGCGGACGTCGATCGCCCCCGAACAAGCGAAATCCACGCCCGAATAGGCGAAGCCCATGGCCTTCGCGACGCCGTGGATGATCACGCCGTCGCAGCCAACGAGGGCGACCAGCACCGTCTCGAGCGGGCTCGGCGCGGTGTTGGTCCCGCCCATCGTGTCCGGCTCATCGGTGATGACCGGGTCGAAGTGCCGCACCCGAACCTCGGTGCGCGTGCCGCCGTTGTTCCGCGCATGCACTGTCCGCACCGCGAGCTTGCCGGTCAGGGGATCGACACTCGGCGGCAGCAGATCCTCGCCAATGGATGCGCGGCGATCGATGCCTTTGGTTTCCACGCGGTGAAGTTCCCTATGCTGCACGCGCGCTCAGCGTGCCGCCTTGCGGATGTTCCATGGCACGATGATGCCCGGCATGGCCAGCACGCCCGAGATGCGCGGGCTCACCGCCGAGGGCAGGTACCATTGCCCATGCGGCACATAGGGCACCAGGCGATAGGCGCTGATATGCAGCGCCTCGAGCAGCCGCTGGCGTTCGGCCGGCGTTGCAGCGTAGGGGAAGGCATCGATCAACGCCTGATGTTCGGCATCGCAGGGCCAGCCCGGCCAGGCGCGCTCGCAACTCGCCTGCATCGGCACGTTGCCGACCGGGTCGGACGCGCCGAGGCCGTTCCAGAAGGTGAGCCCGATATGCCAGCCGCCCTCGGCCGGGGGCCGGCGATTGGCGCGGCGCCCTGCCATGGAGGCGAAATCCGTCGCCTGCACATCCGTGCGGAAGCCGACCGATTGCATCTGCTGCGCCAGCACGAGCGTGGCGGCATGCACGAAGGGATTGTCGGTCGGGTCCATGATGACGATCGGGCTGCCATCATAGCCGCTTTCGCGCAGCAACTGCCGCGCCCGCTCGCGCGCCGCCGGCGTGCCGAGGCCGGCCGGCACGCCCGCCTGGGTCTCCTGCGGCGAGCCACAGACGAAGAAGGCGTGGCACACCTGGTACAGCGCCGGGTCGGGGAACATGCCCTGGAGGATTTCCTCCTGGTTCACCAGCAGCATCAGGGCCTGGCGTGCGCGCACATCGTTGAAGGGCGGATGGATGTGGTTCATCCGGATCATGCCCGGCGCGCCGAGCGTGTTGGTGCGGATGATGCGCATGCCGCGCCGGGCGAGCATTGGCAGGAAATCGAACGCCAGGGCTTTCGATATGTGAGCCACTCCACCCGATCGACATGCACGACCTTGCCGCCGGCGGTGCCGGAGGCGGGTTCGGCGCGAGGCACGTAGTTCGGGTTGCGGCGGTACACCACGCGCGAGCCGGGCACCCATTCCTCGCGCACGAACATGAAAGGACCGCTGCCGATGGTGCTCTGGATCGCGGTGAAGGGGTCGGTCGCGGCAACCGCGGCGGGCATGATCGCCGGCATGTTGCCGGAAGGCTTCGACAACGCATCGAGCATCAGCCCATAGGGCCGGTTGAGCGTCCAGGCCACGGTCTTGCCATCCGGCTCGGCCGTGAGGCCCGTGGTGATCGCCATGATCTGGCGGCCATGCGGATCACGCGCGCCCCAGCGGCGCAGCGAGGCCACAACGTCCGTGGCCGTCACCGGCGCGCCGTCATGGAAGGCCAGGCCGTCGCGCAGCGTGAAGCGCCAGGCCAGGGCATCGGCCGAGACCGAATAGGCGCCCACCATCTGCGGCTGCGGTCGCTGTTCGGCGTCGCGGCCGAACAACTGGTCGTAGATCATGTGCGCGTGGCTTTGCACGACGCCCGCGGTGGTGTTGATCGGGTCGAGCGTCTGCAGATCGGCGTTCGGCACGATGCGCAGGATGCGCTCGGGCGGGATGGGCTGGGCGAGCGCCGGGCCGGCGAAAGCACTGCCAAGCAGCGCGGCGGCCAATGCCAAGGCCGGACCAAGACGAGGCTTCATTTGTCGTTCTCCCTTGGCGTCACGCGAACACCACTGCGGTTTATTTAGCGATCGATCCATATTCGGGCAAGTCCGTCGCAACCTTGCTCGCAAGCGGAGCCGCAGCCCGGTCGCCGGTGCGCCCTTGCGACGAGGACCTGGTTCGGTGCAATCGGCCGCCAATCGTCCCGGCGCGCGTGCCCGAATGGATGGCAGTTGGCCCGCGTCGTCGCGGTTCCGGTCGAGGCGCGGACGTGGGCGAAGAAGAGCCGTGACCGGACCTGCTCGCACAGCGAACGCAGGTTCTCGTTGGACCAGGCAGGGCGGCCCTCGCGGTAGAGGCCCGGCTCCGGACGCTCGGCATACCAGCCCAGGCCAAAGCCGTCGCCGTTGGTCGGTGTCTTGCCCTCGTCGGCACGCATCGACTGATGGATCAGCGAATGTGCCGGCGCGCAAACCAGGTCAGCGAGGCGGATGGGTTCGCCGAGATAGGCCAGGAAGCGGCACCTGCTGGCCTCAACATGCCTGCAACAGATGGGCCGCACAACATCGGTGGTTTGCGCATGTCGCCGCTCAACCGGCCTTCGCCGTATTCCGGTGAAGCAGGTGATCGAAGGAGAACGGTCCGCCGCCGCGCAGGATCAGCAGCAGGAAGCAAGTGGCCCACAGCCCGTGCGTCGGCCAGGCTGCGGGATAGACGAAGACTTGGATCACCAACGTCATGCCGAGCAGCGCGAAGGCGGAGAGCCGCGTCGCCAGGCCAAGCACCAGCAGGATCGGGAAGACGTGCTCGGCAATGGTGGTGAGACGCGCCGCGAGCTCCGGATCGAGCAAGGGCAGGCGATATTCCTCCTCGAACAGGAAGTAGGTGCGCTCCGCGATGTCCCACCCATCCATCTTCGTGCGTGCGGATCTCCAGAAGACCGCAGCCGGGAACAGCCGAGCACCGACCAGGACCAGGGCATCGAGCAGGCGTGCCTGGGCGAGTGCCGTGCGGATACGGCCGAAGGTCCAGCCGACGGCCTGATCGGCCTCGATCGAGTACTTGTTCATGGGCAGCCTCGCGTGTTCCGGTTGTCGTCAACGACGCTTGCGTTTGGAAACGACCGCCGGCCTCGGCGGGGTGGGGTCCAGCGAGGCCGGCGGCAGGGCGGCCCTTCAGATAGGCCGACGTATCTCGGTCAGCGCACCGGGGCCGTGCGGGGTCTCGATGCCCGCGCAACTGCCGGCGGGCACCAGCTTCCAGGCATTGCCCTGGTAGTCCACCGTCGAGGTGCCGGCGCAGGTGGTGCCGGGGCCGGCGGCGCAGTCGTTCTGGCCGGCGAGTGACACGCCGTAGCATTTATCCATCGCCTGGCGGCGCTGCGCATCGGCGGGCGCCGCGACCGCGGCCAGCGCGACCCCCAGCGAGGCGGCCAGCGCGAGATTCAGGTTACGTCGGTCCATGTTCCGTCTCCGATCTTCGAATGGGGTGAGGTCAGCTGTTCGTCTCGCGCGGCGTCTTGCCGCGCAGCGCAGGCCACTGCTCGTTCGCCGTGCGGAGGTTGCCCGGGATGTCCTGCACCCAGCGCTGCTGCACCGGCGCGTTGACATTCAGGTAGAGTCGGTTGTCCACCACGCGGAACAGCGTCGGGTCGCCGTCGAGCTTGCGGCCCATCGCGACACCCATGGCGCAGAACCCGCCATAGGCCGGCGCATAGCGCGCCGGGTCGGCGCGGAACACGTCGCGGTTCGCGGCCGAGGCGAAGCGGAAGGTCACGCCCTCATGCGCCGAGGTGAACTGCGCGACGCCGGGCACGGCGCGGTTCTGCGTCTGATAGGCCACGGGGTCGTGGCCGCGCAGCGCCAGGCCCTGCGCGTCCACGTTCAGGTCGGAAGGCGAGGTCTCGATATAGGCACGGGCGGAACCCGCGACACCGACGAGACCGGCGGCGAGCGCCGCACCACCAAGGAAAAGGGCGCGCCGCGAGGGCGTGGCATTGACTGTCATCTGGATGCTCCTTTGCCGCTGGCCATCATCGGCCGACCAGCCCGACGGAGTGCGATGAGTGCGGGCGGCGTTACAGCGCCAGCGTGGAATTCTTCGCGCCGCTCAACGTGTGCGAGGGCCAACACGTGTGCGAGGGCCAACACAGCGCAACGCCGGGTGGCGCGCGTGGCGCCACCCGGCGTGCTGGGCCTCAGCTCTGGCCGGCGCCTCAGCGCTGGCCGGCGCCTCAGCCCTGGTTCAGGCCGCCCACGTAGGCCACGCTTCGGTTCTCGCCGGATCCGACGGTGACCGGGATCAGCCCCGCGCGGGGACGCTGCACGTGCTGGGCGTCGAGCACGACGACGCTCGCGTCCTCGCCGCTGCCGGCCACGCGGCTCAGCGCCCCGCCGACGATGTTTTGCGCCGGGCCGGGACCGTACTCGACGCTCGCGTTGTCGCCGGTGCCGACAACGCGCGGGTAGCTCTGGGCCTGCGCGGCGCCGGCGACCAGGACGCCGCCGACGAGGGCGAGGGTGGCCAAGCGGGTGATGCTGCGGATCATGATGTGCTCCATCGTTTGCGGTTGCAGTGACGATGGGTGCGATAGCCCACGCGCATCGTTACAGGCCGGCCCTGCACAATTCGAGTGCAGGCTCGACGTAACCTCCGGCCGCTCTGCAACGAAGCCCCCTTCGAGCGCACCTGGCGTTCCCGCCATCGCGGGTGACGTCCTGCGGGAGGCGAGAGCGACGCATCGGAGGGCACTATGGAGGATGAAGCGTTCGTCGCGCGCCTTCGAACGGGGGAGGAGCGGGCCTACCGCGAGCTTGTTCGTCGGCACCACACGCGACTGGTGCGTCTCGCGCAGACTTTCTGTGGCGTCCGGGCGACGGCGGAGGAGGTGGTGCAGGACAGCTGGGTCACCGTCTTCACCACCATCGAGGCCTATGCCGGCGTGGCACCGCTGAAGTCCTGGATCGCCGGCATCGTGGTCAACAAGGCCCGCGCGCGCGCCGTACGCGACGGACGCATGCGCAGTTTCTCCGACTTCCTCCGCGACGAGGGCGGAGAGGAAACGTCGAGCCTGGACGAGAGCCGCTTCTCGTCGGGTGGGAACTGGGCGGACCCGCCGCTGCCGTGGGACGGGATGACGCCGGAGCGCGACGTCGGCGGGCGGGAGGTGCTGTCGCTGCTCGGCGACGCGCTCGACAGGCTGCCGCCCGCGCAACGGGCAGCCGTGCTGCTGCGCGACGTCGAGGGCCAGGAGCCGCAGGAGGTGTGCCGGCTGCTGGGCATCTCCGAGGGCAATCTCCGCGTGCTCCTGCACCGCGCCAGGATCAAGCTACGCGCGAGCCTTGATGCAGCCCTGGCGGTCAGCCCGATACCCTCCGCCCCGATACCCTCCGCGAAGATGTCGGCCGGCGGCACGCCATGAGTCCGGCCAAGGGATGTAACGCTTCGGCCGGTGGCCCCACCATGGGGTATGCCGCGCGCAAGAACCGCCGCTGCTCGAAGTCCACCGCAAGGCCGGGAGGTAGTGCATGCTGACCTGCAAGGAAGTCGCCGCGCGCGCGAGCCGCTATCTTGACGACGACCTGCCCCCGCTCGATCGGGCGCAGCTCCGGATGCACCTGAGCATGTGCAAGCTGTGCGCGCGCTACATGGAGCAGATGACCATGACCGTTGGGATGCTGCCCGCCGCCGTGGCGCAGGAGCAGCTGGACAGCGCGGTGGAGGATCAGGTCATGGCGCGCCTGGCCGCGGTGCAGCGCCCCGCCGTGGCAGCCTATGTGGTGCCTGCCGGGAGTGTTTCGCCGGCCGCGGAACGACCGCCGGCTTGGGCGCCGCGCGTACCTCGGGCGCCGCGTGTGCTGGGCGAAGCGCTCCTGACCGGGCTGGCCGGCCTGGCGGCATGGGAGATCTTCGCGCGGATCGTGGCGCCGGTCTGGCTCGGCTTTGCGCTCGATCCGCACACCCTGATTGACGCGGCGCTCGGCATTGCCGGACCAGGGGCTGTCTTGGTGCACCTGTGCACCGGCCTGCTGCTTTTCCCGCTGGCCTTTCTTCTCGTGGCGCGGCCCTTGGCGCGCCTGCTCGCACCGGTTCTGCCATGGTGGGGCGTGGCCGGCGTGTTCGGCCTGGTCCTCTGGGTATTCGCCGGATATGTCGTCGCGAACCTGATGGGCGGCCTGCCAGCGTTCTTCGGCTTCGGCGCCGTCGCCTGGGCATCGCTCGTCGGTCACGGGGCTCTGGCCTTGTCGATGGGCGCCGCGGCCCATCTGCGACGGCAAACAGCCTGAAGAATTTGACGATCGGATGAGATCATTCGATCGGCATTCATGCACTAGAATCAAATGCTTCTTGAGCACGAGACGCGTTTCATCGAACGCATCGTGCCCCAGACCGAACATCGGGAACAGGGAGGCGCAAATGAGTTCGCGACGCCTTACCGCGGCGGCCGGCGTGGGCTTCAAGCCGCAGCACTTCGAGGCCATCCGGGAAGCTCGTCCCGGTATCGGCTTCTTCGAGGTGCATGCGGAAAACTACCTCGGCGCAGGTGGGCCGCCACTCATGCGCCTCGAGGCCTTGCGAAGCTGGTACGAACTGTCCATCCATGGCGTGGGCCTGTCCATCGGCGGCGTGGAGCGCCCGGACTCGGCGCACCTCGTTCGCCTGCGCCACCTTTGCGATCGCTTCCAGCCGGGGAGCTTCTCCGAGCACCTGGCCTGGTCGGGTCATGGGGGGCTCTACCTCAACGACTTGCTGCCGGTGCCGCTGACATCCGAGAGCCTGAACCGTGTCGCCGCGCATGTGGCGGAGGCGCAGGACCGGCTCGGCCGCTCGATCCTGATCGAAAACCCGGTGACCTACCTGACCTTCGAGGAGAGCACGATCCCCGAGCCCGCCTTCCTCGCCGAGCTCTGCCGGCGCACCGGCTGCGGCCTGCTGCTCGACGTGGCGAACATCTTCGTCTCCGCGACGAATCTTGGCGTTGCTGCGCAAGATCTGCTCTTGCAGTATCCGCTCGGCGCGGTGGGTGAGGTGCACCTCGCAGGCCATGAGGCGAGCACGGACCGTCTCGGCCATCCCGTCCTGATCGACACGCATGGCAGCGCGGTGCCGGCTGAGGTGTGGGATCTCTTCGAGATCCTGCTGGGCGCCCGCGGGCCGCTGCCGGCGCTGATCGAGTGGGATAACGACGTGCCGGACTGGCCGACCCTGGCATCCGAGGCGGAGACAGCTGGCCGGTCAATCGGTGCGGCGCACGCCCACCGCCGGCAGCTGCTGGCGATGCCCATGGGCTCGGCAGGCTGGAAGGAGGCCGCGACATGAGAACTCTTGGGCATGACCCGGCGCGCTTCGTTGCCGCCCTGCTCGGCGCCGATGCGCCCCCGCCGCCGGAACTGCGCGGCGCGGCGGCGAACGGGCGGTTCGAGATCTACCGCAACAATGTCGCGGCAGGCCTCGTGCGCGCGCTTGCCACGCGCTTTCCCGCGACGGAGCGCCTGGTCGGCGGCGCCTTCTTCGCTGCCATGGCGGAGGCCTTCATCCGCCGGCATCCACCGCGGTCGCCCCTGCTGATGACCTATGGCGAGGCGTTTCCGGTCTTCCTGCACGGCTACGCCCCCGCGAAGGACCTGCCCTACCTGCCGGACGTGGCGCGGCTCGAGGTGGCGCGCGGTCAGGCCTATCACGCGGCGGATGCCGATGCGCTGCCGCCCGCCGCCTTCGCGGCCGTTTCGGTCGAGAAGATCGGTGATCTTCGGCTGAGGCTCCACCCGTCGGTCATCGTGCTGCGCTCCGCGCATCCGGTTTTCGCCATCTGGTCGGCCCAGCAGCAGGCGGCGCCGCCGCTGCTGGTCAGCCCTTGGCGCGCCGAGGACACGCTGGTCCATCGCAGCGGCGAGAGCGTCGCGGTCGAACCGCTCGCGCCGGGCGAAGCGGCTTTCCTGCTCGCGCTGCAGAACGGCGAAAGCCTGGCCGACGCGGCCGTGACAGCAATGGAGGAGGCGCAGGGTTTCAGCGCGGAAGGGGCGCTGACCCGCATCGTGCTGTCCGGGCTCGCGAGCGGCATGCTGGCCGGCTGACCGCTGGGGCACGCCTCAATCATACGATCAGCTCGTCCCAGGATTAGAAAGGGCCTCGGTTGCCACGGCATCGAGCAGAAGGCGGCGACGCCTGTTTGGCGGTGTTCGGGATGAGCGTCACGCGAATCTCCTGAAAAGGCTCAGTCGCCGAAGACCTCGCGCCGGCGGCGCATGGCGGGCAACACGATGAGCAGCACGAGAAGGGCACCGAATCCGAGGAAGCCGGCGCTGATCGGGTGCTCGATGAAAAGCATCCAGTCGCCATCGCCGAGCAGCAGCGCGCGGCGGAGCTGTTCCTCGAGTTGCGGGCCAAGGACCAGGCCAAGAAGCAACGGCGCAAGCGGGCAATCCAGCTTGCGCAGCAGATAGCCGGCGATGCCGAAGAAGGCCATGAGATACACCTCCAGGGTCGAGGCGTTGACGCTGTAGGTGCCCATCGCGCAGAGCAGCAGGATGGCGGGGAACAGGTAGGCGTAGCGGATCGACAGCAGTTTCACCCAAAGCCCGATGAGTGGCAGGTTCAGCACCACCAGCATCACGTTGCCGATCCACATGCTGGCGATCAGGCCCCAGAACAGCTCCGGCTGGTTCTGCATCACCAATGGCCCGGGCGTGATGCCGTGGATGATCATCGCGCCGAGCATCAGCGCCATCAATCCGTTCGGCGGAATGCCGAGGGACAGCATCGGGATGAAGGTGGCCTGCGCGCCGGCGTTGTTGGCGGCCTCGGGGCCCGCGACGCCCTCGATGGCACCCTGGCCGAAACGGCTCGGATCCTTCGCGATCTTTCGCTCAAGGCTATAGGCGGCGAAGGAAGCGATGGTGGCGCCGCCGCCTGGCAGCACCCCGAGCGCAGCGCCGAGCGCGGTGCCGCGCACCGTCGCCGGCCAGGCTCTGCGAAAATCCTCGCGGCTGGGCCACAGCCGGCTGACCTGCGCGATTTTCAGGCCCTTGCCGCCAGTGCGGGCCAGGTTGCCGGCGATTTCCGCCAAGCCGAACATGCCGATCGCGACGGGAACGAAGCCTAGTCCGTCGGCGAGTTCAGTCCAGCCGAAGGTGAAGCGTTGCGTGCCGGTGTTCACGTCGGTGCCGATGGTGCCGAGCAGCACGCCGATCAGCACCATCAGCAATCCGTTCAGCACGCTGCCCTGCGTCAGCAGCACGGCCGACAGAAGGCCGACCAAGATCATCGAGACATATTCCGCTGGCCCGAAGGCAAGCGCGACCTGCACCAGCGGCGGGCCTGCGACCGCCACGAGCAGGGTGACAACGCATCCGGCGAACAGCGAGGCCAGCGCGGCGGTGGCCAGCGCGGCGCCGGCGCGGCCCTGACGCGCCATCATGTGGCCGTCGAGGCAGGTGACGACGGAAGATGCCTCGCCGGGAATGTTCACCAGGATCGCCGTGGTGGACCCGCCGTACTGGGCGCCGTAGTAGACGCCGGACAGCATGATGATGGCGCCGATCGGCGGCAGGTAGAAGGTGATCGGCAGCAGCATGGCGAAGGTCGCCAGCGGCCCGACCCCGGGAAGCACGCCGATCAGGGTGCCCAGCACACAGCCGAGCAGAGCGTAAAGCAGATTCTCCATCGACAGGGCGACGCCGAAGCCAAAGGTCAGGTTGGCGATCAAATCGGTCATCGCAGGACCGGCCACAGCGGGATCGGCAATGCAAGGCCGAAATGGAACAGCCCGACCATCATCACCACCATCGCCGCGAGCAGCCCCGCGAAGCGTCGGGCGCCGAGCCATTCGCCGGCCAAGCTGGTGACCAGCGTGACGGCGACGGTGGTCAGCACCAGCCCCGCGCGGCCGACCAGCGCGCCGAAGACGACGACGGCGAGGCAGAGCAATAAGATGGGCCGCCAGACCGAACTCTCCATCCGAGGCCCGTTGGCCAGGATTCCGCGGATGACGACAATGGCACCAAGGCCGATCACCAGCGCGGCGAGCAGGCGGGGCATGTAGCCCGCTTCCATGAAGGAGGCATCGCCGACCGGCAGCGCTCGGCCGAACCATAACGCCAAGCAGGCGATCGCAATGGCGATAAGCCCGGTCAGCGTGTCCCGGGCAAGAAGCCGGCTCATCGGATGCCGGCCTGCGAGGGTAAGCGTTGCATCGGCGTTTTCTCCCCGGGGCGGTCTTGTTGCCGTCCGGCACCCCGAGAGCATCAGCAGGCAATCATATTGTCAACAATTTTATCCAAGATGAGAACAAGACAGCGGACCAGCCGACCGGTAAGGTGAGGCCATGTCCGAAGCCGCCCAAGCGCCCCCCCGTGCCGCCGCCGTGCGCGCGCAGATCGAGGAGATGATCCTCACCGGTGCCGTCCAACCCGGAGAACGGCTGAACGAGTTGGAGCTCGCCGCGCGCCTCGGCGGCGGCCGTGGGCCGGTTCGAGAGGCGCTACGCTCGCTCGAGGGAGCGGGTCTGGTCGAGATCGTGCCGAACCGCGGCGCCCTGGTGCGGCGGATCGGGATGGCGGATGTGATGGACCTGTACGACCTTCGCGCCGGCTTCGCGCGGAGTGCGGGGCGCCTGGCGGCGACCCGCGCCACGGCGGCGCATCTCGCCCGGTTGTCCAGCCTCCACCATGCGATGGAAAAGGCGGCGGCGACGCGCGATGAGGGCGCCTACTACAAGCTCAACCTCCAATTTCACGAAGTGCTGACCGAGGCGGCGGGCAATCCGCGGCTGGCCGACCAGGATCGGCGCGTGCGCAACGAACTGCAGATGGCGCTGCGCCAGGCGGTGTTCGGGCCGCGCCAGCTTGGCATCTCGAACGCCGAGCACCGTCGCATCCTCGACGCATTGGAGGCGCAGGACAGCGAACGCGCGGCGACTGCCTTCGAGAAGCATGTGCTGAACGGCCGCCAGCGGATGCTGGAGAATTTGCGCAACTGGGGTGCGTTGCCGGCGGGGCTGTGAGCCTGCGGTCGCCCCGGACGAACGGGACGACCGCAGTAGCTTCAATGGTTTCCAGAGCATCGGATCGATCCGAGAGGGCCGATCGTGCTCCAGCGCTGCGTCAGGTCAGGGCGGCCACCGCTTCGGCATGCGCGCGGCTCGCTTCCGCGGTCGCCATCGCGGCGGCGTAAAGCGCGTCTGCCCCGGATTCGAAGCTCCGCTGCGAGACGGTCCAGTGGTCGCCCTCCAGCGCTTCGGCGGAGGTCGCCAGCCAGTGCGGCCGGATGCCCTTCATGCCGTGCATGGCAGCGCAGAGGCCGGCGACGTCGTAGGCGCGATCGTCGGTGTCGCGGCCGAAATTGACGCTCCACAGCAAGCCGGTCTCGAGATCGCCGTCGCATTGCCAGAACAGCGCGAGCGCGGAGGACAGCACCTCGGTCGCGTTCCAGGGGATGCGGCCCTCGTAGGTCACGGCGAATTTCTCGCGCAGGTCCTGCCATGCCATCTGCCGGGCCCAGTCGAGCGCGCGTTCGCATTCCTCGCGCGCCGGCGTGCCGAGCTGGCTCAGGATGCGGTCGATCACCTTGCCGACCGTGGCTCCGGGCTTGATCGCCTCGGCGATGCCGGCCGCCATGCCGGCCGCCACTTCGAGGCCGTGATTGGCCGGGCGACCGTGCACATCCTTGATGCGGCCGACATCGAGCGCGTCGCGCGCCGCCTGGTCCGGGTTTCCGGCGTTCAGCAGGCCGATCGGTTGGATCATCTTCGAGGTGCCGTGAAAGCCGGGATAGGTGGCGTAGCGGCCGGCCTCGTGGGCAACGATGCCGCCGCGGATCGCGTAGTAGATCACCTGGTCCTGCGGACCCAGCAGGTAGCCGAAATTCGCCGGATCGATCAGTTCAACCCAGGCGCGTCCGAGATCCATGCAGGTGATGCGGCCGCCCTTGTTGGCGATCGCCTCGACCATCAGGCGATGGCGTTCCTGCCCGTCCTCACCCATCCCGGCGGGGCGGTGGTGCGGGTGGTAATGCCACTCGGGTCCCCAGTCGAATCGCCGGACTCGGCCATTCTCATCCTGCGGCAGCAGCTCCTCGAGAAAGCCGAACTTCGCTTCCGCGGCGCGCCAGTGCATGCCCTCCGGCAGGTCGCCCATCGAGTTCGCGACGATGGAAATGGCGTTCACAGCATAGATACGCTCATGCAGGCGATTCTTGAATTCCGGCATTCGGACGTTTCCTTTGTTGCGGCCGGCCACGAAGGGACTTGCCTTGCCGAGTGGAAATGTCGCAGGGTCTCATCTTAATTGTCAACAATCGTCGACTCAATGTCGACGGACGACAGGGGGAAAAGACCATGACCTTACGCAGGAGCCTGCTGGCCGCCACCGCCGCCGCCCTGGCCGCACCGCGGGGCGCTGGCGCCCAAACCGGCTGGCAACCGACACGCCCGATTCAGCTCGTGCTCGGTTTCGCGGCAGGCGGCGGCTCCGACGTGATCGCGCGGACCATCGTGGCAGGGTGCCAGCACCTCTACCCGCAACCGCTGGTCATCCTGAACAGGCCTGGCGCCGGCGGGACGCTGGCTGCCCAGCAGGTCGCTGCCGCGCCGCCGGACGGCTACATCCTGCTGCTCGCCGGCGGGTCGGAAAGCACCTCCGTGCCGGCGCACCGGGAGGTACCTTACGACCCGAAGCGGTCCTTCACGCCAATCATCCGGCTGACCCGGCACAACCAGTTC
>Ga0209591_10005640_pt1 | contig 13960 bp, 14 predicted proteins | sample MAT01_FD_187207 | JGI IMG/M metagenome (GOLD analysis project Ga0209591, IMG submission 187207) | Freshwater microbial communities from Lake Fryxell liftoff mats and glacier meltwater in Antarctica - MAT-01 (SPAdes) (version 2) | ecosystem: Environmental > Aquatic > Freshwater > Ice > Liftoff... | reverse complement strand
GCCAGTTGTTGCTTCAGGACCCCCAGGTCCGTCGAGGAGAACTTCGTGCGCGCTGTCATCGCCCCTCAGCCTGCACGACCCCGGAGGACCCCGTCCCGCACGCTTGCCGAAGGGACACCTTGGCCCCATCCCCCATGGCCGGCTCCGCGGAGAGAACTTACCCACGAATCCCCAGTCCCAGCGGGTCAGTTCTCATGAGCCGAGACGGGTCACTTTTCCCGAGCGGCATCGTTCAGGTTGACAACGCGCTGCTGCGAGGTCCGCTGGCATCGAACCCGTTGGCGAAAGGCGTCACCCCAGCACCTCAAACCCGCCGAACTGGTTGAAGTGGTCGTCGAAGGCCGCCACCCGCTTCACGCCGAGGCGCTGCATCACCACGAAGGAGATGGCGTCGCAGAACGGATAGGATTTGTCGCCGTGTTGACGCAGCAGCGCGATGGCCTTGCGGTGGTCCGCGTCGGTGACTTCGGCGAGATGCAGCAGCGGGTTCTCCCAGAAGTCGGCGATGATCTTCTCCCGCACCGCCCGCGAGCGGGCAAACGTGGCGTGCGTCTCTGCGAACACGAACGCCGTGCTGACGAAGTGGGCGCGCGCGCGGAACAACGCCGTCACCGTCTCCCGAGCCTCGGCGTGGTGTGTCTGCCGGGCATCGCGGAACGCGATCCAGAAAGACGAATCGAGGAAAACCCGGTGGCTGTGCATCAGCGTCCCGGCTCCGGTTCGGCCAGAACCCACTGGCCCCGCTTCTTCACATACTTCCTGGGCGCCCCGTAGAGATAATGGTCGTGGTTGATGGCAGCGTCTTCCGGCAGCTTCAGCCCGGCATCCGGCGGGGTGGGCTCCAGCATGGGATTGGTTGTCCAGGCGGCGTCGGGCAGCCGCATCTTGTCGTCAATGTAGCCGCGGATCACCGCCGCCATCGCCTCGCCCCGGCGCGCCGCCTCGGCCGCAATGAAACCGTGCTCGGGCCGGGTGAGGTAAATCTGGGTGCGAACCATGCCCGCCGCCTCGTCGCCGCTGGGGGGCGGTCCAGGAGCGTCGCGCAGAACATCCGGTGGGGATGTTTCATTCGAATATCTCAGCAGTTTCTTCATGCGCCATATATACATCACGCCACACCCGCGTCACAAGCATTTTCCCCTGCCCGTCCCGATCGAGCGCATCGTCTCATCAAAGCTGGGAGTAGATGCGAAACGCAGCCACCCAGGGTAGGGCCGGGCTGCTACCTGGCCGGATGGGCGCCATCCTGGCCCAGCCGTTGAAAATAGGTTTTGCGGACACAACCCTTTGGGTGTTTCGGGCGGTGCGGTAGCGCCGCCCTACCACTTCCGCAATCACTGCGCGGCCACGAGGAGCAGATTCGCCGGCCTCAGTCCAAGTAGGCGAATTCGTTCAGGTTCAGCAGTGCGCAGCAGAGCTCCGGCAAACTGCGCCGTCCCACCAACCGAAGGCAGGCCGTCCGCTCTTCCGGGACCGGCGAACGCTGCAGCGCCAATTGGAACGTGCGCTCCACCTGCCGCGAAGTGTCGGCGCCAACCTCGCGCCGAACCCGGGCGGCGAATTCGTTCGCGGCTTCGGCGGCGAGCGGCGAGTTCAACAGCGAGAGCCTGCCAACCAGGTGCCAGACCCTTTAACCGAAGGGCGAGGCTGGCCCGGGACAATCTTAGCGGGTTGGTCGGGAATGTGAGTTCAGTCCCACCTGCAGTAACGCGGGAGCAGCGGAAGGAGGAACATCGTACCGCGGCGAACGGTTCAAACTTGGCGGAGAGGGAGGGATTTGAACCCCCGGTAGGGTATGAGCCTACTCACGCTTTCCAGGCGTGCGCCTTAAACCACTCAGCCACCTCTCCGAAAGCGGCGGGGAATGTGGGGAGGTCCCTCCCTCCGGCGCAACAGGATTCCGCAAGTGAGTTGAACTCAAACGGGACCAACTTGTCGGTTGTCGGACCAATCAGACCCAAACTTGACTGAGACACCTCGCGGTTTTCCCCGCCAAAACTCACTGATATAGGCCTAAAAACTGCCTTCGGTAGGTCGCTTCCGCGCCGGGAAGCCGTTCCCGCAGCGTTTCGCGCCGAATCGCGCCATGTTGAAACCGACGTTTCGCAAACACCGGCATATCGAGCCCGTATAATTGTTTGATCCCCCGGGAAACCACTTCGCCCTTCAAGGAGTACAACGTCGGCACATCGTATTGGGTCAGTTCGATGAACGGAATTCCTTCGCTCACGGTCATCACCCGGCGGCCCATGAGCGGACTGAACCCAGCAAACCCGTACTTCCGCGCCGGCGCATAGGTGCGGACGTATCCCCGGCTCAGCCCGCCGCTGTAGGTCAGCGAATGCTTGATCCGCCCCACGCCCCAGCCCTCGTGATAGAGCATGAGATTGTGAACCACCGAGCGAATCGTCAGCTCCGGATTCTCCTCAATCGGATAATCCTTCAGGTTTTCATCGCCGCCATCGCCGTCGAACAACCACTTCCAGTCGGGATACCGCTGACGAATCCCCCGGCACAAGGCGAGGCCCATCACCCCACATTCGATATCGAGCGGCTTGTAGTCCTCCAGCACGCGCAACGCTTCGTCGAAATCAAGGTCGGCCGGATCCGCATGGATTTCCTCCAGAAAGAGACCCAGGCCCAGTTGTCCGAGAAACTCACGCGCCTGCCGAAGGTCGGGTCCATCACCGAAACTGAGGGTGAACGCCTTCAACCGGGCCGGGTTCAACCCCAACTGCCGCAGGACGTGGTACGTCGTCAGGAAAACGGCCCCGGAGTCCACCCCGCCCGAAAAGGCCACTCCAATGGGTTCATTTTCGGGAATCAGTTTTAGCTGGCCGCTGATCTCGTCCGACAAGGCTTCGAGATAACGTCGCCCGATCACATCCAGGTCCGCGGGTAGGGCGTTTCGTTCCGGGGTGAAGAACCGGGTGTAAGAGGGATCGGGATCGGGACAGCCCACCAACTGGATCTCGACGACGTGATGCGCCGGGACCATGCGGGTATAGCTGGGGTGAAATTGGTCGGCAAGGCCCTCGAGTTTCAGCTGGGCGTGAAGCGCATCAATGCGGTCCGCGACGATGAGAGCGGGGCCTTCGCGACGTTTCGCGAGGAAATAACGCATGGGGCGATCCAGCGATCGAGCCATCCGCACGGTCCGCCCTGCTCGGGCCAGCAGGGCGAAGGAGCCGTCAATATCGCCCACGGCCGCCGGATCACCCGACCGCACGCGGTGGCGCGCTTCTTCGAGCGACAGGTTGACGAGGCGGTTGGCCGACTCATCCAAGAGGTCCACGACTCGCTCAATGTAGGCGTCAGGAGGGTTCATGGGGCTAGCGTCGCGAGGCTCGGTCGGTCTGGCAAGCCGACGTTCAGCGGCACTTGGGCCCCGCTCGCACTTCAACCGGGGAGGGAAAAGCTTGGATTGCCGCATTCCCCCCGTAGCTTAAGCCGTGAAGGCATGAAACGTCAGTGGCTATTGCCCGCGCTCGCCGGTCTGGAGCTGATCTTTGCCGTGGTGTTGGCGGCGCTCTGCGCCCTCCACATTTACTACACGGTATTGAACAACCGACAGGCGCGCCGGATTTATGAATATAACGTCAACCGCCAGGCTTTTGGAGCGCTGGTTCGGGAGAGCCTTGCCTACGGGAGTCAGAGCAATCGGGCAGTGCTGCAAGCCCTGATCGAGGCCGGGGTTCAGTTAAACGTCACTTCCAATGCTCCTGTCGTTCCGATCAAACGGTCCCGCTGAATCATGAATGACCCCCTCGAACCTGAAAGTCTGCGGGCCACACCGTTCAGCGATTTGGCCAACGTGCGTCGGGAGATCGAACTGTTGAACCGGGTCATCCGGTTGCTGTTGATCGGACTGACCATCGCGACCGCGGGCCTGTGCCTGTTCCTTTATCGGCAATCCCAATTGCTGCGCTTCCAAATTTTAGCCCAGCAGGCCGCGGTCATTGAAGCGGACAAGCAACAGGCTCCGATTCTCGCGGTGCTGCCCATTTTTCAGAGGATTGGTGGGCGCCACCCCGACTACGCTAGCAACGTGCTCAAGAAGTTCAACCTGCCGGTCATGCTCCCGACCAACACGCCCGCTTCCGGGCAAAAATAAGCCGTAGTTTCCGCCGTCCGAAGGCCATCAACTGCCACTCTGGCTTCCGGTCATTCCGGGGAGCTCTACCGGCAGCAAGCGTCCACATTCCATACAGTGTTTCGCCGGCGGCGGATTCACTTTACGACAACTGGGGCATTCCATGTGGGCCTTTAGATGCCGGTGATGGATGATCAGATTGCGGAGGTAAGGAATCCAATTGAACAGGTTGGCAAAGATGAACACGGAGTCGTGCTGATAGAACAGCGCGTAGGAGAGGAGGAGCCAGGAACCGACCAGGCTTAACCACCAGAAGGACGGGGGAACCACAACTTCTTTGCGTTTTTCGGTAGCGTACCATTGGACCGCAAAGCGCGAGGTGAAGGCCACATTCCCCATCCAGCCAATCACTTTCCACGCATGCCATTCGATTCCCAGAAAGTTCCCCTCATGCCAGAACCATTGGTGCAGAAAATCCATGGACGTGGGTCCAGCGTCAGGTAGGCAGCCTAGGCGGGCAAGTGGGGAACAGCCTAAACCGCCCACCTTGGCCCCTTTAGCGCCTCGAATTGGAGTCGATACAGAGCTCGGCGACCGGTCCTGAACAAATTTCGTGGAGCCATCAAGCTCTCAAACGATAGACTGATCACGTCAAATCGAACCCCATGAACCCCGATTTCTCCCAGTCTGGCCTGACTCCGTGCGCCCATCCGGGTGTCCGGGCTTGGGTCGAGGAAACCGCCGCGTTGACCACTCCGGATCGCCTGTTTTGGTGCGATGGTTCGGAGTCCGAAAAATTGGCCCTTTATGCCGAAGCGGTCGCTCAAGGGGTGCTAATCCAGCTGAATCAGGAAAAACTACCCGGCTGCTACTACCACCGCTCCGATCCAAACGACGTGGCCCGTGTGGAGCAGTGCACCTACATCTGCAGCGAGTCCGAAGTCGACGCGGGACCGACCAACAACTGGACGGAACCCCGGGCCATGCGCACCAAACTCCTGGAACTGGCCCGCGGCTCCATGAAGGGCCGCGCCCTCTATGTCGTGCCCTACCTCATGGGCCCGCCCGGATCCCCTATGGCCAAGGTCGGTGTCGAGCTCACTGATTCGATCTACGTCGTGCTCAACATGCGCATCATGGCCCGGATGGGCCAGGTTGCCTGGGATCACCTCGGGAATTCGTCCAATTTCAATCGCGGCCTTCACTGCCTGCTCGACCTGAATCCCGATCGCCGCTTCATCTGCCATTTCCCGGAAAGCAACGAGATCATCTCGGTGGGCTCCGGGTATGGCGGCAATGCCCTCCTCGGCAAGAAATGTTTGGCCCTGCGCATTGCCTCCTCCCTGGGGCGCAAGGAAGGCTGGATGGCGGAGCACATGCTCATCATGGGAGTCGAGGCGCCCAGCGGGGAAAAAACCTTCATCGCCGCCGCCTTCCCCAGTCAGTGCGGCAAGACCAACTTCGCCATGATGGTCCCGCCCGCCGAATTCACGGGCTGGAAGGTTTGGACCGTGGGGGATGACATTGCCTGGATGAAGCCGGGGACCGACGGACGTCTCTGGGCGATCAATCCCGAGGCCGGTTTCTTCGGAGTCGCCCCGGGAACCAACGCCAAGACCAACCCCAATGCGATGCGCTCCATCCAGCGCGATACGATCTTCACCAATGTCGCCCTGAAACCGGACGGCACGGTCTGGTGGGAGGGACACGACGAACCACCGCCGGCCGAGTGCCTCGATTGGCAGGGTCGGCGGTGGACGCCGAATTCCCCAGAAAAGGCAGCCCACGCCAACTCACGCTTCACCGCGCCGATGGCCAACAACCCGATGTCAGCTCCGGAAGCGAATGACCCGGCGGGTGTTCCCATTGACGCCATCATCTTTGGCGGCCGGCGGCCCAGTACGGTTCCGCTCGTATTTCAAGCGTTCAACTGGAGCCACGGCGTTTTCCTCGGAGCCACGATGGGCAGCGAAACGACTGCCGCCGCCACTGGCGTAGTGGGTCAAGTCCGACGCGATCCCATGGCCATGCTGCCCTTCTGCGGCTACAATATGGGACGCTATTTCCGACACTGGTTGGACATGCGGAAATCCATTAAGTATCCGCCCCGCATCTTCAATGTGAATTGGTTCCGGAGGGATGCCGAGGGACGATTCCTCTGGCCGGGTTTCGGCCAAAACATGCGCGTGGTGCAATGGATTGTCGGCCGGTGTCGCGGCCGCACCGGAGCGCACGAGACTCCGCTCGGATGGGTGCCCCGCTTTGACGACTTCAATACCGAAGGCCTGCCCGACTTCAACCTAGGGACTTTCGACAAACTACAGGCGATGAATGCCGATGAATGGCGTCGGGAAATCCTGCAACAGGATGAACTGTTTATGAAGCTCTACCAATTCCTTCCGAAGGAACTGATCTTTCAGCGCGAACTACTGGTCGCCCGACTGTAATCCAGACGCTCCACGCTCCATCCAACCCAGAATAACCTCCGCTGACTGGCGGGGTTGAGTGGCCAGCACGGTATGGTCCGCCCGGGGAAGCACCCGATCGCTCCGCCAGCCCGGACATTCTCGGCGCAACCAACGACGGACTGGAATCCAAGGAACCACCGGATCCCAAAATCCACTGAGGAACCACGTGTCGATCGCTGTGGACCTCGCTCGGGCGCGCGGATCAGAGCGGGCAATCAAGTCCAATCGATGGAGCACAGCCTCCCGGTCCCCGGGGGCCAATCGGCGACGGATGAATTCATCCATCGATTCCAGGGTCTCGGGGGCCTGGCGATGGCGGAAGCGCGCATAGCGGGCGTACCCCAAAAACAAGAGTCGTACCGCGGGATCCGGTAATCCTGCAATCAAGGCCCGGGTCAAGCGGACGCCGCCCATCCAAGGATACCGGACAAAGCCACCCGCCAGGATCAGACCCGACACCTCAAACCGGGTTCCCGCGGCAATCTGCGACAGCATTGCCCAGGCAATTTGGGATCCGAAGGATTCTCCCAGGAGCCACCCGCGCTCTATTCCCCGTTCTTGCAGCGCCGACAAAATGGCCCGGGCATGTTCCTCCAGGGACCAGGTCGTGGTACGCGGATAACAAAATTCGACGAATCGAACTTGCGAAACCACCGCTCGACGAAAGCTCGTGACGAGATACCAGTCGCCATGAATCCCGGGCAGATAAATTAGAGTTGGCGCGTTCGGCGGACCCTCGACGCGGACCTCGAGCCGGTCGTTCATAGCCGAGACCCTGGCTTGGGTCGAAGCATCAGACCGCGTTCGGCGGCGAAGCTTCGGCGTTGGCGTTGGCACGTTCTTCTTCCGTAATCGAGGGAACGACCAACGCTAAACCGGCCCCCAAGATGGCCATGGGCCATTGCCAGATGGGCAGCATAAAATAACTGGCGGTGCCCCCTCCCGGACCTTGGTTGGGCTGAATAATTAAGTAATTGGTCAGACTGAACAGGACGGCCACGCCCACCAAAACCACCACCATCACCTGCACCCAAGAACGGCGTGCGATCCAGGCGGCCACGAGCGGCAAAACGAACGGCGACATTCCCCAGAATGCGACCATCAATCCGGCGTCGTTCAATGAGCCCCGCAATCCACCGCCGCGAACAAGCGACCAGATCGGCAGGAGGGAACCCACAACACACAACAACACGGTCAAAGCGAACCACGGCGATTTCAGTTTCGATTTCATCGGACGACTCACCGGACGATGCCCCGTTCCGACCCTTCATCGCGAGTGGCATTTTGCTGATCTTTCTTGGCGGGCTCCGGGGAGGATCTGCCGAGGGACCGTGTGCCCGAGTTTCATAATCCCTTCAATGAACCTCAACCCACTGCGCCTGGAGTTCCCGGTGATTTACCTTACCGGTGCCCAACTTGGGAATTTCCCGCACGAACTTCAGCTCTCGGGGAACACAAAGATTGGTCATTCCCTTGGCCTTGATCGCTCCGCGCAATTCCTCAAGTGTGAGCTTCGCCTCGTTGGAGACCGCAATGAGCACCTCGCCTTTGTCTTCGTCCGGACGGGTGATCACCGCGATTTCGCAACGATCGCCATACTGAGGAAACGCGCCGCCCAGAGCCTCCTCGACTGCCGTCAGACTGACCATTTCGCCACTGACTTTCGCGAAGCGTTTGAGGCGGCCCAGAATGAAAACAAATCCGTCCTCATCGACCCGCACCAGGTCGCCAGTGTCGTACCAGCCGTTAAGTTGCTGGAATTTTGCGTTCGCCTCCACATTCAGGTAACCCCGCATTATATTGGGTCCGCGCACCTCTAGACGACCTCCCTCGGCCACACCTTCCACGGCTTCGACCCGCCATTCAATTCCCGGCAGGAAGCGGCCGACACTGCCAAATTTCAAGTCGAGCCGAGTGTTCAGGCAGATCGCCGGGCTACATTCGGTGGCGCCATACCCTTCCAGCAGCCGGACTCCGAACTTGCGCGCCCAGGTATTGGCGGTCGACTCCTGAACCTTCTCAGCGCCGGAGACCAGAAACTTCACCGAGTGGAAATCGTAAGGATTAGCCCGACGCGCGTACCCATTGAGAAAGGTATTCGTGCCAAACATGACCGTACAAAACTTGTCGTACACCACCGCCGGCACGGCGCGGTAGTGCAAGGGGGACGGATACAGGAAGGTATAGAATCCCCGCGACAGCGGCACGATTATACCCGCCATTAGGCCAAAACTGTGGAACAAGGGCATCGCGCTGAAGAACCGTTCGTAGTCCGTCACATCCAGTACACCGAGGACTTGCCGCAAGTTCGCGAGCAGATTGCCGTGAGTCAGTTCCACCCCCTTGGGAACGCCCTCGGAACCTGAGGTAAATAAAATCACGGCGGGACTGTCTGCCTGATTAACCCTTCCCGATTTACCATCGAGACCGGCGCCGCACATCACGGTGTGTTTGAGCAAAGCGGCCAACTTAGCGCCCGACGAGAGACCAGCCCGGACGTCTTCCAGATAAATCAGTTCAATACCGGCCGTAGTGAACGGCTCCAGTTTGAGTTTGGCCTTCTCCACAAAGGTCCGGGAGGTGATGACGTGACGAACTCCCGCCAACTGGGTGCACAGCAGCATCGTCGGCACGCCCGTGGAAAAATTCAGAATGGCCGGCACGAAGCCCGCCGACCACAGACTAAAGATCGTCACCGGGGTTCCGTTGACATTCGGCAAGAGCACTCCCACGCGATTCGAGTCCACCCCGGCCGAGCTTCCCCAGCGCCGAAGCCACTCTTGAGCGAGCACGTCAATCGCGACCAGGAATCGCCGAAAGGTCAGTTCGGTCAAGGTCACATCCTCGAGCACGACTTTGCCCGGCTGTTTCCGGGCGGCCTCCACGATCAACGCCAGCACATTGGTCGGGCCCATTTTTTGTTCGCCTTCAAATTGCTGACGCAATAACGCGTCCCGCAACCAAGTCGTAATTCGCTGGCGCGCCACGGCATTGGAAACGCCCTCCATTTTGGGCGCCGTCAGGGCCGAGCTGAAGTGGGCGGAGACCCGGGGAAACCACTGCGTCCATCCGATGTGCCGCACGAAGGGAACCCGACTGGCGTTGCGCAGATAGCAGATGATGACCTTGGCGCCGGTCTTGTGGATCAGGAATCCGGTCCCATCGAAGAGTTTCATCAGGGAACCGCTCAGGGAGATCCGGCCCTCGGCGAACAGGACCAGCCGTCCTTTCTGCGCCAAGAAGTTGGCCATGTGTTTCGCCGAATAGGGCGAGGAAGGATCCACGGGAAACGTCCGTCGGTTCAGCATCATTTTCCGATGAACCCAACTTGCTTGGGCAGTGGTGGAACTGGTGACAAACTTCCAATCGTCATCGAGGACCGAGTAGAGAAAAAGCCAGTCGAGCCAGGAGACATGATTCGGGATGAGCAGGACCGGACCCGGGGTCTGAAGCGCCTCCGTGTTGAAGTGACGAAAACGAAACCAGAGGCGAGCGACCCAGCGGGAGAGGAATTTCATTATGGTACGCTAGATAAGAATTGAAGAGGTCGGTGCGGGCTGATCAGAAAAGGAGCGGTAAGAACAGGTTCCCGGTGCGGGCGAGCGGTTTGAACCACGGTCCGGCGAGGAGCCAAAGGATAATTCCAAGCGTCATCCAGGTGCAGGTCGGAGCCAGCCAGGAATCCAAGGGAACCGTGCCCCCGCCGGGCCTAAGCAGGAGTTCGCCCGCGATCATCTCCCCGGAGCCCGGAAACGGAGCAGACGCCGTAACCAAGCCCCGCCGGTCTATAAGCTGGGAGACTCCAGAACTAGCAACCCGGAACAAAGGCACTCCGTATACGAGCGCGCGCAGGCGGGACATGCGGGCATTGACCTGATGCTGCCAACTACCCCACGGCTCGAGGTCCATGGTGGGAATCAACAAGGCCTCCGTACCTGCGCGAACGAGAACATCCATGACGCGCCGGCAACTGGCGTTGTAGCAGATGGCGATTCCGAGTCGCCCCCAAGGCGATTCCCAGAGCCGCTGCTGCCGAGCCGGTTCGCCATCCTGGAAGAACTGGATCGGCCGCGACTTGGCCTGCGTAAAGACGGTCTCACCCTGGGGATTGATCACGAAGGCGGTGTTGAAAAACGGGTCCCCCGAACGGTCGTCCCAAAAGGGCAGCCGTTGAGAGTCGCTCCGGGAGCCAGTGGGTTGGGCCGGTGACGCCAGTTCACCTGCGTCGAACAAAGACTCTTTGCCTCCAGCCACCAGCCATTTCCGATTTTTCCGACACCAGGCCCTCACGATCTCTGGAACCGGACCGTCGAAGGTATGCTCGCTGAGCAAAACTAATCCGGCGTCCGGATTATTTTTCTCCAATCGATCCAGCGCGAAACGCACTTCAGGAACGCCCGGAAATTCCAACTGCACACCAGCGACTCGAAGCGAGCGCACGAGATTCTCCTCCAGCGGCGTCCGGCACAGCCAGACAAGGGCGAAAACGGTAGAAAGAGTCAGACCCAACCCACTAACAGATTTCAGACTGGGACGACGAAGACCGGTGAGAGTCACCGCCACCGCGGCACACACCAAGCCATCTCCGTAGACCCCGAACGTTGCTAAAAATGGCTGGGGCCCTGATTGGAACATACTGCCTGCGGTAAACCACGAAAACCGGAGCCACCAGACCTCACTGCGAAAATATTCAATGGCACACCAGAGAACCGGCGCCATTACCGCGGCGCAAGTGGCACCCCACCGTGCCTCCACTCGATTCAACACCAACAAAAATACCCCGTGAAATAGGGCCAGGATGAGCCACAACGGAACGGCCACACCTCCGAAGACGGTCCATAGAAACTGCATTGGCGGCACATAAACCCCGAGACCAACGAGCATCCCGACGTAAAAAGTGAGTCGGGCAGTCGCCAGTCGCCGCAATTCAAACAGGCACACCAGATAACCCAACACGAGCCAACAAAGTGCAGGATATAGAAAGGCGAGTTGGAAGGACCCGATCACCCCGACCATCAGAAGGACGGTGGAACGTCGTCCTAGACCTGACCAAGTTCCCTTCCCTGGCTCGTCCCAAGTCGCCCCACCCTCAGCCGATACCCCTTCCATTTGGGTCATTGATGAGTTCATTCAGACCTCCCTTCCAGGAATCCGCAGCCAGGCGACCACCCCCACCACAATGACGGCGAGGACCAGAAACACCTGAGAGGCCGAAAGGCCCGCCCTGGTGCAGCCCAACACAATGAGGCCGGCCAAGATCATGCCGGTGTTGTCGCAGAAATTTTGCACCGCGATGGTCTTGCCCAGTTTTTGCGGATCCGACTCGGACTGCAGTGCGGCATTGAGTGGAATGAGAAAAAGGCCGGCGGCAAGGCCGGCGCCGATCAGGACCGCCATCACCGCGGGCAGAATGACCAAGGCGATGGATTGGCTCCCGTCCGCTTGCGTGGTCGCAATCACGTATCGCCCCCAGTCAGCGAGTCCCAGCGGTCCGACCAAAAATACAGCCGCCAGCAAGAGCGCGAGCAAGAACCCAAAAGTCCGGGCATGACGCAAATCGCCGACGCGATAAAACAGTCCAGCGGACACGCTGCCGATCATCACGCCCACACTCAGCCATAGACCCAGCAGAGCAATCTGGGTGTTGTTGGGGAGCTTCAACACATCCAGACCCCACGGTTGGAAATTGATTTTCATGGCCGCGCCACACACCCAAAATAGAGCCGTACCAAGTAAAATTTTACCCAGGCGCGTCCCCTTAAAAAACCTTCCGATCAGATCCATAAGAAACCGGAACCAGCCCGCCCCACTTTCCTGACGACGCGGAGCCTCCGCCAGCAACAAGCGGGAAAAGTGCTGAAAGAATTCGCTCACACTGAGACGCCAACGAACGGTCGGGTCGGAGGCCGTCCGGATCATGAGCGCGTTCAGGGCCATGGAGGCGGCAAAGATCGCCAGCAAGATTCCGTAGCACGCACCCACCGTGAGTTGATCCACGATCACCGACCCGGCGATGGCGCCGGTTAGAATGGCCAGCAGCGTGAGCAGTTCCACCAGACCATTAGCTTTCACGAGCCGCTCGCGCGGCAGAATCTCCGGCAGAATCCCGTATTTGGCCGGGCCGTACAGCGTCGAACCAATGCCCACGATGAGATACCCAGGCGCCTGCCAGACATACCCATACCACACACTCACCGCGCACACCGCCGTGCCCAACACCTTGAGTAAATTTCCGCCGAGCAACCAGGAGGTCTTGGCAAAGCGGTCATTGAGGTAGCCAGCGAGGGGCGCGAGCAGGACATACGGAATGAACAGCAGGCTCGTATAAATCGCACTGCGCGTGCGGAGTTCGTCCAAGGTTAGAATCCCGGATTTTTGCAGGAGAGTAAGCTGACCCACAATCACCGCCAGGATGGCATTGTCCCCGAAGGCCCCCAGAAACTGGCTAGCCAACAGCAATGGATAATTGCGCCCTGGCTTCATGACTGGAGCTCCGAAAGAGTCCGAGTGGCCTTCTCCGTGTTGGTCGCCACGGTCCGGAGAACTTCAGCCACCTCGGAGGCCCGGCGCACGGAAACTCCCTGCCAGACAACTTCGGCCGCGCGAAAATAATGCGGGAGAATTTTCTCGATCAGCCGCTGACCGGCTGGGGTGAGCACCACTCGCCACGTCCGGCGGTCGTCCGCCTCTGCCTGGCGCTTGATCAGATCTCGCCGTTCAAGGCGATCCACGAGACCGGTAATATTGGAACGGTGGGTCAGCAATTCCCGGCTCAGTTCACTCTGGGTCAATCCTTCCTTCGAATCCGTGAGTAAATTGAGCAGATTGAACTGAGCGGGACTGAGATCCCATCGCCCGAAAAACTGCCAGCTCGAATTCCAAATTGTCTCCGCGGTTTGAAGCAACTGGAGCAATGCCCGGTAATGGGGACCGGGACCAGAATCAACGCTCATGACTCGCGTGTTGTCTCATAGATTGTTCACGTGTCAACATTTTACTTGGCGACTGATTTTTAGCGGTCAGTCTCGGCCGGTGAAGGTCAATTCTAAAAGCCGGCAGTGGCTGCGAAGGACAGGCTGGGTCGTGTTCCTCGGATTGGTCGCAATCCAAGTCCTGGCCTTTGTTTAGGTCCGGGGCATGAGCCATTTCAGGACCGGAGGCGCCCGTACGCAGCGTCCGCACTCAATCTAGTGTAGTGTCGCATAAATGACTGGTGTTATTGTTTTTTGCCCCCAGAATGCGTTCGTGCCTCGTGTTGCTCGGACTATTCAGCTGGATCCCACCGACCGTCTCGAACTAGAGCGATGGGTTGGCGCCCATGGAACTCCCCAGCAGGTCACCCAACGCTGTCGCATCCTGCTGGAGGCGTCCGCCGGACGTCAGGACAAAGACATTGCCG
>Ga0209591_10005639_pt1 | contig 13960 bp, 13 predicted proteins | sample MAT01_FD_187207 | JGI IMG/M metagenome (GOLD analysis project Ga0209591, IMG submission 187207) | Freshwater microbial communities from Lake Fryxell liftoff mats and glacier meltwater in Antarctica - MAT-01 (SPAdes) (version 2) | ecosystem: Environmental > Aquatic > Freshwater > Ice > Liftoff... | reverse complement strand
GGCGCGGATGTTCTCGCCCTTCGCGACGCGGGCGTTGTAGAGATCCCAGAGTTCGGCGCGTTGGTGCTTTGGGTCCCATTGCCCGAACTCGTCGCGAAAGCTCATGATGCGCTCTTTGGCGCGGGCGCCGCCGGCATGATACGCGATGACGGTCGCCACACGCGCGGCCCGATAGCGCAGCAGCGAATCGTCGTGGCCGCTGAAGCGCGCGAGCTCGCGAGTCGCCGCGGTCACGTCGGTGTGCGCGCCGGCCGCGAGATAGAGCAGCTCGAGGATCGCGTCCGCTTCGCGCGCGTCGCATCGGCCCAGCGCCAGAACGAGCCCCGGCACGCACGCGCCGACGTCGCCGCCCGCATGCGCGAGCTGCATGAGCCCGATGCGGGCGACGGTGCGGTCGGAGCCATCGACGCTGACGAGCTTGTCGCCGAGCCAGGGCACGAGCAGGTCGAGCACGCGCGGCTCGCTCGCTCGCGGCGCGATTGCCAGCACGACGTCCGCGAGCGTCGGCACGCGCGCGAGGTCCACATCGAGCGCGACGAGCAGCCGGTCCATGTAGCCGTAGCGCCACCGCTGGGCCAGCAGCGCGCGCGCCGCAGAAAGGCGCACGACGTCGTCGGGGTCGGTCAGCGCCGCGGACAGCGCATCGATCGCGTCCCGTTTCAGCAGCTGCCGGTCCCAGAGCGCGACGCGCAGGCGTTCGGCGGCCGCCCGCCGGCGCGCAACGTCGTCGCTGGCGAGTTCGACCGCCGCGGCGGTCAGCTCAATGGCGACTTCTGCTCGTGCGCGTCGAGCACGGACTGCAACGGCAATCGCCACGCGTCGTCGTTCCAGCGGTCGCGCGGCTCCTGCATCCACTGGCGGAACTCGGCGACCGGGGCCGTGTCGCGCTGGATGAGGCTCGTGCCGGCGATGACGATCAGGTAGCCGAGCGCGGGCTTCATGTACCAGCCCGCCATCAGATCCATCAGCGAACGCCAGCGCCCCGGCGCGGCCGCGTCGATCTCGTTCGCGTGCTCGGCGATCCAGAGCAGCAGGGCTTCGTCGTTGAACGCCGACGACCACTGCTTCAACACCTTGACGAGCACGTCGGGCTGCCCGGCGCCGACGGGAACGAGCGTCGATCGGCGCAGCACCTCCAGCGCGCGTGTATCGGTCGCGTCCGGCTTCCGGCCGTCCATCTCGAGCCGCGCGATGACGACCTCGAAGAGAGTGACAGTCCCGTAGTATTCGGGGATCGAATAACCTGGAGAGGACAGCGCGATGTCACTCTGGGCAACCGCGAGCACGCCCTCGAAGCCAGCGGCCCGCGGGAAGCGCATGAAGAAGTGGAGCACCCGCCCGCGCACGAGCGGATCCGGATCGGCGAAGCGCGCGCCGATCGCCGCCGACAGCGTCTCCGCCTGGGGCAGACCCGCGAGATAGGCGTACAGCCAACCGAGCCATATGCTCGGCCCTTCGCGCCGAAGGCCGTGCGTATCCAGTCGCCGAGGACAGGCGCCGCCGAGGATGCGATCGACGATCGCCGACCAGTCCGCGTCTTCTGCGACATCGCCGAGCTCGTCGAGTCGCAGCGGCCACCCCGGCACCGAATGGCCGACGCACGCCCACGGCATGTGGGGATCGGTGGCCGACTCCCACTCGCGATCGATGTTCTCCGCGTCACTGCGACAATCCCAGAACAAACAGCGACACGCGTAGATGCGAGATTCGCCCGATATCGATGTCGCTGTGAGCAGATCGTCCCAGCGCTCCGCCGCGTAGAGCACCGCCGGGGTGATCGCGGCGGCGGGCACACGCCCGGGCGGCCCGGATCGCACCATCGCCTGGCAGCTCTCGCAGCGTAGCTGATTGCACCCGCACGGAGAGTGCACCGCGCCGAGGTGGTACTCGCTCTGGTCGGCGGGCAGACGGCCCTCGGCGAACACCAACAGACCGCCGCTCGCACAATATCGGACCATCCCCATCCTCAGGTCCCGAGAAGCTTCTTCTTCGCGTCGTTCTTGTCGATCGGCCCGAGCGTCGCGTAGCCGTTCTGCGCGATGAACTCGTCGGCCGCGGTGTCCATACCGCTTTCATTCGGCGGGAACGGCAGGTACTTGCCGGCCGACATGCCGATGCCGGCCGCGTCGACGATCTCCCAGAAGCTGTGGGCCTCAATCGCCTGCAGGTGCCCGAGCATCACCACCGTCGCACCGTACTTGCTGCCGCCCATCATCTCGGCCGCACCGACGAAACGCGCCGTCGTGCCTGAGATGCCGGCTTTCATCGGCGCCTGCGCGTCGGCCGCATTCATGATCCACTTGTTCTTCGGGTCGACGATGTTCTCGAGCTTGCCTTCGATGTAGGCATAGTTCTCCTGCGCGACCGCATCGACGAGCCCGCTGTCGTCGACTGGTGCCGGCGCACCGGGAACCGGCTCGGTGATCCCCTGGGCGCCCGCCACGGTGGAGGTCGCATCGACGGCGGCACCCTTGGGCTTGGTCGTCTTGATCCCGACGCTGATGAGATAGGCCGCCTTGGCCTGCGCGCCCTGCTGGTTGCGATACTCTCCGAGCTGGAAGTTCGGATACGCGGCCTGCTCGCCCTCTTTCGGCGGCTTGATCTCGCCGGCGATGAAGTCGAGCTGCTGCTCGGTGCAGACCTCGACCGGCTGCTCCGGGATCTTGGTGTCCATCACCTCGACGTTCGCGCCGGGGTTCATCGCGGAGCCCTTCTCGTCCGCACGCGCCTGGTTGTTCGCGCCGGCATTCCCGCCGGCCGCGAGGAGCTTCGCGCGGAACACGGGCGAGGTGAGCAGCAGCGCCTTCTTCGCCTTCTTGTCGAGCGATGCCGATTGCGTCACGAGCGCCTCGAGATCGATCTCCGGCTGGATGACGGCCAGTATGTTCTTGGCCATCGTGAAGACGGCCCCGGATCCCTTCAAGAGGCCGGGCAACAGGTAACCGTCCGCGAAGCCGATGAGCCCCTGCGCGCGCTGCACGGGACTGCCGGCGTCGAGTGCCGCGATGATGCGGTCGAAGGACTGTCCGACCACGCCAGCGAAGCCGATGTCGACCGGGGAGCCGATCTTCTCCTCGATCGCCGCCTTCTTTTCCGGCGGTAGCGCTGCGAGCCGAGCGTCGACCGACTGCCCTTCGGCAGCCGCCGGCGCGTGCTCCGCCGCGATCATGTTCTTGGCCGTCGTGACCATGTTATCGATGCATGACGTTCCCTCGATCCAGCCGGTCGCCTTGCTGCCGAGGTACTTCTCGAATTGCACGCGCAGGTCGACGAGCACCTGGCCCTCGCCGCGAGCGGTCTTCATCGCAACGCGCAGCTGCTCGAACGTCGCCTTGATCTCGTCGAGCTTCGCCTGCTTCACGGCCGGCTCGGGGTTCTGCAGCGCGAGGAACGCCTGCGTCAGCGTGATGACCTTGTCCTTCAGCATGACCGGGTCGGGGCTGTCGCTCTTCATGTTCTGGACGCCGTTGGCCTGGGCGTTCAGCGTGACCGGCGGATCCTCCGGAGCCTGGGCGATCGGCGGGTTCGCGACGTTCGCGACCTCCTGCGTGCGGGCCTGCCGCTCGACCGCGGGATCCGGCGGCGCGGGGGCCGTATTGGGCGCGGTCGCGTTGGCGTTCGCGTTCGGCGGCGTGGCCTGATTGCCCGGCGCGTTGGTCTGGGTCGCGGGCGGGGTTGCGGCGGTGGGCGCCGCGTTCGGGGCCGGGTTCGGCGGATCGAGGCGCTGCACCGCGCGGCTGATCGAGCGCTGCTGGACCTTCGCCTTCTGCTGCACGCCGCCGGCACCGCGCCCGGTCATCTCGCTCAGGATCGGCTCCGCCAACTTGCCCTGCACGACCGCGTCGGCGACCTTGTCCGCGTGCTGCTCGTAGCGATCGCCGGTCTGCCCGACGCCGCCCGACAGCGCCACGCCGGCTTGCTGCTGCACCACGTGCGCGGCCTCGTGCGCGACCGTGTGCAGGTCGGGGCTGCCGCCAAAGACGACGTGGTCACCGGTCGCGTACGCCTCGGCGCCCATGTCCGCGGAGGCCTGCGTCGCGGCCGAGCCGGTGTGCGCCTGGACCTGGCTCACGTCGAAGGCGCCGAACGAGTGCTGCACCTTGTCCCCATACGGCAACGAGCCGCCGCCCGAGGCGACGCCGCGCGCCGCCGCCTCGTGCACGCCGCCGGTGCCGGCGCCGCCGCCGTCACGCTGGACCGGCGCGCTACCTGGGCGCGGCTCGAGCACCTTCATCTGCGCGTCGTAGCCGGTGGTGCGCTGCACCGCAGCACGCACCTGCCCACTCGAGCTGGACGACGTGCCGCCTGTTGCGGTCGTCGAACTCTCGCTCGTGGTCGGAACCGCGCTCGGCTGCAGTTCGGAGGACATGGGGAAACCTCTTTGGACTGATTCCGGCCAAGCTACGCGCTTGCCCCGAAATTCGCAACCTGGACTCCGAGAAGCGCCGAGCGCCGAGAAGCGGCGGTTTCTCATGCGGAGCGCGGTCGCGCAGATCGAAATAGTCGGTCAGTCATGGGCCGCCGGACGCGACCAGATAGGTGATCGGGATCGCCGGGCCCGCGGCGACGTAGAAGCTGCGCCAGCAGAGCACGCCCTGGCGGCCCTTCGACATGAACAGGCCCGAAATCGCGAGGAACACAAGGCCGCCCGCGAACAGGTCGGCGAACAACGTCCACGCCTCCTTGCCGCGGTTGAGGTGCAGCCAGTTGATCGAGCGCAGCACCGCGACGCGCGCGCTGCCCCTCTTCGGCGATCGTGCCGACCTGCGGGTTCACGTGCACGGTCGAGTCCTCGAGCGTGATGTCGAGGCGCGTATCACTGGCCCGGAAGACGTCGCGCGGGGTCTGGTCGATCGCCAGCTCGGCCAGCACGCGCTGGGCGATCGCCTGATCATCGCCGGCGAGCAGCGCGGGCGCGACAGTGATCGTGCAGCTGAACTGCTCGAAGCTCGGATCCCACGTCGAGTTGTGGTTCACCGCGATGCCGGACACCGCGTAGACGAGCGTCAGCCCGACCGCGAGATAGCCGACGTCGCGATGCGCGGCGTGCAGCCAGCGGCGCCAGGGCAGGGCGCGTCGCTCGCTCATGAGTAGCGCTCTTCCTTCCACGGGTCGGCGTGATTGTTGTAGCCGCGGATCTCCGAGAACCCGGGCTCGTCCGCTTCGAGGAAGCGGATCCCGGTGAGCCACTTAGCCGACTTCCAGAAGTAGAGATCCGGCACCAGCCCGCGCACGGGGGCGCCATGCGCGCGGCCGAGCGGCTCACCGTCGAGATCCCAAACGACCATCGCGTTCGGGGCCAGCGCCTCGGCGACGCGCACGTTCGCGGTGTAGCCGTGCGCGGACTCGAACACCGCGTGACGCGCGCCCGGCTTCACCTTCGCGCGGGCCGCGAGCTCGCACACCGACACGCCCTTGAAGCGCGCGCCGCGCACCGACCAGGCGGTCACGCAGTGCACGTCGCTCACCTGTTCACGCGTGCTCGGAGAGTGAGGAAGGCGTCGAGGTAGTCACGCAAGAGCGTCACGAGCGCCGACTCACTGGGGTCGCGCGGGTGGTAGGTGCGGGCGAGCTGAGGCGGCGCGGCGATTGGGATTGGGATCGCGGCTTTGGATTCCGTGGGCTCGAGCAGAGGCATGGGGCACAGCATGCGCACATGTCATGCCAGCGCTCCGTTTGACGCGGGGCGGCCTCGGGGGCGGCCGACAACGCATGCGACGTGTGTCACGACTGTGCCAAGTGTCCCATGCGTGACACAGCCGGCCGCAGGCTCGCCGCTCGTTGCCGGTTCGGTCGCTTCCATGCGGCCGACCGGAGCAGCCACGGCGGCCCTTGGCAACGCGACCTTCGGTGAGGTTCGGGTCACGCCGGGCTTCGACCTACTGGCCAAGCACGTCGTGCGCGTGGTGGCGCCGATCTGGAGGGACGGCCAGAAGAGCGAAGAGGCGGCGCTCGCCAAGGCCTACAAAGCGGCGCTCACAGCCGCGCGCTTCCAGGGGGTCAAGACGATCGCGTTCCCGGCGATTTCGACCGGCGCGTACGCGTACCCGTACGAGACAGCGACGCGCATCGCGCTCGAGACGTGTGCCGCGTTCGCGAGCGAGGACCCGAGCGCCTTCCGCCAGATCGTCTTCTGCCCATTCACAGTCGCAGACGGCGAGGTCTACACGCGTCTCGCGGCGACCGTCCTGGCCGACCCGTAGGGCCTTCGAGGTCGCGGCGCACTCGGGACACCTCTTCAGAGGATCATGCCGGCCGCCACGGTGTCATTGGTGACCTCGTCGATGACGATGAGCGCTCCCGTTGCGCGCTGCATCGCGTACGGATCGCAGAACAGCGGCTGTGCCAGCTTGAACCCCACGCGGGCGATGTCGTTCATGCCCAGCGGCGCGTTCGCGTCTGGCGCGCTGGCGCCGAGGTCGACGCGATCCCCGAGCGACGCGATGATGGCCTTGGTCTCGCGGCTCGTGTGGCGGACCAGGTACTTGCGCGCCGGGTCGAGCGGCGTCTCCGAGAGCCAGCACACCATCGCGTCGAGTTGTTTCTTCGCCTCGGGCGGCGACTCGACGCTGGCGATCAAGTCGCCGCGCGAGATGTCGAGCTCGTCGTCGAGCAGCAGTGTCACGCTCTCGCCGGTCACGGCGCGCCCCCGTGAGGCGCCTCCGAGCTGCACGTCGCGCACGGTGGTGATGCGCCCCGTGGGCAGCACCAGCACGCGGTCGCCGGTAGCAACCGTGCCGGCGGCCACCCGGCCCATGAAGCCCCGGTAGCCGGCTCCACCGTCAAGGCCGTGCACGCGGCAGACGTACTGCACGGGAAACCGGAGGTGGTCGCCTCCCTCGGACGCGGATGTGGCGGGCGCGGACTCCAGCGCCTCGAGCAGCGTTGGCCCCTTGTACCAGCCCAGATGCGTGCCGCGCTCGACCACCATGTCGCCTTGGGCCGCGGACATCGGGATGTAGCTGACGCCCGTCAGCCCGATCCCCGCCGCGAACGCCTGGTAGTCGTCGCGGATGCGCGCGAAGGCGCCAGCGTCGTACCCCAGCAGATCCATCTTGTTCACGGCCACGAGGACCTGGCCAATCCCCAATAGACGCGTGACGTACGAGTGCAGGCGCGTCTGCGGCAGGATGCCCTTGCGCGCGTCGACCAAGATGATGGCGAGGCTCGCGGTCGATGCCGCGGTCACCATGTTGCGGGTGTACTGCGCGTGGCCGGGGGCGTCGGCGATGATGTACTTGCGCGTCCCGGTCGAGAAGTAGCGATAGGCGACGTCGATGGTGATCCCCTGCTCGCGCTCGGCCTGGAGGCCGTCCGTCAAGAGCGAGAGGTCGAGGCCGCCGAGCCCGCGCCGCTCGGAGGTCCGCTCCATGGCGCTCAGCGTGTCGGACAGGATGGAGCGCGTGTCGTAGAGGAGCCGGCCTATCAGCGTGCTCTTGCCGTCGTCGACGCTGCCGCAGGTGGTAAAGCGCAGGAGGCCGTGGTCGTCAGGGTTAGCCGTCATGGCGGGTCAGAAATATCCTTCTTTCTTGCGCTGCTCCATCGATGCCTCCGACGTCTGGTCATCGAGGCGTGTCGCGCCCCGCTCGGTGACGTTGGTCGTGACCGTCTCGGCGATGACCTCGGCCACGTCGGTCGCGGTGCTCTCGACCGGCGCGGTGCACGTGATGTCACCCACGGTCCGGAAGCGCACCGAGAGCTCCTCGACCGCCTCGCCCGGGCGCGCGGGCGTCACGTCGCTCAAGGGAACCAGCGCGCCGCCACGTCGCATGACGCTCCGCTGGTGCGCGAAGTAGATGCTCGGCAGCTCGAGCCCTTCGCGGCCGATGTACTGCCAGACGTCGAGCTCGGTCCAGTTGGAGATGGGGAAGGCGCGGATGTTCTCGCCCTTCGCGACGCGGGCGTTGTAGAGATCCCAGAGCTCGGCGCGTTGGTGCTTTGGGTCCCATTGCCCGAACTCGTCGCGAAAGCTCATGATGCGCTCTTTGGCGCGGGCCTTCTCTTCGTCGCGCCGCGCGCCGCCGATACAGCAGTCGAAGCCGTGCGCCTCGATGGCCTCGAGCAGCGTCACCGACTGGTGTTTGTTGCGCGATTCGGAGGGCGACTTGAGGACCACCGTGCCGCGTCGAATCGAGTCCTCGACGTGGTGGACGATGAGCTGCTCACCGAGCTCGCTGGCGCGCTGGTCGCGAAACGCGATGACTTCGGGGAAGTTGTGGCCGGTGTCGATATGCAACAGAGGAAATGGGAATCGGCCTGGCCGGAAGGCCTTCTCCGCCAGGCGCACCAGGACGATCGAGTCCTTGCCGCCGGAGAAGAGCAGCGACGGACGCGCGCACTGGCCGGCGACCTCGCGCAGGATGTAGATGGCCTCGGACTCCAGCCAATCGAGATGGGACAGCGCTGGAGGGGGCGCGGCGCGTGGCGTGGTCTGGGTCATATCACTCCCATGCGGCGCAGCTAACACGGGCCACCCATCGCATGCAATCGTTGACAGGCGTCGGGCTGCGACCGGAATTCGCGTCCTCAACGGGTGACGGTGAGCGCGTCGCGGAGGCGTCGCGCGCTCGCTCGCGCGTTCTCCACGTCGGCGCCGCGCGTCGACAGGTGGCCCATCTTCCGCCCGTTCACCGCCGTCGGCTTGCCATAGAGCACCAGCTCGCAGAGCCCGTCGGCCGCGGCGCCGAGCGCGGTCGTGGCCAGCGCGCCGTCAGCGCCGAAGCGCTCGCCGAGCAGGTTGGCCATGCACCAACCGCCAGGGTCGACGAGTCGGGGTGTCGCCAACGGAACTCCGAGCAGCACGCGCGCTAGCATGTCGAACTGACTCACATCGGTTGCGACCCGCGTCACATGGCCCGAGTTGTGGGGCCGCGGCGCCAACTCGTTGATGCAGAGGTGGACCCCGGCGACGGAGTGCGACGGCGAGCGCGCGGGCGGGCGTTCGAGGACGAAGAACTCGACCGCGAGGAGGCCCTTTACGTCGAGCGCGCGCGCGGTCTCGAGGGCGATGTCCCGCGCCGCCTCGGCGACACGTGGATCGACGCGCGCCGGCAGCATCGTGAGGTCGAGCACGCCGGCCTCGTGGACGTTCTCGAAGAGCGGGAAGACGACCTCGCTCGTGCCATCGCGTGCCACGATGCAGCTCAGCTCCTGGGCCAGATCGACGCGCTCTTCGACCGTCAGCGAGAAGCGTTCGCCGAGCGCATGTCCGATGGCGCCGATCACCGTCGCCGCCGCCGACTCCACCTCGATGCGCCATTGGCCACGGCCGTCGTAGCCGCCCAGACTCGTCTTGACGATGCACGGGGCGCCGACCTCGGCGACCGCGGCGCGCAGCTCAGCGACGTCGTGCGCGGTGGCGAACGCGACGTGCGGGAGCTGGCGCGCCCTGAGGAACGCCTTTTCCTTACGCCGGCTGCCGGCCGTCTCGATGACGTCGACCGACGGCACAAGGCGTGCCCCAATCTTCCGCAGCGCCGCGGTGTCGACGTGCTCCATCTCGACGGTGACGACGTCGCAGGCGCGCAGGTGCTCGCTGAGGGCGCCCTCGTCGGAGAACGAGGCCACGCGCCCGCCGGCGAAACGGCGCATACCGGGCGCGCGCGGATCGGGATCGTAGAAGCGCACCTCGGCGTCGAGGTCGTGGAGCGCGCTTGCCAGCATACAGCCGAGCTGGCCGGCGCCGAGTATGCCGACGGTCGTCTTCACGCGCCGTCGTTCCCGCGCTCGCGCTGCAGCTTGGCGTCGGCCTCTGCCACCTGCGCGACCTGGGACGCCCGGAGGGCTCGCACGCGGAGCGCCAGCGCCTCATCGGTGAGCGCGAGCATACGCGCCGCGAAGTGCGCAGCGTTGGCCGCGCCCGCACGCCCGAGCGCGAACGTCGCGGTCGGTACTCCGGCGGGCATCTGCACGATAGAGAGGAGCGCGTCGACGCCGGCGAGCGGGCTGCCCGCCGTCACGACCGGGACTCCGAGCACCGGCAGCTCGCTCAGCGCCGACACCATCCCGGGCAGGTGTGCCGCCCCGCCAGCGCCGGCGATGATCACCCGCACGCCGCGTCCCGCCGCGCCACGCGCGAACTCGAACATCCAGTCGGGGGTGCGGTGCGCGCTGACGACGCGGACCTCGTGGGGGATGGCGAGCGCGTCCAGGACCTCGGCAGCCGCCGAGAGCGTCGCGAGATCGGAGTCGCTCCCCATGATGATCGCGACGAGCGGTGCAGGGTTCATGTCACCTCGAGGCCGCCATTGGACCACACCCCGGATGTAGCCGCCTAGGGCATTGCACGGAATTGGCAGCCGGGGGAAACTTGACACCGGTCGGTCGCGAGGTGTCCATGTCTTCAGCCTTAGAACCTCTGACCCCTTCCTCCGATTCGACGACGAGCTCAGCTGGCGCTCAGTCTTCGCCGACGCCGTCGACCTCACGCGGGGTGCAGCTCAAGCGCTCGCTCGCTGGCCAGGCTTTCGACGTGCAGATGGCGCAGCTCGTGCCGGTCCAGAGGAAGGGCGGTGAAGACACGGGTGCTGTGCACGACGCGGCTGCCCACGGGATCTCGAGCGGTGGCGGTGCGCTGCCTTTCGCGGCGAAGATCCAGCAGAGCTTCGGCGGGCACGATGTCGGCAACGTGCAGGCGCACACGGGTGGGGCGGCGACAGAGGCGAGCGCGGCGATGGGGGCTCAAGCCTACGCGACCGGTGACCACGTCGCTTTCGGGTCAGCGCCAGACCTGCACACGGCCGCCCACGAAGCGGCCCACGTCGTGCAGCAGCGCGCGGGCGTCTCGCTCTCGGGCGGGGTCGGTCAGACGGGTGACACCTACGAGAAGCACGCGGATGCGGTGGCGGATGCGGTCGTGCAGGGCAAGTCGGCCGAGCCGCTCCTGAGCGGGATGTCGGGCGCCCCAGCGGTTCAAAAGCGCGCCATCCAGCGCGAGGTGCAGCGCACTGGACCACCAGCGCCGGTGACGCCGCCGCCCAAGCCGACGACCGACGCGGAGTATGAGGCGCTCGCGGGCTATCGGGGGTTCGAGACGAACGTGATGAGCTTCGGGTTGCCGGCGACGTTGGCATTGTCCTGCTGGAAGCAGGCGATGGACCAGCTCTACACGAACACGGCGCAGTACGAGGCGATCAAATCCGACGCGGCAGCGGTGCTGGCGTGGGTCGACTCGAGCCCGGCGCGGGCTGGCTATCAGCGCATGGCGGAGGCGTTGCTCGCGGCAAAGCCCCTCGACACCTCGAAGTCCTATGCGCTGTGGTCGGGCAAACCATCGCAGAACTACGCCGAGACACAGGGGCATCAGGTCCTGGAGAGCGGCCACCTCGGCAAGCTGTTCGACGACGTCAGGATCGTGTTCAGCGAGTGGAACGTTTGCAAGACGCTGTGGCGCGCGATCTCAGATGTGTACGCGCGCCAGATCGGCACCCTCATGGAAGGCAAGAAGATCCAGGTCTATCAGCGCAAAAAGGGCGACATCTTCGCCGAGGTCGAGTCGGTCGCGTTGACGCAGATCGGGCAGACCAGCGGTATCCCGCCGCAGTACGAGTTCCACCCACTGACGACCGTCGGCTGCTTCGGTGGCGAGTGGGATTACGAGGCACCTTACGCCAACGACGTCTGGCGCAAGAGCCTCACAGCGGTGAAGAACGACGCGGCGCTCGCCAAATCCAAGGCCGAGGCAAACGGAGTTCGCATCTTCGACTACTCCAGCACGGTCCCGGTCGGCGTCCTCATCGACCAGGGCTCGAAGGGCAGTGCCAGCGAGGCGGGCGCGGTGATCGACGCGCACAACGCCGACATCCTCACGAAGTGCCAGGCGACCCAGACCGCGCTGCAGGCGCCATGATCGCGGGGCTCCGATGACGATGCGTGCATTTGCCACTCAGCCCGTCTGGGAGGCGTTGGAGGCCCAGGCCCTCGGGCGCGGGGACGCGCATCACCAGGCGTTCGCGGCGCTCGACACCGCGGGGCGTGCGGAATTCGTCGAGGAAGCGGCGATCGAGCTCGCGCGGGGGGTCGACGATCCGCGCCTCGTCGAGCTGTGTGCGCTCGTCGCCACGCCGGCGGCGTATGCCGCTATCGACCAGGCCCTCAGTGGGCCGCCGCTTACGAGCGTCGCGGCGGCGCGCGCGCTCTGGAAGGCGGTAAAAGACGTACGGGCCTTGGCAGTGCTGGCGAGGGTGGGGCGCGTGGGTGCACCCCTGGCGGTCGAAGCAGCGGTGCCAGGGCTTCTGGAGATAGGCTCGGCGGCGGCGTTGGAGGTGGTGGCTGAGATTCTCGGCGCCACCGATGGTGCGGCCCAGGTTCTCGCCATCGATCTTCTGTTCATGCACCTCGGACTCGAGCGCTATGATCGGATCCCGACCGGGCCGGTGTGGCGGCTACGGCTCGGGCTCTCGTCACGCCTCACGTCGATTCGTGCGGCTGCCCTGACGCGACTCCGCGAGCTCATCGGATTGCGGCTGGGTGGGGCCGATGATGGCCAGCTCGGGATCGTCGCCGTCGCGCACGACCTCAGCCCGGAGATGCTCACGATCGTGCGCGCGGTGCGCGATCCGAGCAAGGGCTTCGAGGAGGCAGCGCTCGATGCGTTGCAGGGCGATGAGCGCGAATGGGCGGTCGACCTTGCGATGAAGGCGGTCGAGCGGGGTGAGGCGCGGGGCGGGGCGGCGCTCGCACGACTCGGCGGGGCACGGGCGACGATGGCGCTCGAGGACCTGCAGGCCGGCAGGTTGCGCCCAGTCCAATAGAGAGCCCCTTGAATCAAGGCCTTGGCCAAGGCAGCACGACGTCGCACAGGTCGAAACCGGCAAGCTCGTGTCGTTGGGCGACTCCGTGGACCGGGACTCGGCAACGTCGATCATCAGGACAGCTGAACGCGGGGCGTCGTCGTTCAACCAGCCTCCCGATCACGTCCCGGGATGCGTCTCGAGCCACTCACGCAGCGCCGCGTTGATGCGGGTCTGCCAACCCGGACCGCTGGCGCGCGCGCGCCCGCTGAGCGCAGTCTTTGGCCTGGGTTCGCCGGGGTTGGCGAACGGGGGACGATAGGTCAGTGCCGGAGCGCCGCGCGCGCGGCCTCAGTGAGGAACGCTGAGCGAGACATGCCCCGTCGGACGGCTTCCCGGTCGATCCGAGCTACCAGCGATGCGGGGATCGTGGTGTTCACACGCACGGTGGGCTCCGCATAGCGAGCTTCGACGAGGACAATCGCTCGGGCGTCCTTGGCGTCCTCGAGCTCGGCGACCTGGTCGAGGGGCGACGGCTCTGGGATCTCGGTCCCGGCCTCGTGCATGACCTCGAGCGTGGCGACGAGCGCGGCCTCGGCGTCGGCTACGGCCTCTTCGATGGTGTCGCCGCTCGCGATGGTGCCCGGGAAGTCGGGGAAGCTCGCCCCGTAGGCGGTACCTTCGTCGTGATGGATGAGCGCTGGGTAGAAGGCCATCAAAGGGCTCCGATCTGCCGAAGGATGTTGCGCGCGGTGCCGGCGGGGATGTCCTTGCGCGGGTGCGGGACGACCACGAGGCCGGTCTGTGTCGGGTGCTTGAAGATGTGGTGCGAGCCACTGACGCGATGCAGCTTCCAGCCGTGACTCTCCGCGAGGTCGATAAGCTCGCGGCTGCTGTAGCTCTCGGGCATGAGGCGGACAATGCGCACGAATGCGCATAACATCAAGACTGAGGGCGAGACACGGGCAGATGCGCGCGGTGCGGATGCGGGGCACATGACCGCCCCCTATCACTCGAGCCGCCCAGAGACCGGGGCGAGAGCGTTGGGCAGGGTTGAGGCCGCATTTGTGGGACCCGATTGTGGGACCCCGGGCGAAAAACAAAAAGACCCGCAAAAGCGGGGTCTTGGTTGGTGGGCGACGAGGGATTCGAACCCCCGACTTCCTCCGTGTGAAGGAGGCACTCTACCGCTGAGTTAGTCGCCCGGCTCGGTTCCAGGTGGGAACGGG
>Ga0209591_10005638_pt1 | contig 13961 bp, 15 predicted proteins | sample MAT01_FD_187207 | JGI IMG/M metagenome (GOLD analysis project Ga0209591, IMG submission 187207) | Freshwater microbial communities from Lake Fryxell liftoff mats and glacier meltwater in Antarctica - MAT-01 (SPAdes) (version 2) | ecosystem: Environmental > Aquatic > Freshwater > Ice > Liftoff... | reverse complement strand
CACCACGTCGCAGTCCGCATCGGTCTGCGCGATGATTGCACGTCCCAGTACCCCGGCGCTTTCCTGCACTTAGGCGGTCATGGCGGCCAGGTCGGTCCAATCTCCGGTGTCATGCCCCTTGGCCACAGAGCGTGCATGCACCTGCACGGCCTGCAGCCCGAACACATTCTTCGCGAACAGCAGTTCTACGTCGCCGATACCGCTCAGCAGGAAACCGGCGTTATTGGGTCCGGGCGCGAGGTTCTTCGACAGGTCGGCCGCAGTGAGCGTGGGCAGCTGGTCGGTGAAGCGGGTGCGGCCTTCTTTCCAGAGGGCGAGGTGGGGGCCGGTGCTGGGATCCATATGTCCGAGCTTACTTCACCAGAACGAACTTCATGTCACTGGTAGCACGTATGTGATGATCCACCGCCTTGGGCAAGATGATATAGCCACCCGCGTTCACGACATGGACCGAATCGGCGATCATCACGGTCCCATCGCCTTCAAGCACAGTGAACAGCGCGTCGGTCGGTGATGAATGGGATGGCACATCCTGCCCCGCCTTCAAGGCGAACACGATGGCCTTGGCCGAACCATTGTTCAGCACCATGGTGCTGTTGAATTTGGCCGCATCGTAAGCGGTGGCGTGCGCAAGTTGCGGAGCGCTGGTCTGGGCTTGGTCGGTCATGGCTAGAAGTAGGCAGGCGAGGAGCAGGGAGGTTCTCATTGCAGGGGTTCTTTGGTACGCAGGAAGTAGAGGCCCAAGAGTGTCACCGCCAGCACGATGAGCGCGGCACCGATCAGCACGAATACCGGTGGGACATGGAAGTAGATCTCCAGCAGGATCCCTATTGGCATAAGCATTCCGAGCAATGCAAGCCAGGAGATGATCCGGTGCAACCGTGCTGGCATGGCGCTGCGCAGAAGCAGAAAGCCGATCACGATGTTCAGGAACGCGAATAGGTTGCCATGTACGTGAGCCAACCGCGATTCGAAATGCGGACCAGTGCCATCACCCGCGATCCACGCTTCCTTGTCCGGCGAGAAATCGCGCAGGTAGATCAGTAGGAACCCATAGACCATGAACAAGCCCATGAAGAGAAACCCGAACGCTATGTTGTGCCTGCCATTCATGTGCTGGTGAACTTCGGACACGAAGGTCCGCGGATCCATCGCCTTGGTACGTGACGATCGTCACCTGCGCGCTCCACTGTTCGCAGCAAGGGCTTTCGTCTTCACGCCCTCCCCAGCGTCCCGCCACACAACCACCACGTCCGCCCGAAGCCCATGTCACGCAAGGTCTGTGCGGCCTGCGCCGAACGCCCGCCGCCTTTGGCGCAGACGGTAACGATGCGCTGTTTCCGCGACCACGATCGCGCCTGTTCCAGCAGCCCATCGAGCGGGATGTTGATGGCTTCGGGCAAGTGACCGCTGGCATACTCCTCCGCGCTGCGCACATCCACAATGCGGACATCCGTGCGACTTAGCAAGGGCTTCAGGTCCTCGGGCTCCATGCACTTGCGTTCGCTGGGCATGCGCAGCCACACCACGATGCCACTCAACACCGTAACCGCTCCGATGGCAAGGATGGAAGCGGTGATGCCGAAGCGGTCCGCGATGAGGCCGGTCATGAGCGCGCCGATCGCATAGCCCATGTCGCGCCACAGACGGAACACACCGAGACTTTCGGCGCGCTGCGTCGGATGTGTGTGCGCGGCGATGGTGGCGAGGAAGGTGGGGTAGACCAGTGCGGTGCCCAGCCCAAGCGTGGCGCTCAGCGCGATGTACGCACCCTGTGTGTGGATGAACGGCAGCAACAGGATGGCGAGGCCTTGCATCACCATGCCCAGTACGAGCAACGTTCGGCGGTTCACATGGTCGGCGAGCTTGCCGGTGGCGAGTTGGCCCAAACCCCACACGGCCGGATACACGGCGGCAATGGCACCGATGCCCGCCTGCCCGAAGCCTTCGCGGAAAAGCAGCACGGGCAATAGTCCCCACAGCATACCGTCGTTCAGGTTGTTCACGAGGCCGGCCTGTGTCACCGTACCGAGCACGCGGTGGCGCAAACTGGTATCGAGGAATACCTTCTTCAGTTTCGGTACCACGCTCGTCGCTGCTTCACCGGCCACGTGGTGGCGCGTATCCCTCACCCACAGCGCCGTTAGCAAAAGGCCCACCACGGCGATGCCGATGCCCACTTGGAACGGCACAGGGCGTGGCCCATAGTGGCTGGCGAGGTAACCGGTGAGGAAGGCCATGGCGGCCACGGCGAGGTATCCGGCGAACTCGTTCAAGCCCATGGCCAGACCGCGGTCCTTCTCACCCACCAGGTCCATCTTCATCACCACGGTGCTGCTCCACGCGAAGCCTTGGTGGATGCCAAGCAGGATGTTGGCCGCCACCACCCAGTTCCAACTCGTGGCGTAGATGAGCATGAAGGGCACAGGTAACGCGAGGATCCATCCGGTCATCAGCAAAGCCTTCCGACCATAACGCCCAGCAAGCCGTCCGGTGAAGTAGTTCGCCAGCGCCTTGGAAACGCCGAAGGCCATGATGAACGACAGCGCGGCAGCCTGCGAAGCGATGCCGAATTCCACCTCAGCAAGCAGTGGCAACACGGTGCGTTCGATGCCCACCATGCCGCCCACGAAGGCGTTCACGATGACGAGCAGGGTGAACTGTTTCCAGTTCTGGCGTAGGCCGAGGGTGGTCATTGGTCCGGTAGAGTAGGACAACGTTCAACAGCGCAGCCAACCGAGACTATCGCTCGTAGGCCATTCTACATTCTACATTTTTCATTTTTCCCCCGATGCATATCGGGGCTTCCTTCCTATCAGGGCCCGATCCACCGACCATTTCCCGCCACCTTCAATGATCAAATAGATACTGCCCAGCAACATCGCCCAATCCGTTCGGCTGCCGTGCATCATGGGCCAGAACCCTTCGTTGGCCAGCACAGCACCCTTCGTGGTGAAGATGGCCACGAGCATGATGATGAGCGTGGGGATGGCTGCCAGCCGGGTGAAGAGACCGAACAGGATGAGCGCGCCGGAAAGGATCTCGAAAGAGCCCACGAAGCTGCCGAGGAATTCCGGGTTCGGCAGCCCGATCTTCTCTAAACGACCCGCACCACGCAAGGCCGGGAAGAGGAATTTCTGGATGCCCTCGGAGAGGAATACGGCACCTACCATCAGGCGGATGAGGAGGATGGTGGCGCGGTCGGAAGTGTGGAGGAGGCGTTGGAACATGGCTTGAAAGTATTCCTATGCAGCATCATATTGCCAACGCTTCGCGATCCGCACCAAATGCAACATGATCGGTACTTCGATCAGCACGCCGACCACCGTTGCCAATGCAGCACCGCTGTTCAAACCGAAGAGCGCGATCGCTACCGCCACGGAAAGCTCGAAGAAGTTGCTCGCCCCGATCATGCTCGCCGGTGCGCAAGTGCGGTAGGGGAGCTTCAGCCAGCGACCGCCTTTCCAGGTGAGGAAGAAGATGAAGTAGGTCTGTAGCGCGAGTGGTATGGCGATGAGCAGAATGTGGAAAGGGTTCGCGAGGATCTTCTGCCCTTGAAAGGCGAAGAGCAGCACCAGCGTGAGCAGCAATGCGGCGATGGAGAGCGGCTTCAGTGCGGGCAAGAAGTGCGTCTTGAACCACGCATCGCCGCGGGTGCGGATCAGCCAGCGGTTGGTGAGGTAGCCTGCCACCAAAGGGATCACAACGAAGACAACGACCGATGTGACCAGTACTTCCATCGGAATAGAGATGCCCGTGATACCGAGGAGGAACTGCACAATGGGCACGAAGAGCACCAGCAGGATCAGGTCGTTCACACTTACCTGCACCAGCGTATAGTTGGGGTCGCCACCGCTGAGGTAGCTCCACACGAAGACCATGGCCGTGCAGGGTGCGGCGCCGAGCAGGATGGCCCCGGCGATGTACTCCTTGGCGAGTTCCGGTTCCAGCCATGCGCTGTACAGCTTGCTGAAGAAGATCCACGCGAAGAAGGCCATGGTGAAAGGCTTGATGAGCCAGTTCACCACCACGGTGAGACTCAGGCCTTTCACATCGCGGCCCACACGGGCAATGGACGCGAAGTCGATCTGCACCATCATGGGGTAGATCATCAGCCAGATGAGCACAGCCACCGGCAGGTTCACGTGGTTGTATTCCATATCGGCGACCACCTGCATATCGCTGCCAGCTAATTCGCCCAAGGCGATGCCGATGGCAATGCACAGCAGCACCCAAGCTGTGAGGTACTTCTCGAAGAAGCCGATGGTTGGGGTGGTGGGGATCATATGGGAATTTAAACCGGGAATGAACGGGAATGAAATGCGCAAGGCGCCATGGCAGGGTTCTGCGAACGGTGAATAGGGTGGGTCGGTCCGGTTGCTTGTTGACTGTTGTCCAAGCGCAAAGGCTATTGCCGTTCATTCCCGTCCATTCACGGTTTCATTCATCCTTCATAGCAGCTTGCTGCATCACGTACAACATTTCACGAGCAATAGCGAGGCTGCGTTCCTCATAGGTCCGGGCTTCATCGGTGGTTCCATCGCTCACCTTCGGATCCTCGTATGGCAGGCTGAAGCGCACGCTCGAGCCCGGTACGAACGGACAGTTCTCATCGGCATCGTTGCACACCATGATGGCGGCGAAGTCACCCGCTGGGTTATCGGGCTCATCAATGGTCTTGGAATAGAGGTGAACGGGCGATCCGGCGTCATCAAAATTCACGAGGTATTTAGTCTGTGTGCGGTTGCCCTGGATGTCGTAGTCGCCTGCACCGTCCATTTGAAAGCCTTGCGCTTCCAATGCTTCGATCACCGATCCGGCCACCGCAGTGGCTTCCGTTCCAGCCGACCACGCGCGTACGTCGTTCATGCCGTGCTGTACTGCCACTACCTGCGCCCACACCTGCGCGAATTGGCTCCGGCGACTATTGTGCGTGCAGATGAACACCAAGTGAACGGGGCGACGCTGGTCGCGCTGCCGACGGATCCATTCGGCGATGCAGCGCAAGCGTCCCATGCGTTCGGCAGGCAGGTTCTCACCGTACACGCCCAAGTCGGCCAGTGTGCGTTGTATCGCTTCGTACATCATCAGCAGCAGGCCACACCGAGTTCGCAACCGTCCAAACCAGCAGTGTCACTCCGGGCCTTCCTGAGCGGAGTCGAAGGGCCCGGAGTCGCCAAAGGAGTTAGGTCCTTCAGTGCCGTTGATCCCTTTGCCGGTGCGCAGCAGTCCACCGTGGACTTCTTCGCGAATACGGTAACACTGAAGATGCCGGTGCCGCTGGCCTTGTAAGTTGCCAGCTGCTCGGCGTTCAAGAAGTTCAAAAGGATGTCATCGGGGATGATGATAGGCTTGCGTTTCTGCACAGTCATCTCTTCAAAGCCCAGTTCACGGATGATGCCGAGGTACTCGTCCTCTTGCAACGCACCGCTCACGCAACCGGCATACATCTCGGCCGCGCCCTGCAGTTGGGCGGGCAGTTGTCCCACAAGCACCACATCGCTGATGCTGAAGTGGCCACCGGGTTTCAGTACGCGCAAGACTTCGCTGAGCGCCTGGCGTTTGTTCGGCACCAGGTTCAGCACGCAGTTGCTCACCACCACATCCACCATGCAGGCGGAGAGGGGTAGTGCCTCAATGTCGCCCTGGCGGAATTCCACGTTCTGGTAGTCCAGTTTACAGGCGTTCTCCTTCGCTTTTGCGATCATCTCTGGCGTGAAGTCCACGCCGATCACGCGACCATCCGGACCGGTCTCGTGGCGGGCCACGAAGCAATCGTTACCGGCACCGCTGCCCAGGTCCAGCACCGTGTGGCCGGGTTGGATCTGCGCGAACTGTGTTGGCAGTCCGCAGCCCAAGCTGAGGTCGGCATCGGGGTTGTAGCCCTTGAGCTTCGAGTAGTCGTCTGAGAAGATCGCGTTGGGGCTGGAGATTTCCGGCCCGTACCAGGTTCTTGGCCCCGCGCCGCAGCAGCTGCTGGCGTTGGTGGCCTTGTCTTGGAGGGCGATCTCGGCGTACTTGGTTCGCACGAGATCCTTGAGTTCGTCGGGGCCGGAAATTTCCGGCCCGTACTGATCGGATGCGCTCATGGCTTGCTCAGCAGCAGCTGCTGTCGATGGGTTTGTATTTATCGAAGAGGGTGTTGAAAGCGGCCTGCGCCTTCGCCCAAGCCTTCGGTTCAATGCAGTAGCACACGCTCGTGCCTTCCACGGTACCGGTGATGAAGCCGGCGTCCTTCAGTTCGCGCAGGTGCTGACTGATTGTGGCCTGCGCCAGTCCCAGCTCTTCCACCAGGCTGCCGCACACACAGGTGTTGCGCTTCAGCAGGGAATGGAGGATGGCAATGCGTGCAGGGTGGCCCAGCACCCTGGCCCAAGTGGCCAGTTGGTTCTGTTGCGTGGTAAAGAGTTCGGTTTTGGTAAGGCCCATGATCGACTTATAGATCGCAATATTACGATGATATTACACCCATCGTAACATGACGATGAAGAATTAACAATTGACCGACTGCTATTTGGGCGCGCTACGATAGATCAGGATCCCGATGATCCCGAAGATCACGTTCGGGGTCCATACAGCGATGAACGGATCAAGCCCTGCATTCGTGGCCGCCACGGTGGTGAGCTTCATGGCGAACACGTAGATCAGCACCAAAAGGACCCCGAATGCAAGATGGAGTCCAGTGCCACCGCGCACCTTCCTGCTAGCGATGCTCACACCGATCAGGGTGAAAATGTAGGTGGCAAAAGGGTACGAGGTGCGTTGGTGCTTCTCGATCAAGTAGGGCACGATGGAATCATCGCCTTGGGCGCTTTTGGCTGCGATGTAGGTATTGAGTTCGTCCCAGGTCATGGCCATGGAGGTTTCCCAGCGCTGGCCAAGGTCCGATGGCTTCAAATTGATGATCGTGTCCAATTCTTGACCACGTATCAATTGTTCCTGACCACCGTTCATGATGCGCAACATGTAGTCGTTGACGCGCCACGCACCCGTGAGGCTGTCGTACTGCGCACGATCACTGGTGAGCTTGCGTGTCAACGCACCATTTTCCCAATGCTCCAAGCTGAAACGGAAGCCCATTTGCTCATGTGCCTTGAAGGTTTCGAAGTAGGCGATGGTGCCCGGCGAGATCTCGCGGTGGATGTGTTTGGCATCCACGAAGTAGGTGGCACGGATATGTTCTTCCTCAAAAGCCAAACGCACCTTGTTCGCGCCAGGAAGTACGGTGTGCGTAGTGATCAGCGACATGCACGTAAGGATCGTAGCAGCGATGAAATACGGCCTCATGATCCGTGGAAAGCTCACGCCACTGCTGAGCATGGCGATGATCTCCGTACGGTGTGCCAACCGACTGGTGAACAACAGCACCGCGATAAAGATCAACAACCCACTGAAGAGGTTGCTGTAATAAATAATGAAATTGAAGTAGAAGTCGAAGATGATCTCCCGGGTGCTGGCGGTCATTTCAGCGAGATCCTGTGTCTTCTCGCTCAGGTCGAACACCACGGCGATCAACATGATGGTGACCAGAATGAAGAAAAAGGTCCCGAGGAACTGCCTGATGATATAGCGGTCGAGGGTCTTCAACGGGGTGCTGAATTGTCGATTGCTGGTTGTCTTATGTCCTATGCGAAATGCGCCATGTACGAGCATTTCGCATAGGACATAGGACTTTGGACATTACGCAACTCTTTCATAGACGCACTTTCAGTTTCGGCAACAACGCGTTCTTCCAGGTCGTGTAGGCGCCGTCCATGATCTTCTCCCGCGCCTCCTTCATCAACGCAAGATAGAAGCCCAGGTTGTGGAGGCTGGCGATCTGTTGGCCCAGCATTTCACCACTTTGGAACAGGTGACGCACGAAGGCTTTGGAATAGGTGCTATCCACCCAGCAGGTTCCATCTGGATCAAGCGGGCCGTGGTCATCGGACCATTGTTTGTTCTTGATGTTCACAACGCCCTGGCGGGTAAAGAGCATGCCATTGCGACCGTTGCGGGTAGGCATAACGCAATCGAACATATCCACACCACGGGCCATGTTCTCCAGCAGGTTCCATGGTGTACCTACGCCCATGAGGTAACGCGGCTTGTCCTTGGGTAGGATGTCGCAGCAGAGCTCTGCCATGGCATACATCTCTTCTTCGGGTTCGCCTACGCTAAGGCCACCGATCGCATTGCCATACAGGCCTTTGGTGGCCACGTATTCTGCAGAGCGTTTCCGCAATTCCGGGAACGTGCTGCCTTGCACGATCGGGAACAGCGCCTGTTCGTGACCATATTTCGGTTCCGTGGCATTGAAACGCGCGATGCACCGGTCCAGCCAACGGTGGGTCATGTGCATGCTCTTCTCGGCGTACGCGAGCTCGCAAGGCCATGGTGTGCATTCATCAAAAGCCATGATGATATCGCCCCCGATACTTCGTTGCGTATCCATAACGCTTTCTGGTGTGAACAAATGTTTGCTTCCGTCGATATGGCTGCTGAAACGCACACCCTCTTCGGTGATCTTGCGAATGTCACTGAGCGAATGCACTTGGAAGCCCCCGCTATCGGTCAGTATCGGGCGGTCCCATCCGTTGAATTTGTGCAGGCCACCGGCATGTTCCAAGACCTCGATCCCTGGACGCAGATACAGGTGATAGGTGTTGCTGAGCATGATGGCGGCATCCAGATCCTGTCGCAGCTCACGCGGGTGAACGGCTTTTACGGCACCCAGAGTACCCACCGGCATGAAGATCGGCGTGGGAATGTCGCCATGGTCGGTATGCAGCAGACCTGCCCGAGCGTTGGAGGTAGGGTCGTTGGCGAGAAGGTCGAATTTCATGTAGAAAAGGCACCAAAGGTAGACCCGACGCGGTCTTTGCCCCATCCACGCCAAGGCTGTTCATAACTGGTCGGCCTTCACGGGAAGTGGGTTCGGGGTGCCCGGTAGCTTCGCCGTCGGTGGTTGAGCTGCCCTTGTTGCTATTTGATGATCTGGTCCGTTGAATTCGCAGTTATGGCTGGGGCGCTTTTGGTGCTCCTGTTCTTTCATCTGGTGATGTTCGCTCGGCTTGCATTTCGCAAACCCGAAGTACAGCCCGATCGCGAGTTGCCTGTCAGCGTGGTCATTTGCGCACGAAGCGAGGCGCGTATCCTGGAAGAACTGATACCGCTGTTGATGCAGCAGGATCATAAGGAATTCGAAGTGGTAGTGGTTAACGATCGCTCAGAGGACGACACCTGGGAAGTGCTCCAATGGATGAAACCGAATTTCCCTCGTTTGCGTCCCGTGAACATCCAGGCCGACGAGAAGTTCAACTACGGTAAGAAGCTGGCCTTGGGTGTTGGGGTGCGCGCAGCGAAATACCCGAACGTGCTCCTTACGGATGCTGACTGCCTGCCAGCAGGAAAGGATTGGATCAGCACCATGGCAACCGGTTTTTCCAAGGGCAAACAGATCGTCATTGGTCACAGCCCATATGCTCATCATCCAGGTGCGGCCAATATGTTGGAGCGCTACGATGGCACCATGAAGGCGATGCAGTACATGGCGTTTGCCATGGCTGGTTTTCCATACATGGGCGTGGGTCGCAACCTGGGCTATACCGGCGAATTGTTCTTTCAAGTGAAAGGGCCGCGCAAGCACAACCACTTGATGAGTGGCGACGATGATCTGTTCATCAACGAAGTTGCCCGCGCGAAGAACACCGGCGTGGTCGCCGATCCCCGGGCGTTCATGACCACGCGGCCCACCCGTGAATTGAGCACATGGTTTCGTCGCAAACGCAGGCATTACACCACGGCTGCACACTACAGGCTGGGGCACCAGATGCTGTTGCTGCTGCTTCCCTTGGCGCGCATGGCATTTTGGGCCTTGCTGATATGGTTCGCCATACAAGGCCAGTGGCGTGAGGTCTCCATAGGTCTTGGTGTGGAACTGGGGATCCTGTTGCCCATCACCATGGTCGCCATGCATCGTTTACATGCTGGACTGTTGATCTGGCTCGCAATACCTCTGGAATGGTTGTTCCTACTTTTGGATCCCCTGCTTTACGCAAGCACGATACTGGTCAAGCCCAAGCGATGGAATTGAACGAGAACCTAAGCGAAAAGGCCCGCTACGACTACTTGCTCGTACGCCGCGCCGTAGAGAAAGGCGATCAGAAGGCCTATGCCGAACTGATGGGCCGTTACCGAGACTCCATCTATTTCATGTTGTTGAAGATGATCAACAACAAGGACGATGCGGAGGACTTGACCATCGAAGCCTTTGGCAAGGCGTTCCACCGCCTGAAGCAGTACACGCCGAACTATGCGTTCAGCACCTGGCTCTTCAAGATCGCGTCCAACAACTGCATCGACTGGATCCGCAAACAGAAGAAGAAGACCTTCTCCATCGACAACCCCATCGGTACCGACGACGGCGATGAGATGACGATCGAGTTGAAGGGCCACGGCCTGGATCCCGCCGAGATCGCGATCAAGGAGCAGAAGAACCTGATCATGCGCGAGGTGGTGGAGAAGCTGAAGCCCCGCTACCGCACCCTCGTGGAACTCCGCTACTACAAGGAGTACAGCTACGAGGAGATCGCCAGTGAACTGGACCTGCCACTGGGCACCGTTAAGGCCCAACTCTTTCGCGCCCGTGAATTCCTGCTGAACCTGATGCAGGACAGCAAGGACCACATTTGATGTCATGCCGGTCTTGGGTCAAGCCCGGGACGATACGGCGCCGCGTACGTCACACCGGAATGCGACGAAGGAGCATATCCGGTGACTCACGAATGCAGAGCCACCATGCAAGGGATCGACCTCCTCCTCAAGTACTTCCCGGAACTCACCGCACAACAACGTGCGCAGTTCACCCAACTCGGCGAGCTCTATGCGCATTGGAACGAGCGCATAAACCTGATCTCTCGCAAAGACTTCGAGCACCTCTACGAACGGCATATCTTACACTCGTTGGGCATTGCAATGGTGGTGCAGTTCAAGAAGGGCACGCGCATCGTTGATGTTGGCACCGGCGGTGGTTTTCCCTTGGTTCCGCTGGCGATCATGTTCCCCCATGCCACATTCCACGGCATCGATGGTATCGGCAAAAAGATCACGGCCGTGAAAGGCGTGGTGGAAGGTCTAGGCATCACCAACTGTACCGCAGAACAGGTCCGTAGCACCGAGCACCGCGGAGACTACAACGTCATCGTAAGCCGCGCGGTAACCACGCTACCGGAATTCATCCGCGACACCAAGCACCTCGTTGCCAAAGGGCGCGGGCGCATGTACTACTTGAAAGGCGGCGAGCTTGCTGATGAGATCCTGCCTCTGCGCAACCCCGTGCGTGTGCATGAGTTGAACAAGTTCTTCAGCGGAGAGTTCTTTGCGACGAAGAAGGTGGTGGAGGTGGGGCTGTGAGTCGATTTACAGCTGATCGGAACTCACCGCGGTGATGGTCTTACCATCTTCCTGTTTATCTTTTTCAAGAGGGCTGCAGTATGCTTTCGCATGACCTTGGTTATCGCCATGTCGTAAATGAAATGGCGTCGAACACGGTTGTATGTGGCTATCCCATAGGGAGCCTCGAACTGCGAGAGGTCTTGTCCCGGAATACTATCCAGAAGACCGAAATCAAGATTCATCCCATAGCCTTCAGCCCATAGGTCAGGTGGAACGCCACGGGTATCGATCACAACGTACTTGCTGATCTTGCCAGGGGCATCGAAACGTACTTCGTAGATCTTATGTTGAGCCAAGTTGAGTTCATACTGTCCTTGCGAGAGCGGAACGAGGATCTTCGAGTTCGTGTCCGCATTGGCCTCTTTCAGGGAGACTTGTCCTACGTAGATGAGGCTTCCTGTGAGCAGGTCGGTCGCTTTGCCATAAACAAAAACTCCAGGGGTTTGGGCATAGGTTTCAATGGCCATCACAAGTGTGAAGAGGATGAGCGGAACACATGGGCCCATGTTGGAGGATCTAGGGGTGAGAGAGCGGTTTAAGGTTTCGCAAGGTCTCCCTTTCGGGACCCGGCGCAAAGGAAGTTGTTCATGCATGTTCATCGCACCGCCAAGGTATCATCGTCATCGTGTTGTGCCAATGGGAAGACCACCGAGTTCTTTGTGGCGGACCTCTGAGCTATTGCCGACCGGGCTGTAATTGCTGCCACTATAATGAGGCTGTTTCTCACACCAATGCCCCCGCTTGCTGCAACCGGCTCAACGAATGGTACAGCCCGGTCTCATCCGCGATCAACTCATCATGCGTTCCGCTTTCCACCACCGCTCCCTTATCCAACACAAGAATGCGGTCCGCATTACGCACAGTGCTCAACCGGTGCGCGATCACAATGCTCGTACGCCCTACCATCAACTTGTCCAAGGCTTCCTGCACCAGGCGTTCGCTCTCGCTGTCCAGCGCACTGGTGGCTTCGTCCAAGATCAGGATCGCAGGATCCTTCAGCACCGCACGCGCAATGGCGATGCGCTGCCGTTGACCGCCGCTCAGTTGAATGCCCCGCTCACCCACAACCGTGTCATAGCCCTGTGGGAACGATGCGATGAAGTCGTGCGCGTTCGCTTTCCGCGCTGCCTCTTCGATCTGCGCCTGCGGAGCGTCGGGACGGCCATATCCGATATTCTCGCGGATCGTTCCACCAAAGAGCAAGACCTCCTGCGGCACAATGGCCATGCGGTCACGTAGTGCAGTGAGGTCGTAATCGCGGGCATCCTTGCCATCGATCAACACGCGACCGGTCACGGGGTCATAGAAGCGTAAGGCCAGCGAGGCGATCGTGCTTTTCCCGGCGCCACTGGGGCCCACAAGAGCCACACGTTCGCCCGGTCGCACGCTGAAGTCCACGTTCTGTAGCACTGGTACATCGGCTCTTGTGGAATAGTGGAACGAGACGTTCTCGAAGCGCACAGCCCCATCAATGCGCAACGGTTCCTTGGGTGCTGCGAGCGATACCGGCTCGGTGAGTTCCTCCTGGATGTCCATCAACCGCTCGCTCGCACCAATGGCCTTCAACAACCGGTTCACCAATTCCGGCAGCCCGCCTATGCTTGCACCGATGAAGATGGAGTACATGATGAAGGTGACGAGCTGCCCGGTAGAGATCTCTCCAGCGGCCATCAGCCGCACACCGCGCCAGATCACCAGCACGATAGCGCCGAACATGCATAGGATGATGAATGAGACGAAGGCACCCTGCCAGCGGCCGCTCAGCAAGGCGAGCGAACGCACATCATTCACCACCCTGCCATAGCGAAGCGCTTCCCAACGCTCGTTCGCAAAGGCCTTTACGTTCTGGATGCCCTGTAGCGTCTCGTCCACGATCACACTGCTCTCAGCGATCTTGTCCTGCACCTGCTTGCTCAGTTTGGTCACAAAGCGCCCGAAGAATACCGCGATGATGGCGACCACAGGGATCACCGACAGCATGGTGAGCGTAAGCTCCCAGCTAACAGTGGTGAGAAGCACGATGCCCGCGACCACCACGATCACCTGGCGTATAAGCTCGGCGAGGTTGGTGGTCAATGCTTCCTGCAGCATGGACACGTCGGCGCCGATGCGGCTGTTGAGTTCACCTACACGGTTCTTGGCGAAGAAGATCATCGGCAAGCGCAGCAGATGCTCGTACGTGTCCTTACGCAATTGGGCCAGCATGTTGGAGGTGATCCAATTGAAGAGTACGATGCGGAAGTAACCGAAGAACGCTTGTGCCACGAAGACAACGAGGAGGATCTTCGCCACACGATCGATATCCGTGAGCAAGGCTTGCTGGGCCGCATCATTGCCTTTGGATGCATCCACCAGTTGCCCCAGCAACCCAGGGAACAGGAGCGAAAGCCCAGTGGTGATCAGCAGGAGCACCAAGCCGAGGGCAAAGGTCCACCGGTGCGGTTCCAGGTACCGGAAAATGCGGACGGCCTTTCGCAGCGTGGTCTTGTCCAGCTTGGGACGGGGTGCGTCATCAAAAGCCTTGG
>Ga0209591_10005631_pt1 | contig 13970 bp, 11 predicted proteins | sample MAT01_FD_187207 | JGI IMG/M metagenome (GOLD analysis project Ga0209591, IMG submission 187207) | Freshwater microbial communities from Lake Fryxell liftoff mats and glacier meltwater in Antarctica - MAT-01 (SPAdes) (version 2) | ecosystem: Environmental > Aquatic > Freshwater > Ice > Liftoff... | reverse complement strand
AAATGCAAAACGTTGCTACGCCCGGCCCTTTTTGCATTTTGCATTTTGAATTGTTACATCCTAAAGACGCCGAACTTGGTGGGCGCCAGGGGGGCGTTGCTCGCGGCGGCGAGGCCGAGGGCCAGGGCCTTGCGGGTGTCGCATGGGTCGAGGATGCCGTCGTCCCAGAGGCGGGCGGTGGAGTAGTAGGGGCTGCCCTCGCGCTCGTACTGCTCCAGGATGGGCGCCTTGAACGCCTCCTGCTCCTCGGGGCTCATGTCCTGGCCGCGAGCCTGAAGGTTGTCGCGGCGCACCGTGAGCAGGACTGTGGCCGCCTGAGGGCCACCCATCACGCTGATGCGGGCGTTGGGCCACATCCAGAGCTGGCGCGGCTGGTAGGCCCGGCCGCACATGCCGTAGTTGCCGGCGCCGAAGGAGCCCCCCACCACGACGGTGAACTTTGGCACGTTAGCGCAGCTCACCGCAGTGACGAGTTTGGCGCCATCCTTGGCGATGCCGCCGTTCTCGTACTGACGGCCGACCATGAAGCCGGTGATATTCTGGAGGAAGAGCAGCGGGATGCTGCGGGCGCAGCAGAGCTCGATGAAGTGGGCGCCCTTCAAGGCGCTCTCGCTGAAGAGGATGCCGTTGTTTGCGAGGATGCCCACAGGCTGGCCCTCGATCTGGGCAAAGCCGCAGACGAGCGTGGTGCCGTAGCGCGCCTTGAACTCGTGGAGGCGGCTGCCGTCCACCAGACGGGCGATCAGCTCGCGGATATCGTAGCTCTTGCGCGGGTCGCTTGGGATCACGCCATAAAGCTCGGCGGGATCGTAGTGAGGCGGCTCGGGCGTGCGCAGCTCCCAGGTCGGGCGGGGGCGCGGGCCAAGGTTGGCCACAATATCGCGCACAATCCCGAGCGCGGCGCGGTCGTCGTCGGCGAAGTGGTCGGCCACGCCGGAGAGGCGTGTATGCACATCGGCGCCGCCAAGATCCTCGGCGCTCACCACCTCGCCGGTGGCGGCCTTCACGAGCGGCGGGCCGCCGAGGAAGATCGTGCCGGTGCCCTTGACGATCACCACCTCGTCGCTCATGGCGGGCACGTAGGCGCCGCCGGCGGTGCAGGAGCCTAGCACAGCGGCGATCTGAGGGATGCCGTGGGCCGACATCTGGGCCTGGTTGTAGAAGATCCGCCCGAAGTGGTCGCGGTCGGGGAAGACCTCGTCCTGCATTGGCAGAAAGGCGCCGCCGCTATCAACCAAGTAGATGCAGGGCAGGTTATTCTCCTGGGCGATCTCCTGCGCCCGCAGGTGCTTCTTGACGGTGAGCGGATAATAGGTGCCGCCCTTCACGGTGGCGTCGTTGGCGACAACGACGACCTCGCGGCCACTGACGCGGCCAATGCCGGTGACGACGCCGGCGCCGGGCACATCGTCGGGGTAGACGGCGTGGGCGGCGAGGGGGCTCAGCTCCAGGAAGGCGGTGCCGTCGTCCAGCAGCAACTCCACACGCTCGCGCACCAGCAGCTTGCCGCGCTCGGTGTGCTTGCGGCGTGCGTCCTCGCTACCGCCCTGGGCTGCTGTAGCCACGTGCTCACGCAGCTGGGCGGCGAGGGCCTGGTGGTGTGCGACGTTGGCCTTGAACTCGTCGCTCTGGGGGCTGAGATGGCTGTGGATGCGGGCCATGCTAGAGCCCCACGCGCGTGCGGAAGGCGGCGAGCTCGGCGAGGGTGATGCTGGCGCCGCAGAGGATGATCACGAGGTTGCGCTCGGGGCCGAGCTGATCGCGCAGTAGGCGGGCGGCGCTGAGCGTGCAGGCTGCGGCGGGCTCCACCAGCACGCTGGCGTGATCGAGCAGCCAGAGCAGATCGGCAACGGCATCCTTGTCGGGGACGAGTAGCACGCGCTCAACATAACGCTGCACCAGCTCTAGCGTGAGCGGGCTGGCGGAGGGGGCGCCGAGGGTGGCGGCGAGCGAGGTGATCGCGGGCAGCTGCACGACCTTGCCGGCGGCGAGGGCTTGGCTCATCGCGTCGGCGCCCACGGTCTCCACGCCCCAGACGCGCACGTCGGGCTTGAGAGCCTTGACGGCTGCGGCCACGCCGGCGATCATGCCGCCGCCGCCGATGCTGGCGATAATGTCGGTGACGTGGGGCGCGTCGGTGAGGATCTCAAGCCCGAGGGTGGCCTGGCCTGCGACCACCACCGGGTCGGCGAAGGGGTGGACGAAGGTATAGCCCCCGGCCTCCAGCTCGGCGGCGCGCGCGAACGCGATGGCGGGAGTGGGCAGTAGATCCACTTGCGCACCGTAGGCGCGGGCGGCGGCGACGGCGGAGGGGGCGGTGGACTCAAACATCAGGATGCGGGCCTGGAGGCCGAGGCTGCGGGCCGCGAAGGCCACCGCCTTGCCGTGGTTGCCGCCGCTGACGGCGAGGATGCCACGCTCGCGCTGCTCGGGTGTGAGGGTGAGGAGCTTGTTGAACGCGCCGCGTGGCTTGAACGAGGCCGTCTCCTGGAACAGCTCGTACTTGAGGGCGACGTTGGTGCCGAGCAGCTCGCTCAGGGCCCGGTTAGGCAGCAGGGGCGTGCGCAGCACGTGGGGCGCGATGCGGGCGGCGGCGGCCTGGATTGTGGGCAGATCGACGGCAGGCAGATCAATGGCAGCAAGGGTGGTGGCTGGCATGCGCTACTCCTCGGCAGGGCCCACGACGGGCGCCCCTACTCGGCGGCGGGCTGGGAGGGCAGATCGGCGAACAGCTCGGCCACAGGGCAGGCGAAGCCAGGCAGGATCGGCGAGGTGAGCGTGTCGGCGGTGGCGAGGGTAGCTGCAAGCTGATATGTTGGGCCATTGGGCCGGTAGATCTGCACGACGCGCGCGAAGCGATCGACGAGCCAGTACTCGCGCACGCCCCAAAAGGCGTAGCGGGCTGGCTTGAGCTTGCGGTCGCGCTTCTCGTTCTTTGTGCCCTTGGACAGCACCTCGACGGCGAGGTCGGGCGGGCCGTAGAATTTGCCGTCGGGGTTGCGGTGGGCAGCCAGGCGTTCGGTGCCGTACCAGACCACATCGGGGGCAAACGCCTCGTCCTCGGCGAGGATGATACCAGGCGCGCTGACTACGAGACCCGCGTGGCGACCCTGGCGGTTCCAGACGCGCAACAGCTCACACACAGCGTCGGACACGAGTTGGTGCTCAAGACTTGGCTGCGTTGTCACGTGGAGCTCGCCTTCGATTAGCTCGTAGCGGTTGCCGTCGCCCTCGGGGTAGCCTTCCATGTCGGAGACAGTGAGGCGGGTGGAGATTGTGGTCATTCGAGGCTCCTCTTATGTACCCGAGGGGGCGCCCACGAGGGGCGCCCGTACAATGCTAGAGAATTCGGCGCGGGGCGCCCGTACAATGCTAGAGAATTCGGCGCGGGGCGCCCGTACAATGCTAGAGAATTCGGCGCGGGGCGCCCCTAGATCATGGCCTTCAGCTCCTCGGCGGCTTTGCGGGTCATGCCGGGGACGGCGGCGAGCTCCTCGACGCTGGCTTTGCGCAGCGCGTCCATGCCGCCAAAGGCTTTGAGCAGGGCCTTCTTGCGCTTGGGGCCGATGCCGGATATCTCTTCCAGGGGCGAGGCGAGCAGGGCCTTGCCGCGCAGCTTGCGGTGGTAGGTGATCGCGAAGCGGTGGGCCTCCTCGTCGATGCGCTGCACGAGGTTGATCGCCTTGCTGGTGCGGTCGAGGACGATCACCTGGGGCTGATCGGGGCGCACAAGGTCGAAGCGGTTGCGGTCGGGGCCTTTAGCCACGCCCACCACGGGGATCTGCTCGAAGCCCAGGCCCTTGAGCGCGGCGACGGCGGCGTTAAGCTGCCCGCGCCCGCCGTCGATCAGCAGCAGGTCGGGCAGGTCGGCCCACTTCTCGATCAAGGCCTGGCGCTTGTCGGGGGGAAGATCGGGCGAGGCTTGCCTCGCCTCTACAGCATCGTTGTCGGCTTCGTCGAGATCGGACGAGGCGAGCCTTGCCCCTACAGCGTCGCCCTGCTCCTCGGTGGAGAGGGCCTCGGCGGCGCGCTTGAAGCGGCGCGTGATCACCTCGCCGATCGAGGCCACATCGTTGGCGCCGGCCACGGTTTTGATCTTGAAGCGGCGGTAGGCCGAGGGCTTGGGCTCCCCGCGCTCGAAGACGACCATGCTGGCCACCGAGTTCTGGCCCTGGGTGTTGGAGATGTCGTAGCACTCGATGCGCTGCGGCATGTCGGGCAACTCAAGCAGATCACGCAGCTCGGCGAGGCCAGCCACGGCGCGCTGCTCGGAGTTAAGCCACTGCTGGCGCAGCTCCTCTAGCTTGGTGCGGGCGTTGTTGGAGGCGAGCTCCACCAGCTGCTTCTTCTCGCCGCGGCGGGGTACGACCAGCTCCACGCGCTGGCCCGCCTTCTGCTGGAGCCAGGCGGCAATGATCATCGGCTCGTCTACGTGATCAGCGAGCAGCAGGTTGGGCGGGATATTGGGGGCGCTGTCGTAGAACTGGGTGATGAACGAGGTGAGCAGGGCGGTATCACTCTCGCCCTCGGTGCCCTGGAGCGGAAACGTCTCGGCGTTGATCAGCTTGCCGCCGCGCACGAAGAGCACCTGCACCACGGCGGAGCCATCCTCACGGGCGAAGGCGATCACGTCCTGGTCCGCGTCTACGGTACGAAGCACCTGCTGGCGCTCGCTGATCTTCTGGATGGCGACGATGCGGTCGCGCAGGTAGGCGGCGCGCTCGAAGTTTAGATCCTCGGCGGCGGCCTCCATCTGAACACGGATGCTGCGCAGGATCACCTCGGTCTTGCCCTCCAGGAAGTTGCAGACCTGATCGATGGCGGCGCGGTACTCCGCCTGGGAGACGAGGCCGGGGACGCAGGGGCCGAGGCAGCGGTGCATCTGGTGGTAGGTGCAGGGGCGGCCCTTGCGGCGATGCTCCTTGAACCAGCTGTCGGAGCAGTTGAAGGTGGGGCGGAAGGCGAAGAGCTTGTTGAGCGTGTCGAGGGCTTTGTAGACCGAGCCGGGGCTGGCGTAGGGGCCGAAGTAGCGGGCGCCGTCCTTGTCTACCTTGCGCACGTAGGCCACGCGGGGCCACTCGTCCTGCACTGTTACCTTGATGTAGGGGTAAGATTTATCGTCTTTGAGCAGGATGTTGTACTGAGGGCGATGCTGCTTGATCAGGTTCATCTCAAGCAGCAGGGCCTCTAGCTCGCTCTGGGTAACGATAATATCGAAGTCGGCGATCCGGCTGACGAGGCGGCGGGTCTTGTCGCTGAGGCCGCGCGGGGCGCCGAAGTAGGAGCGCATGCGGTCGCGCAGCTTCTTGCTCTTGCCGACATAGAGCAGCTTGCCCTGGGCGTCCTTCCAGAGATAGACGCCGGGGGACTCGGGGATGCGCCTGAGGCGCTCCTCGAAGGCGGGCTGGTCGGCGATGGCGGTGTAGGAGAGATCGGGCATAGCACTATTGTACCGCTTTGGGAGGGGGGGCGTCAAAGATCGTGCCGGGCGTGCGCGGTAGGGGCGCCCACAAGGGGCGCCCCTACCGCGCCCACAAGGGGCGCCCCTACGGCGTGATGACGAGGCGTGGCGCCTCGGCGTGCTGGGGCATGCCCTCGGTGCGGTAGACGTAGCTGCGCTCTTCGGCGGTGGAGAGGGCGCAGCGATTGCCGTGGCTGTCGATGGCGACGAGCTGCATGGCGTTTGGGGTGCCGCGCAGGAGTGGGGCGAGGTCGGCGAAGGCCTCGCGGCAGGCCTGCTCCAAGGTGTAACCGGCCTTGAGGTAGAGCACGACGCTGCGGGCGGTGCCGGTGCGGATGGCGGCCTCGCCCCAGCCGGTGCAGGCGGCGGCGCCGTAGCGGTCGTCGGCGTAGTTGCCCGCCCCGATGAGCGGCGAGTCGCCCAGGCGGCCGGGGTACTTCCAGGCCCAGCCGCTGGTGCTCACCGCCGAGGCGATCTGGCCGTGGCGATCCTGGGCGATCACGTTCACGGTGCCGGTGGCGTGCTCGGGGTCGCGGGTGAGCTCGGGGGCGCGGCGCAGCAGGTTGGCGAGCAGCTCGGGGACGCCGGCCCAGTCGATCATGCCCTGGCCACTGACGCCCGCACGCCATGTCTGCTCGGCCTCGGGCGAGAGCAGATTCTCTGGTGTCATGCCCAACTCGGCGGCGAAGCGGGCGGCACCCTCGCCCACCAGCATCACGTGGGGCAGCTCCTCCAGCACGCGCCTGGCCACGCTGATCGGGTGGCGAAAGCCTTTGAGCGCGCCCACGGCGCCGGCCCGCAGGCCGCTGCCCTCCATAATCGAGGCGTCCAGCTCCACCTCGCCGAGCAGGTTGGGGTAGCCGCCGTAGCCCACCGAGTGATCATCCGGGTTGTCCTCTACCAGGCGCACCGCCGCCTCCACCGCGTCCAGAGCGGTGCCGCCGCGCGCCAGGATGGCCCATGCGGCGCCCATGCCAACCGCACCGTTTGCCGAGGCGATGATCTGCATGTCTCCTCCAAAACTTCTAAAGTGGGGTGCGACGACCGACGACCGACGACCGACGACCGACGACGTGGGCTAGATTGTACCCTAACCTTGCTTGACGCACCGGCGGGCGGCGCGCTAGAGTAGAGATGTGCAGCCACAGGGAGGAGCGCCAATGAACGAGCAGGAGCCGCCGCTCGCGCGGCTAGTGGCGCTCACCGAAGATGTGACGCCGGCAGAGTTCGCGCTGAGCGGCGACGAACACACCGTGGGCCGCGCCCCGAGCTGCGACATCGTGGTGCGCCGGGTTACGATCTCGCGTCTGCACGCGCGGATCGTGCGCGAGGGGCCGCGCTACGCCCTGCGCGACGCGGGCAGCGCCAACGGCACCTTCGTCAACGGCCAGCAGCTGCGCGGCGACCACCTGCTGATCAATCGCGATACCATCGGCCTGGGCGCGGCGGGCGAGCTGCTGCGCTTCCTCGACCCGGATCCCACCGTGGTGCCCGCATCCCGCCTGCGCCTCGACGAGCGCACGCGCAGCTTTTTTCTCGGCGCCGAGCCTCTGGATCTGCCGCCCGGCCAGCACAAGCTGCTGCTACATTTGTACCGCCACCTCGGCGAGCTCTGCACCCGCGAGAGCTGCGCGCAGGCTGTCTGGGGCCGCGACTACGACCCCGGCCTGGATGCCGAGGCGCTTGATCGCGCTCTCAGCAACCTGCGCGGCGCCCTGCGGCGGGCCGACCCCGCCACCGACCTGATCCAGACTCGGCGCGGGATGGGCTACACGCTGCACGCCGGTCGCTAAAGCGCCCGTCTGTTATTGAGCGAGCCAAGCCCGCCTGCGCGGGCTTCAGGAGGCCGCGCAGGCGGGCTTGGTGGGGGAAGAGCGGAGCGTTTCAGCGCGGTGCTACTTTCCGCCGCCCGCTACGCCGCCCGTGTCGCGGGTGAGGTGGTTCGCCAGCAGGATGGGGATCACCGTGATTGCGATCACGAAGATCGCGACGACGTTGGTTACGGGGCGATTGCGCGGGCGTGTGAGCTGCTGGAAGATCCAGATCGGTAGCGTGTCCTGTGAACCCGCCGTGAAGGTCGTCACGATGATCTCGTCGAAGGAGAGGGCGAAGGCGAGCATGCCGCCGGCCAGCAGCGCCGTGCCCAGCACTGGCAGCAGCACGTGGCGAAAGGTCTGCCAGCCCGTGGCCCCCAGGTCCATCGAGGCCTCCACCAGCGAGGGGGCCATGCGCCGGTAGCGCGCCAGGACGTTGTTGTAGACCACGACCATGCAGAAGGTAGCGTGGCCGATCACGATGGTCCAGAAGCTGAAGGGGATGTCGAGCAAGCCAATGCCGGAGCGCAGGGCGATGCCGCTGGCGATGCCGGGCAGCGCGAGCGGCAGCAGCAGCAGCAGCGAGACGGCCTCGCGCCCGAAGAAGCGCGCACGATGCACAGCTGCGGCGGCGAGGGTGCCGAGGATCATTGCAGCGCCAGTGGCAACCGTGGCCACACGCACCGAGAGCCAGAGGGCGGCCCAGAGATCCGCGCGGCCCCAGGCCGCCCCAAACCAGCGCAGCGTCAGCCCCGGTGGCGGGAAGGTGAAGGCCGCATCCTCGATGGTGAAGGCGTAAAGCAGGATCACCAGAAAGGGCAGGTAGAGAAAAAGCAGCACGCCTACCACGGAGAGCCTGAGCCACCAGGGGGCCTGCGGTCGGGTCATGCTAGATTCTCCTGGTCGGCTTTTGCATTTTGCATGTTGCATTGGCCCTTACAGCGCCTCGAAGGCCCCAAGCCGCCGCGCGATCAGCAGGTAGACGGCCATGATCACAATTGGCACCATGGTGAAGGCCGCTGCCAGTGGGATGTTACCCGCCGTGCCCTGCTGCTCCAGCACCGCCAGGCCGATGAAGCGGGCCGAGTTGCCCACAATCCCGGGGATGATAAAGTCGCCGAGCGTGAGCGAGAAGGTGAAGATCGAGCCCGCCACCACGCCGGGGAAGGCCAGGGGCAGCAGCACATAGCGAAAGGTGTCACCGTCGCGCCCGCCCAGATCCGCCGACGCCTCCAGCAGCGAGGGCGGTACGCGCTCCAGGGCCGCCTGGATCGGCAGGATCATGTAGGGGAGCCAGACGTAGACGAAGGTGACGAAGGTGCCGATCAGCGAGACGGAGAGCGACGGCCCGCCGATAGCCGGCAGGGCGAGCAGCGCGTCGAGCAAGCCGCCGAGGCCGAGCCGCTCCGCGATCCAGCTGACGATGCCCTCCTTGGCGAGGATGGTCTTCCAGGCGTAGACGCGCACGAGGTAGCTGGCCCAGAGCGGCATCACCACGGCGAGAGCGAGGGCCACCTTGATCTGTGGCGAGGCGTAGCGCGCCATGTAGTAGGCCAGCGGGAAGGCCAGCAGCGCGCAGGCCAGCGTGACCGCCGTGGCCATGCCAGCTGTGCGCAGGATAATGTCGAGGTTAGCCGGCTGAAAGAGGCTGGCGTAGGTGCGCAGCGTAAACTCGTACACCACCTGGCCGGTGTAGTCGTCCAGGGCGAAGAGACTCTGGGCCAGCATTGCCAGGAGCGAGCCGAGGTAGACCACGAGCAGGTAGAGCAGGGGCGGCGCAAGCATCAGCGCCAGCACCAGGCGCGGGCGGCGGTAGAGCCAGGTGGCCACGATGGGCTCCTAACCAATGCAACAACATGCAAAATGCGGACGAATGCAAAATGCAAAATGCAAAATGCAAAATGCAAAATGCAAAATGTCAGAACGCGGACGAATGCAAAATGCCGGAACGCGGACGAATGCAAAATGCCAGAACGTCCTGCATTAGACACGGTTCAGATGTGCGGTACACTTCCCGTACTGCCCTCACCCCCACCGCTGGCGCGGTTTCCCCCGCTCCCGCGCGCGGGAGCGGGGGCCAGGGGGTGAGGGCCAGCTGGCAAACGGTCACGTACATCGCCGCAAGGCGAAACCTGGTCTTAGGTGTGCTGTGCGGTTTTTGCATTACCCCGCAAGCGGGTGAATATGCTCGCGCTTCCAGCTCAGGCGCACCGGGCGGCCACGGGCGCCCAGCACATCCAGGGCATCGGCGTCGAGGTTCTGGGCGGCCACGCTAAGCTGCGCGCCGCCCTCGATCTCCACCAGGTAGCGGGTGTGCATGCCCAGGTAGATCACATCCACCACGCGGCCCACGATGCTGATGGCGCCCGGCTCTAGTGGGGCGTCGGGCGCGAGCATGCGGATCTTCTCGGGGCGCAGGGCGAAGCTACCTGGCGCGCCGCTGAGGCGCTCGGCCAGCGCGCCGCCGATGATATTCGAGATGCCCACAAAGCCCGCCACGAAGGCCGTGCGCGGGCGCTCGTAGACCTCGGTGGGGATGCCGATCTGCTCGATCTTGCCCTGGCTGAACACAGCCAGCCGGTCGCTCATCGTGAGCGCCTCCTCTTGGTCGTGGGTCACATAGATAAAGGTGATCCCGACGCGCTTCTGGATCGCCTTGAGCTCGACCTGCATCTCCTGGCGCAGCTTGAGATCCAGGGCGCCGAGCGGCTCGTCCAGCAGCAGCACGCGCGGGTGGTTGATCAGAGCGCGGGCCAGGGCCACGCGCTGCCGCTGCCCGCCAGAGAGCTGGGCCGGGCGGCGGCCCGCGTAGCCTGGCAGCCGTACCAGCTCCAGGATCTCGCCTACCCGGCGCTCGCGCTCGGCGCGGCTCCCCCGCTTGAGCATGGGGCCGTAGCCGATATTCTCGCCGACCGTCATATGTGGGAAAAGCGCGTAGTCCTGAAAGACCGTGTTCACATCGCGCTCGAACGGCGGCACGCCGGCCGCCTCGCGCCCGTGGATCTGAATACTGCCCGCCGTGGGCTGGTCGAAGCCGGCGATCATGCGCAGGCATGTCGTTTTCCCCGAGCCCGAGGGGCCGAGCATCGAGAAGAACTCGCCGTCCTCGACCGTGAAGCTTACCTCGTCTACGGCGCGCACGCCCCCGAAGTGGCGGCTGACGGCGGCGAAGCGCACAGCGGGTGTTTCGGTTGTCGTCATCTTGTCGCCCGCTGCTGTGACACGGTGACTCGATGGCTGGGTGACACGATGATACCTATCGGCGCCGTTAGGCTGTCTCCCTGTCTCCTTGTCTCCCTGTCTCCCCTCACACCTTCACCATCACGTGCTTGGTGATCTGATAGTCGCCCACGGCCTCGACCGACATATCCTTGCCGAAGCCCGACTGCTTGAAGCCGCCATGGGGGCCTTCGGAGACCAGCGGCAGGTGGTCGTTGATCCAGACGGTGCCGAACTCTAGCTGGGCGGAGAGCTGCATGGCGCGGCCTATGTCGTTCGTCCAGACCGAGGCGGCCAGGCCGTAGAGCACGTCGTTGCCGAGGCGCACGGCATCGGCCTGGTCGCGGAAGCTGCTGACGGTGAGCACCGGGCCAAACACCTCGCCCTGCACGATCTCGGCGCCCTGCTCGGCACCCGCGAGCACGGTTGGCTCGTAGTAGTAGCCGTCGCCCCAGGCCTTGGGCACGCCGCCGCCGGTGAGCAGCTTCGCGCCTGCGGCCTGCGCCCGCTCGATGAAGCCGGACACGCGCTCGCGCTGGGCGCGCGAGATCATAGGGCCCATCTCGGTATCGTCGGCGAAGGGATCGCCAAGCCGCACCTTGCGCATGGCCTCGACGATCGCCTCCTGCGCTGCGCCGAGGCGACGCTCGGCCACATAGACGCGCGTGGCGGCGGTGCAGTCCTGGCCGCTGTTCATGGTGGCGGCGAAGGCGGCCTTGGCGGCCACATGCTCCAGGTCGGCGTCGTCGAAGATGATGAAGGGCGCCTTGCCGCCAAGCTCCAGGTGGACGCGCTTGAGCGTATCGGCGGCAGTCTTCATCACCTGTTTGCCGGTGCTGGTGGAGCCGGTGAGGCTGACCATGCGCACGTCGGGGTGCTCCACGAGCGCCTGGCCGGCCGCGTTGCCGCCGGTGATCACGTTGAGCACGCCGGGGGGGAGGCCGGCCTCGGCGCTGAGCTCGGCGATCAACAGCGTGGTGAGCGGGGTGGTGGGCGCGGGCTTGAGCACCACGGTGCAGCCGGCGGCGAGGGCGGGGCCAAGCTTCCAGATCGCCATCATCAGGGGGTAGTTCCAAGGGGCGATCTGGCCCACCACGCCCACAGGCTCGCGGCGGAACATGCTGGTGTAGCCGGCGGCAAGCTCGCCCGCGCGCATGCCGTGGGTGTCGCGGGCGGCGGCCGCGAAGAAGCGCAGGTTGTCGATGGCGAAGGGCAGATCGCCGCCGAGGCTGAGGTACGTGTAGGGCTTGCCGGTATTCTCCGACTCCACGCGGGCCAGCTCCTCAGCCCGCGCCTCCATCAGGTCGGCCAGCTTCCAGAGCGTCTTAGAGCGCTCGGCGGGCGTAAGGCGCGACCAGCGACCATCGTAGAAGGCGGCGCGGGCGGCGGCGACGGCCCGGCCAACATCGGCGCGTGAGGCGTCGGCCACCTCGGCGAGCGGGCGGCCCGTGGCGGGGTTCTCTACCGTCATCACGGCGCCGCTGCCCGCGCTCCAGGCGCCGTCGATCCAGAGCTGATGCGTCATGTTGTTTTGCTCCTCAAGCGAGACCAGGAGACCGGGAGACCGGGAGACAAGGAGCGCCTGACGGTGAGTACGGGCTGTCTCCTGGTCTCCTGGTCTCCTGGTCTCCTTGTCTCCTTGTCTCCTTGTCTCCTTGTCTCCCAGCTTACCGTCCGCCGATCACGGCAACATAGTTCGTCACCCACTCGTGGTAGGGCACGCACTCCTTAGTGCCATCGCCGCAGTCGCTGGTGGGCGTGCGCCAGAACGAGATCTGGTCGAAGTTGGCGAGGCCGTTGGTGTCGCAGCCGGCGTCGGTGAGCAGCGCGTTGCCCGTGCAGGCGTCGAGCACGGCGGGCACCGAGCCAAACCAGGCCGCCAGATCGCCCTGGAGCTTCGGGTTGATCGAGTGCTCCAGCCACTTGTAGGCGCAGTTGGGGTGGGGCGCGTCGCTGTGCAGCATAGTGGTATCGGCCCAGCCGGTGGCGCCCTCGACGGGGATCACGCTGGCGATCGGGTCGCCGCCGCCCTTGAGCAGGTTCACCTGGAAGGGCCATGAGCCAGAGGCCACCACGCCCTCGTTCTTGAAATCCTCCATCTGGATGAAGGCGTCGTGCCAGTAGCGGCCCACCAGCTTGCGCTGGCCGCGCAGCAGCTCGAGCGCGGCGTTGAATTGGTCACGCGTGAGGGCGTAGGGGTCTTTGATGCCCAGCTCGGGATTGTGATACTTCAGGAAGAGCGCGGCGTCGGCCACGTAGATCGGGCCGTCGAAGGCCTGCACGCGGCCCTTGTTGCTCTGGCCGTCGGGCAGGGTCATCTCTTTGAAGACCACATCCCAGCTCTGGGGCGCCTCCTTGAATGTCTCGGTGTTGTACATCAGCACGTTGGAGCCCCACTGGTAGGGCACGCCGTAGTGCTTGCCGGCTACCGTGTGCCAGGGCGCGCTCTGGAGGCGCGGGTCTACTTTGCCCCAGCTGGGGACGAGGGCGGTGTTGATCTCCTGGACGGTCTTGCCGGAGATCAGGCGCAGGCTCGCGTCGCCGGAGGCCGTCACGAGGTCGAAGCCGCCCTCGTTCATCAGGGCCACCATCTCGTCCGAGGTGGCGGCGGTCTTCACATTGACCTTGCAGCCGGTGTCGGCCTCGAACGTCGTTACCCAGTCGTAGTTCGGGTCGGTCTCGCCGCGCTCGACGTAGCCGGCCCAGGCGACGATCGAGAGCTCGCCCTCGCCGTCGCCGAGTCTCTGGAGCGGCCCGCCGGCAGCGGGCTGGGCGGGTGCCTGCGCACCACATGCCGCGAGTAGCAGCGCGAGCGCGAGCGGCAGGGCCTGGTGGAGTCTTCTGGTGCGCATCTGGGATCCTTTCATTGGGGCTGACGACGGACGACAGACGACGGACGACGGGAGAGCGGATCGGAGCGGTTGTCGGTCGTCCGTCGTCGTACGTACCACAACGGATTTCTGAAAGCCACTATTAACTACTAACAGCCCGCTCCAGGGCTGCGTCGAAGATTATAAGCGCCTTATCGAGCAGGGCGACCTCGATATTCAGGGGCACCAGGATGCGGATCACATTGCCGTAGAGCCCGGCCTTGAGCAGGATGAGGCCCTGCGCGCGGGCGGCGGCGACCATGCGGTCGGCGAGCTCGGGAGCGGGCGCCTTGCTCTGCGGGTCGCGCACCAGCTCGATGGCGAGCATCGCGCCGAGGCCGCGCACGTCGCCGATCTGGGCGTGGCGCGTCTGGAGCGCGCGCAGGTGGGCTAGGAGCTTACGGCCGAGCGCATCGGCCTGGGGGAGCAGTTGCTCCTGCTCGAAGATATCGAGCACGGCGAGGGCGGCGGCGCAGGCGAGCGGGTTGCCGGCGAAGGTGCCGCCGAGGCCGCCGGGGGCGGGGCCGTCCATCACGTCGGCGCGGCCCAGCACGCCCGCGAGCGGCAGGCCGCCGGCCATGCTCTTGGCCACCGTGATCAGGTCGG
>Ga0209591_10005630_pt1 | contig 13973 bp, 7 predicted proteins | sample MAT01_FD_187207 | JGI IMG/M metagenome (GOLD analysis project Ga0209591, IMG submission 187207) | Freshwater microbial communities from Lake Fryxell liftoff mats and glacier meltwater in Antarctica - MAT-01 (SPAdes) (version 2) | ecosystem: Environmental > Aquatic > Freshwater > Ice > Liftoff... | reverse complement strand
CCCCGTTGCGCCGATCGTGATGGTCGGTGCTGCCGTGGGCCGGGGGCTGCCGCCCGTGCCGGCTCCGGGCGTGAAGACGAACGCGCCAGAGCGTCCAGCGCTGTCGCGCCAGGTGCCACTCGTGGCGGGGAGAGTCACGGTGGCCTCGACGTGCCCCGGGGCGCCCCCGGGGGCGCTCACGATGTTCAACCCGAAGCCGATGCTGCCGCTCGCGTTCGGGAAGGCGGTGCCAATCACCGAGGCCGATTCGCCGCCGGCGCCGCACTGATCGTCGGTGCCTTCGAGGCGGTAGACGCTGCCGTTCTGGGTGATGGCCACGGTGACCACGTTGCAGTAGGGCTGCAATTGCCAGCGGAAGGTGCCGACGGGTTGCGCCTCGGCGATGGAGGCGGCCAGGCACACAGTGGCGACGACCAGGGCACTGAGCAGGGTTCGCGTAGTCATGGGGTCCTCACCGCTTGTCGAGCAGGGCTTCGAGTCGTGCGAGTCGCGCGCGCAGTTCGTCGTTTTCGCGGGTCAGCTTGTCGTTGAGATCGCGCGTGCGCGCTTCGAGCGCTTTGACCGCGGCCAGTGCCACGCCGTCGGCATCGAGCGTGCCGATGCGCAGTGGGTCTTCGCCGAGCCCGAACGCGGCGTGGAAGTCCTGTGCGGTCGGACCGACATGGCGGATTGCCGCGTCCTGGGACTTGTAGCTCCACTCCTGCACCGGCATTCGCGCGATCTTCCCGAGCAGCGTTTCGCCGTCCAGATCGCGGAAGTTGTGCTTCATGTTCACGTCCGAATGGGTGAGCCACTGGCTGCCGCCGGCCGCGATGCGCAGGCCGGAGGAGAGGGCCGCGTTGGTGTAGAAGTAGACGCCGCCCGCCGAGCGCACCCCGAACTCGTTGGGCATGGTGCCGGTGAAGTCGGCCGAGGTCGAACGGTCAGCCCACAGGAAGGTGCCGGGAGCCGAGGTTTGCACCCACGCATTCGTGCCCAGCACGGCGCTGCCGACGGCACCGGTTCTGACATTCCGACCGATCGCCAGGGCCTCATCGCCGTTGGCAAAGGCTTGAAATCCGGCCGCGAAGCTGCCGAATGCGTTTGCGCCCGACTGGTAGCCGAACGCCGCGGCGGCACTGCCGGCCGTGACGTTGAAGCCCGCTGCCAGGCTGTGCGTACCGTTGGCCCGCGTTCCGTAGCCGAGTGCGGTGCTGTAATCGCCGCCGGCGATGCTGTTGCGGCCCAGCGCCGTGCTGAAGGCACCGTTGGCCCGGGTGTCGGCCCCGAAGGCCGCGCTGTAGTTGCCGTTGGCCGCCACGTTGTTGCCGAGCGCGACCCCGGAGATCCCGATGGCGGCGGCGTCCACGCCGGCCGCGAAACTGTAGGGACCGATGGCCGCGCTGTTCAGTCCGAAGGCCGTGCTGTGCGACCCGATGTTGAGGTCGTCGCCGAGGGGGCCGGTCGTAATCTCGCCCGCGCGAAACGCCGCTTTCCTCGGGTACCACATCATTCGTGTGCCCGCGCCGGACGCGGGGATGTTGCCCACGCTGATCGTGCCGCGCGCCAGGAACCCGCCGTCGGACAGGAGCGCGAACGTGTTGGGGATGGTCGATCCCCCCGCTGCTGGCACCGGCCGCGGACTGCCGCCCGTGCTCGCGCCGAACGCGAACGTGCCGGCGTTGCCGGCGCTGTCGCTCCAGGTGCCGCTGGCGCTCGGCAGCGTGAAACGCGCCGCCACCTGCACGCCGCGCCCGCCCGGGGCGGTCACGATGTTGAGTCCGGCGGCGATCGAGCCGTCGGCGTTCGGCGTGGCCACGCCGACCAGGGCTGCGCGCTGCGCCGCCCCGCACTGATCGTCGAAGCCGTCCATCGTGTAGACCGAGCCTTGCTGCGTGAGATTCACGGTCACGACATTGCAGAACGGCTGCAACTGCCAGGTGAAGGTGCCCAGTGGCTGCGCTTGCGCGCGATCGACCAGGCCGAAGGTGGCGGCAACGACGCCGAGGGCGACGAGCGTGCGGGTCATGTGTCCTCCGATAGCGGAAACGGGTCTACTTGCGGGATCGCAATGCGGGCCCGCGATCCGGACACGCGCGGCGCGACTGCCCTGGTCAGCGCATGTTCTGTCGGGCGTGGCGTGCCGTGGCCTCGGCATAGACGGCGTGCCACAGCGTCTTGTCGTTCCACGCCAGCACACTGGCGCGGGGATCGTCTGGCACGAACGCGCCGATGGCCGCCGCCGGCATCGCCGTCGGTGGCGTCAACGTGACCCAGCCGCCCACGCCGTCGCGCGACAGCCGCCACCGGTAACGAATCGAATTGGGGAACACGGCCTGGACGTCGACCGTGGCGATGTCGGCCGTGCCGTTGCCGTCGAAATCCGCCACGTGGAGCGAGTTCACCGTGTTGCTGAGCCTCGTGCGCAGCAACGTCCAGCCCGAGGTCGCGGAATAGCTGACTCGCCACGCGCGGTCCACGACCCCGAAGACGTCAGTCGTGCCGCTGCCGTCGAAGTCGCCGAAGCGGAGCTCGTCAACCCGGAAGGACGAGGTGTTCACCTCGACGAAGGGCCCGTTGTCGTAGGCCACGAACCACGAGTGTCCGTCGGCGTGGAAGATGTCGGCCTGGCCCGAGGCGTCGAAGTCGCCGATGGCCAGATCGCGCAGCGGCGCATCGGTGTGATTGATCGTGTCCCAGTCGGACGCGCCTCCCCATGACGCCACCAGCCGTCGTCCGTTCTTGCCGAGCACGTCGGTGCGGCCGTCGCCGTCGAAGTCGCCGAAGAGCAGCGCGTCGAGGCGGTCGGGGTGATCGTTGAGCAAGCGCCACTCGGCGACGCCTTGTGGCGCGTAGTACCACGCCGTCCCTGTCGCGAGGAACAGGTCTTGCCCACCGTCGCCGTCGAAATCTCCGACGCCGAGCGCCTGGGTGGGGTTCGGCTGGCTGAACTGCGGTGGCGACGGCTCGACCATGAACGGGTCGAGGTAGGCCCCAAACACTCCGACGTCGACGCTCAGGGCGCCCCGCGTGAACGACCACGGCACCTCGCGCGGCTGGAGGAACACGTTGTGGCGCACGTCGACGAAATCGCACGGCGTGCCGCGGATCTCGAAGTTGTGCCGGTTGGTGCCCAGGAAGGTGTCCAGACATTTGCCACCATTTCTGGCAATCAGGCCGTCGAAGGCGTGCAGGCGGAAGCCCACCGGGCCGCCGCAGTTCGCGCAGATCTGCGCCTCCAGGCCGGGGGTGGCGAGCACGCCCATCGCCGCGATGACGGCGAGAAGAAGACGCCTGATGAGCACTTGCGTTCGACTTGTCACGGTAGCCTCCTGCGTGGCCCCACGCGCAAGTGTTTGGGGCCGCTACTAGACGATCGGAAGCGCCCTCGCAAAGCCGCCAACCAGATCGTCGGGAGTCCCTAACGCTGACGAATATCGAGACGTTGCCGTCTACTGGGGCGTGGATGTCACGCCCGAGTGCCGCCCGGCTTCGCCAGAGCGGCGAAGGCGCAGGGTCGCCGTTGGTGTTGCCCCACGCGTGATGTGCTCGACCTCCACCGACACACCAAATGCAGGGAGCGCCGCTGGGGCTTTGGCAACACTCCAGTAGTAGAGGTAGGAGTCGGTCCACAGACGGGGATTGAGCGTGCCCTGATCACCCCATGCGTTCAGGACCGCGTAGTTGGGGTTGTCGCCGAGGTGGCGGGCGCGCTCGACCAGTTGTGTCGTGAACTGGTGTGTGGTCTCGATGGCGCCAGCGACGCACGTGTTGTAGGCATCCCACAGCGGCCTGGCCGCCGGCGACTGATCGATCGGCCGGAACGGGCAGCTGCCGACCACGGCGGCCGCCACGATCGGCTGAAGCCGCTCGTAGACCAGTTGCTCCACCCACGGACGCGTGACAGCGCTGGCGCGAGGCCCGCAGACGCCGTTGGCGCTCATGAAGCAATACTGACGCGTGACTTCGTCGATCGTCGCCGTGACCGGCCTCGTCGTCACCGTCACCCGTTCCCACTCCGTCGGCGTGGCGAAGGCGGCCTGGGTCTTCTGCTCGTGCCAGCGAGCGAACTCGGTGTAGAAGGCGCCCTGATAGTCGGCGGCGTCACTGAAGATCGGATTGCGATCGGGATGAAAGGCGGCGTCACGCGCCAGAAACGGCTGACCGAGCATGACGGTCGTGGTCGGGTCGTTCTCGCCGAGCACACCGTGCCGGACCGACTTCGGCCACCCGCCAGCGGCGCCGATGACGTAGGGCCAGCGCGCTGGCGGTCTCGACGGGAACGGCGTCGATGCCTGTGCAGGAAACACGTCGAGCGGACGGTAGGTCGGCGTCGCGTCGAGGATGGATACCGGCGGCGGATTGGGGAAGTCGCCGAACACCACCAAGGAGACGCCCCAATCGAACACCGGGAAGATCTGTTCGGTCGGCAACGTGAGAATGAACACCACGTCGTCGAGCGTGATGCCCGACGCCGGGTCCTGTGCCCTGCCGAGCAGATCGACGAAGTCGTACAGCCTCAGCCGTGAGGCCTCCGGCCGGTGCGGGTAACGATAGTCGATTCCATGCAGCCGCCGGCGCGCCGGCCGTCGCTCGTTCGCCGACCCCGCGGAGAGCGACGGCAAGGCCCAGAACGTCGCAAAGTGATCGGCGAAGTAGCCGACGACGCCTGAGTTGTAGCGATACTCCGCGAAGGCCGCGGTGCCGTTCAGCTCTCGAACTCGCGACTCCTGAAACGTCATCTCGTCGTGCGGGTTCTGCCCCCGCAGCTCGAAGAAGTAGGTCTGCGGAAACGGCGACGTCTCCTCCACCACCGAGAAACCGAACCCGCGGTCGAAGTCACGGTTCAGGCCCTGCCATTGGCCGGCGTCTTCGCCCTCGAAATCGCTGACCAGATGCTGCTGGGGGTTCGAGGCGGTGCCGAGATAGACGTCGTCGATCCACCAGCCGATGTCGGATGATGGCGGCTCAGATGTCCCGAACTCCCAGCCGCTGAAGTTGAACCTCACACGGACCGTCGAGCCTGGAGGGACGGGCAGCGGAACCTGCTCCCGAACCCATCCGGTGTCCGAATACTGCCGGCTGTCGCCCGTGAACGCCGGTGCACCGAGGTCGTCTCCGAACCACTGCAACGTCTGGCGCCAGGGGTCTACGACGGTGCTGCTCGTCGACCCGGCGAGCGAGGTCCAGGTTCGACCACGGTCGGTCGAGATCTGTACCCAGCCCAGTTGAAGTCCGGCCGGATACAGCCACCCCGAGTGCGCGCCGTACTTGGTCCAGAAGCTCAGCACCGGCTGGCGCAGGCCGGCGGGCACCCGCAGGCTGGCCTCCATCAGCCGGCTGCCGCCGTGCGACCGCCCCGACCACACCATCCGCCGTCCGGTGTGGCCCGGACGCCAATAGCCGCTGGCCTCATCCGCCGCGTTCGTCGTCGGAAAGAGTGCGACTGTCTTCGGCGGAAGGTTGATCTTCAGGATCTGCGCCCGCAAGTCGGTAGGGCCGCGACCCAGGTGTTCGACCAACTGGATGCGCGTCCCCGCCTCCGAAGTGAGCTCCCGCATTGTCCGCTCGTCGGAGACGGTCACTTCGGTCACGTGGCCCCAACCCAGCTTGGCGCGATTGACGGGATCGAGACCGGCGCTCCAGCGCGGGTCGTTCGAGGCGGTGGCGCCGTAGCGGTCGACCGAGTAGTTCATGATGCTGGTCGCGAAGCCCGAACCATTGGTGCGAGACAGCGCCTGGTTGCTGAAGCGGCTCGCGCCGTCCGCTCCCGGCCCTCCGAAATCGTTCCGGAGCGCGAAGTCGCCGGTGAACATGTGACTGAGCCCGATCGCGTGTCCGTACTCGTGCGCGTAGATCTGCACGCTGTCACTGCGAACCGCGTCGTCGCCCAGGCCGAACGCCGGCGAATCGGGCGTCGTGTTCGCGCCGAATCCCATGCCAGTCACGGTGATGGCCAGGGTCGACAGGGCCGCGTGAGTGCCGTCCGGATAGCGGTCGCCCGTGAGGGCTTGCGTGCTGTCGTAGACCGGCGGCCCGTAGCCCCAGTAGCTCAGCCCCTGCATCAGCTCTTCGTCATAGATGTCGAGTGCAAACGAGTACGGCGTCATCACCAAGATGGGATGCACCCACCCCTGGCCGTCGGCGCGGGTGGTGAAGTCCACCACCGGGTCGAGTTGTTCGATGATGGCGGCGGCGATGCTGCGGCCATCGAACGGGATGAACGGCACCGTGACCGTGTGCACGCTGCTTGCGTCGCCGCGGATCATCAGCTTGCCGCCCGATTCCCGGAAGAAGAAGCCGGCCATCGACGCCGGGTCACGAAAGTTGAAGTCGTCGCCGAAAACCTGCCGCGTGATCGCCTCCTTCGTCGTCGGAAAGCCCGGGCGGTCGAAACGCACCGCGCCCAACCACGGCGAGTCGAAGTCTTGCCGGGTGGCGGGGGTTTCGAGAAAGACCAGTAGCGGCCGCTGGGTCTCGACGCCCCGCGCACGCCGCTCGGCACGACGCATCGCACGCCACGGGCGCGTGCGTCGGCCCCTTGCATCGTGCAACACGAAGCCCTCGAGCGACGCGGCCATAGGGTTGTCTTCGGCGGCGACCAAGTTGCTCATCGGACTGCCCTCCGACACGGGACAGCTCAGCCCACCAAGCAGCTCCGGTCGTCGGCGGGCAGCGCTCCCGGCCTGGCTGGCGGGTGGAAGGGTATCGAGTCGAGCCTCGATCTCGCTCGGCGATAGCGGCGTGATCTTTCGCCCGGCCAAATCGCGCAACTGCTGCAGGGCGGCAACCGGTGTCTGGGTCTGTGCCGTCACACCACCAGTCGAACTCGCCAGCCAGAGTCCGATACCGACGACCAAGAGCCAAGCCGAGCGTGGTCCGCGCTCGATGAACCGTCGCTGTGGAGCAGTGTTGAGATGTCTCATGGTTGTCCCCGGCTTGTCCCGAAAGCGGCCCGTCATGGAGAGAGATCGGAAGGGCCGCGGAGAACCCGACACGGGCCGCGCGGTCAGGGTGGTAGCATCGCCCCAGCGTGATGCCGCCCCCCGAGCCGGACGACCCGATAGGTACCCTGATTGCCGCCGTCGGCGCTGGGGGCAGTCCCGCGCAGAAGGCGCTCTTCGAGGCGCTCTACGCGGAACTGCACAGGCTCGCCGCATCGCACGTGCATCGCGCCGGCGGGCACGTGACGCTCGGCACGACCACCCTGCTGCACGAGGCCTATCTCGAGATCTCGAAGCGCGACGCGCTCGCCTTCCCCGACCGCCGGCACTTCTTCGCCTACGCCTCGCGCGCGATGCGCGGCCTGGTCATCGACTACGTGCGCCAGCGCTTCGCGCAGAAGCGCGGCGGCGAGCTGACCTTCACCGTGCTCGACGACGGGGTGGCGGCGCCGGCGGCCGGCACGACCGACGTGGAGCGCATCGGCGCCGGGCTCGAGGAACTCGAACGGCTCGATCCCGCGCTGGCGCAACTGGTCGACCTGAAGTTCTTCTGTGGCTTCACCTTTGCGGAAATCGCCGCCATGCGCGGCGTGTCGGAGCGCACCGTTCAGCGCGATTGGGCGAAGGCCCGCGTGCTGCTACGCGACGAGCTGGAAGAGCCCTAGGCCGGCCGGTGTCGTCTTTCGCCCGTCCCTTCCGATCGTCTTCAGAGAACCCATGAGGCATCTCGATCTGGCCACGTGGCACATCGTCAGCCCGCTCTTCGACCAGGCGCTCGACCTGGAAGCCGACGCGCGCCGGCGCTTCGTCGCCGAGGTGGCCGCGGCCGACCCGAAGACCGGCGAGACGCTGACGCGCCTGCTCGAGTCGCACGACCGGCTGCTCGGGTCGACCTTCCTCGATACCCCGGCGCTCGCTGCTGAGCCCGACCTGGCCGGCACGATGATCGGCGCCTACACGCTCGATGCGCCCCTGGGAGCCGGCGGCATGGGCGTGGTGTGGAAGGCGCACCGCAGCGACGGCCGCTACGAAGGGGCGGTGGCCCTCAAGCTGCTGCAACTGGCGGTGCTCGAGCGCCACACCGAGGCGACCTTCACGCTCGAGGGCACGCTGCTGGCGCGCTTGTCGCACCCGAACATCGCGCGTCTGCTCGATGCCGGCGTGACGGCCGCCGGTCAGCCTTACCTGGTGCTCGAGTACGTCGAGGGCACCCGGCTCGACACCTTCGCCGAGGCGCAGCAGCTCGACGTGCCGGCCCGCCTGCGCCTGCTGTTGCAGGTGTGCGACGCGGTGGCGCACGCGCACACTCACCTCGTGCTGCATCGCGACCTGAAGCCGTCGAACGTGCTGGTCGACACCGAGGGCCGGGTGAAGCTGCTCGACTTCGGGGTCGGCTCGTGGCTCGATCACGAGTCGATGGGCGCGGAGCCGGCCGGCCCGCGTCGCTTCACGCCCGAGTACGCCGCGCCGGAACAGGTGCAGGGCGGCGTGATCACGACCGCCACCGACGTCTACGCGCTCGGGGTGCTGGCCGCGGTATTGCTCACCGGAAGTTCACGGCTGGCGCCCGCGCCCGACGCGGTTGCCGCTCGCCCTCTGGCGAGCGACCTCGATCTCGTCGTGACCACCGCCATGACGTCCGACCCAGCGGCACGCTACGCCTCGGTATCGGCCTTCGCCGACGACCTGCGCCGCTACCTGGCGCTCGAGCCGATTGCCGTGCGGGCGGCCACGACCCGCTACCGCGTGAGCCGCTTCGTCGCTCGACATCGTCGCGGAGTGGCCGCCGCGACGCTGGCCGTCGTGGCCGTCCTGGCTGGGCTGGTCGGTACCATCACGCAGGCCAGGCGAGCCGAAGCGGAGCGCGAGCGGGCCACCGCGGAAGCCATGACCGCGCGAGCCGAGCGCGACCGCGCCGTCGAAGCGCAGCGCAACCAGCGCGGCACCAACGAGTTCCTGCAGCTCGTGATGCGCGACGCCGCGTCCAGTGATCCGGGCGCCCTGCGGCGCCAGTTGGATCGCACGAGCGAGCTGCTCGACAAGACCGACTTCGAAACCCCGGTCGTGAAGATCGGCCTGCTCCGCCAAACGGCGGCACGCTACGGCGAGATCGCCGCGTGGGGCCAAGGCCTGGCCCTCATGCGCAAGGCGCAAGCCCTGGTCGTTGGCCCGGAGCTGTCTGGGCCGAGCAGCGCCGTGCCCGTCAACCTGGCCTGCTCGACGTCGCGCTACGCCTACGAAATGGGCGACCTCGCGGGCGCGCTCGCGCAACTCGAGGCCGCGGATCGCGCCTTGGCGGGCGGGGCTGTGGTGGGCATCCCAAGCCGGGTCGAGTGCCAGTTGTACCGCAGCTACGTCGAGCTCGGTCAGGGACAGTTCCAGCGCGCGCTGACGACTGCCAGCGAGGCCATGCAGGCGCTCGAGGCCAGCGGCACTCGCTCGGGCGAACAGCATCGCATCATGCGCAGCGCCGTGGCGCGTGCCTTGTTGTCGGTGGGCCGCGCGGCCGAAGCGCTCGCGCTGGCCGACCCTCTGCTGGCCGAGAGCGACGCCGGTCAGGGCCGGCGGTCGATGGCAGTGATTCGCCGCTCGGTGCTCACGACCATGGTGCGGCGCTCGGGCGGCCAGCCGCAGGAAGCGTGGGAACTTGTCCAACTGGACGCCGCCGCCGTTGACCGACTCCTCGGCCCGGCGCGGCGTGACCTGCAGACCGACCTCGAGCGGGGCCGCGTGCTCATGGCTCTAGGCCGGCATCAGGAGGCGGCCGAGGTCCTCGACCGGGCCGTGCATGCCGGGCGTGACGCCGGACCGACGCTCTTGCTGCCAACCACGATGCTGGTGGCCGCGGAAGCCTGGCTGAATGTGGGCCAGACCGCGCGGGCACAGACCCTGCTGGCGGCGAGCTCCGCGGCCGCCCCAGACGCGCTCGCCAACCGGCCCGAAGAGATCGAGGCGTTGCGGGTGCGCGCGTTGCTCGCCCGCGCTCAGGGCGCGCCCGAGCGAGCGGCGCCACTTCTCGACAGGGCGCAGCAGATGATCGATGCCAGCGGAGGGGACGCACATCCCTCGGCCATGGGTGTCGCGTCGGCGCGGGCCAGCGTGGCGCTCGAGAATCGCGCGTTCGTGCCCGCCCTCGCCGCCTGTGAGCGCGCCCTCGCGTCGGCGCGGCTCTGGGCAATCGACCGGGAACGGTCGAGCGACGTCGGCCGGCTGCTCGTGCTGCGGGCGCGCATCCACGCCGCGCTCGGGCAGGCTGGCGACAGCGACGCCGATCGGCGCGAGGCCGCCACGCACATGGAGGCCGCGCGCACGACGCCGTGACCGTCGTACACCCCGCCAGCCCGCGTGACTGGCAGGGTGTCCGCTGATATCGGGTTACGGCACGACGACCTGTAGCTCGGCGGAGGCCGCACCCAGGCCCGCGCCGTTCACGGCGCGCACCCGCACGAAGTAGGTGCCCGAAGGCAGGTTGGGCACCGTCACCGACGTGCCCGCCACCGGCGCGCGCGCCAGGTCGTCGAGGCCAGGCCCTGACCCCGCCTCGATCACATAGCCCGCGGCGGCACCGCCCGTGAGCGGTGAAGTCCACGAGAACGTGACGGCGCGACCGTTCACGACCGTGGCGAAGTCCTCGGGCGCACCCGGCGGCATCAGGGCGCCGCCGATGCCGAGCACGACCTCGTTCGACGCCGCGCTCACGCCGCACGCGCTCACCGCGCGCACGCGCACCACGAACACGCCGGGCGGCGCAGGCGCCGTGACGGTGGTCGTGCCCGCGGACACGAGCGTCGTGAAGAACGCGCCGGCCCCGAAGGGATTGGCGACGAGGCGATAGCCGGTCACGCCCGGCGTCGTGCTTTCGGTCCACGTAACCGTCACGGTGCCGCCGCTCACGACCGCGTCGAGATCGGTCGGCGCCTCAGGCCGCGCCGCACATCCGTTCGGCCCCACGACCAGTTCCACTTCGTCCGACGCTGGACCGACGCCGCCCGCGGATACCGCGCGGATGCGCATGTAGTAGGTGCCCGGCGGCACGCCGCTCGCGTCGAAGAACGTGTCGGCACCCACCGGGAAGCCATTCGCGATGGTGCTCGTGCCCGGTGACGCGCCCACGTCGATCACGTAGAAGCGCGGGTCGGCGCCGTGCAACGGCGGGCCCCATTCGATCGCCACCTGGCTGCCGTTCGTGACGGTGTGCGGATCGGTCGGCGCCCCAGGACGCCCGGGCACGCCGGCCCGCGGATAGAACGCCAGCCGTCCCACCGGGTCCACTTCCTGGTCGTCGAGATCGGGCAGCGCCTCGCCGCCGGCGAGCACGCCTTCGAGGCGCGCGTCGAGCGCGTGCACGACGCCGTACCAGCGCGGGCGCCAGGGCAGTAGGTAGGGCCCCGCGCCCGTGGCCGCCGAGAGCACCGATGCCAGGCGCGGCCGGACGACGCCGTCCACTCTGCTGAACGCGCCGCCGAGGAACACGTACGGGCCGTCGCGATCGATGGCATGCACGGCGCGATCGGGATTCGGCTGCCAGCCGGTGACGGCCGCCGGCGCGGCGACGGTGAGCGCCGCCACGTTCGCGCGCGTCGATCCAGCCATGATCGCGAAGGCGCCGCCGGCGTAGACGGTCTGGGGCGCCAGATTGAGGGCTCGCACCACGCCATCGGGTGCAGGGGCCCACGTGCCGTCGGTCGCGCCGGTGAGCCGATCGACGCGTCCGAGGTAGGGTGTGGTGGCGCCGCCGAGGGCGGTGAAGCTGCCGCCCGCATACACGTGCGTGGCGTCGGCCTCGAGCGCCAGCACGGCGTCGTCGGTGGCGCCGGGCAGGAAGCCGGCCAGGGCGAGTCCGCTGGCGCCGCCAATCGCGGCGAGGTGACTACGAGGCTGTCCGCCGGCAATCGCGAAGTCGCCGCCCGCGTAGATGGTGGTGGTGCCGGTGGCGCCCGACGAGTCCGTGAACGCGGCGAGCGCACGCACAGTGGCATCGGCGCCGGGATTCCACGACGCGAGTGCGCGGGTCGCCAGGTCGAAGGCCGCAAGGTGGTCACGCGCCTGACCGGCGATGGTCGTGAACGCGCCGCCCACATAGAGACGTCGATCGCGCGCGAGGGCCAGCGCCAGCACGGCGCCGTCGGGGCGCGGGCTCCACGGCAGCAGTTGGCCGGTGTCGAGATCGATGGCCGCCAGGTTCTTGCGCAGGTGACCGCCGAGTGCTTCGAACGAGCCACCGAGGGCGACGCGGTCGGCCGACGCGGCGACGACGCGCACCGGGTCGTTGGTGGCGGGGTGCCAGGCAGTCAAGGCGCCGGTGGTCAGGTCGACGGCCGCGGCATGCAGCCGCACGCGTCCGCCGACGTTCAGGAATTCGCCCCCGAGGTAGATCGTGGTGCCCACGATCGACAGGGCGAGCACCGCGTCATCGGCAGTCGGATCCCACGGCAGCACGGCGCCGGTCGCCGCGTGCACCGCGCCGGCGTGGCCACGCGCGCTCCCGGCCAGTTGGGTGAAGCGGCCGCCGGCATAGACCGTCGTGCCGGCGAGCGCCAGCGTGGTGACGGCGTCGTTGGCGCCGGGGTTCCACGACGTGGCCGCCGCGGTGCTCGCATCGATCTGCGCGAGGAAGGCGCGTGCCGCGCCACCTGCCGTGGCAAAGGCGCCACCGACGTAGACCGTGCTGCCGTCGGCCGACGGCAGCAGCGCGCGCACCGTCGCATCCGCCGACGGATTCCAGAGCGTCACGGTGCCACTCTGGGTGTCGTAGGCGGCCAGGCGCGCACGGGCCGCGCCGCCGAAGGTAGCGAAGTCGCCACCGACATACAGCGTGGGGCCCGCCGCTGCCAGCGCCACGACCACGCCGTCAGCGCCGTTGGTGGGGCCCGACTGCACCGCGCCGTCGGCCGCCGCGAACGCCGCGACGTTGGCGCGCGCACTCGGCAGGGCGGCTCCCGGGCCGTCGCCCGCATGCGTGAACTCGCCGCCCACGTAGAGCGTGCCGCCCACGAGCGCCAGCGCGACCACGCGGCCGTTGACCCGTCCCGTCCAGGCCGGGTCGACGCGGCCATCGGCGAGGATGTGCGCCACCTGCGGCTGGCGCTGCTGGCCGACGAAGGTGAAATTGCCGCCCACGAACCAGCCGCCGCTGCCGTCGGCAACGATGGCGTTCACGTTGCCGTGCACGCGCGCGGCCCGAAGGGCGCGCTGGCTCGTCAGGGGCGAGGCCACGGCGAAGCCGCCGGTGACGTTATGGCGCGCCGCCACGGCGTTGAAGCGCCCGCCCACGAAGGCCACATGTCCGGCGCGTGCCACCGTGTGCACGGCGCCGCCAAAGGCCCAGTTCAATGCCGATACCGGCCGGTGCTGCGCTCCTGCCGCGGTTGCGGTCATGAGCAGCGCCGCCGTCAGGGCACACGTCCACCATCCTCGCCGTCCGTACATATCGCCTCCTCCAGTTGGGTGCGGCCCGGCGGGGAGATCACCGGCGCGTCCGATGACTTAGACCAGGCGCGCGGGAAAGGGTTGAAGCGTTCGCCCGTTCTGTAATCGGTCGCGCCGCGGCTCTTGCGACGTCGATACAGAAATCTGTATCATGGCATCGTGAAGACCACGCTCGACATCAACGACCAGCTCCTCGCCGACGCCAAAGCCCTGGCCGCCCAGCAGCGGACGAGTCTGACGCGAGTGATTGAAGAAGGGCTGCAGCTGCGCCTTCGCGCCAAGGCTGCTGCCGCACAGCAGGGGCGGGTCCGGCTGCCCGTGTTCAAGGGTCGCGGAGGACTGGTGAAGGGCGTGGACCCGCTGAGCAACACGTCCCTGCTCGAGGCCCTGGGCGATGACGCCTGACGTCAACGTGCTGGTCGCCGCCTCGCGCACCGATCATCCGCATCACGCCGTGGCCCGGGCCTGGATCGACGAAACGGTCACCGCAGCCGGCGCGGGTGCGGCGTTTACGCTGATGCCGATGGTGCTGGCCAGCTTTCTGCGGCTGGTCACCAGCCCGAAGATATTCCAGCAGGCGACGCCGATCGAAGCTGCCGTGGCCTTCGTCGATGCGCTGTT
>Ga0209591_10005629_pt1 | contig 13974 bp, 8 predicted proteins | sample MAT01_FD_187207 | JGI IMG/M metagenome (GOLD analysis project Ga0209591, IMG submission 187207) | Freshwater microbial communities from Lake Fryxell liftoff mats and glacier meltwater in Antarctica - MAT-01 (SPAdes) (version 2) | ecosystem: Environmental > Aquatic > Freshwater > Ice > Liftoff... | reverse complement strand
GTGCTCAATGAGGGGGATGTGCAGCTTCCCAACGCGGGCCCGTATGCGGTGAGCTATCGTTCCATTGTGCCCAAGCGTGGCGAGTGTCCGAACCTGCTGGTGCCGGTCTGCCTGTCGGCATCGCACATCGCCTACGGATCGGTGCGCATGGAACCGGCATTTATGGTTCTGGCCGAAAGCGCCGCGCTGGCCGCAGCACTTGCCATCGAAGCGGGGGTCGCCGTGCAGGACGTTCCCTACGACCGCTTGCGGGAATTGCTGGAAGATGCGGAGCAAATTTTCAAATGAATACACCCACTCACCCCACCGAACCTCACGAAACTTTGAACCCCCGACAACAGATGATCGGGGCGATCCTTCGCCGCATGGAGACCGCGGTCGACGCCGTCGCGTATTGCCAATCCCTGGATGCCACGCACCCGGACTATGGAGCTTATGTGGTGGACAACCGCGGCGAAGAGCACGGGCTGGCCTCGGCGGATCATACGGCGACCGGGAGCTACCTGCCCTCCCTGGTGATCCTCGTTTTTCATCCCCTTAGTCCGCGTTTTGGCGATCCAGGCCTCTTGGGACGGCTCCACGCCGCGCTGGACTTCGTGCTCGCGTGCCAGAGTGAAGAGGGATTGATCGACCTGCCGAAAGTTAACTTCCGCTCGCCTCCCGACACCGGTTTCGCCGTGCAGTTTTTCGGAGAAGCCTATCGCTGGCTTGTGGCATGCGAATCCGACGCGGAGGGAAAGTCTGATGTCTGCGGTAAGCTGGCCCTGTTTTTGCAAGCGGCGGGCGACGGAATCAACGGACGCGGATTCATCACCCCGAATCACCGCTGGGTCTCGATCTCCGCCCTGGCACTGGTCGGTGAATTGTTTCCCGAGAAACGCCCGTTCTACGCGGATTACATCGAGAAGACCCTGGCTGAGACAATCGACGTCAATGGCGACGGCGAGTTCAGCGAGCGCAGTTCGGCCGTTTACAGCGCGGTAAATAACAGGTGTTTGCGCCTTCTGGCACGGGGCCTGGGACGTCCGGAGTTCCTCGATGCGGTGCGCGCTAACCTGCGCTTCAGCCTTCTCCTGACGCAACCGGATGGGTCCATCGTGACATCGGTTTCCACAAGGCAGGACAAGGACGCCCGGCACTTCGCCACCATGCTGGCGGAGTCCTACCTCGATCTGGCCATGCGGGATAAGAACGGCGAGTGGATGGCCGAGGGGTTACGCCTGGCTGGTTTGCAAGGGCGCAATATGACCTCGCACGATAATATCGGGGGCCTGGCTTTTTCGCTCATCGCATTGGAAGACCATGCAGGAGAACCGATGCCAAGCGAACAACAGTCGCCCATACGCTGGGAGAAACATCTCCAGCACTCCGGCCTCTGGCGGATCAGGTCGGGCCGGTTCGCCTCCCTCTCCGCTGTCGGGCAAAACAATATCGTCTCTGTGGATTGGGGGAAATTACGGCTCCTGCAGACGCGCTTCTTCGTTCCGTATTTTGGTCGGGAATTTGTCATCTCCGGAATGGTTCCCCAGAAGGACGGAATGCAACTGATCGAGTCCCATCCCGAGCGCGCACCGGGATGGTTTCTGCCGCTGGGTCGTCCGGTGCCCTATCCGAGCCACGCGGAATACTACGAGATCATCAAAACGCGCGAGATGTGGGAGCTGCCGCGTTTGGACATTTCGATCGTGCTCCGCAAAACCAGCGGGGGCCTCGACTTGCACCTTCAAACAAAAGACGGCCTTCCCGACATGCCCTGTGTGCTCATGGCAGAGTTTGACACCGGCGGCTTCTGGCACACGACCGACAGCATCCTGAGCGTGAAAAATGCCTCCACCGTTTTCCATTGTGGCGGGGAGGCAATCTATCGTGTCGGAGGTGACGCGGTGCGGCTTCGCGCCAATACGGAGAAGACAACCTGGGGGCTTCATCTCGCGGCTAACGCGGAGCGCTTCTGCGTGCTTTTCAATTTCACAACTCCGTTAAAAGCCGTCGTGTCCCTCGAATTTGGCACCTACAACATTGCAGATAGAAAGTTCGTTTCCTCAAAAGTGATGGAAGATCTCCCCGGAACGGTTTAAATTGCCGGGCCTCCGGGGTTAAACAAGCTTAGCAGAATTCCCAGAACTCAGTGTGCGAGAGGCGCGTGGAACAGCCAGCCCTGGTGGTTCGCAATGTGAAGTGGCGCGTTGGCCATCTCGCGCGCGCCTTGAGGTTAGAACAGGAGTGAAAATGTGTTCGCGTAGCGGATGCTGTCCCAACGACAATAAAAATTCGCGAAGCCAAGCCGCCCGCTTTTCCAGAGCGGGTGGTTAGTGTCCACCCCGAGATCGGTCGGCAGACAGGACAAGCTGTGGAAAAGCATTCGATGTTCCTTCGTTCCGCCCTCGACTTAAGCCTGCTCTAGTTGTCAGACGACCGCCAATGATGAGAAAGGAGCCCGCTCGGGAACGATGGCGTCGTTCGCTTCGAGCAGGTCCCACACAGCCGCCATCGGCAGTTCCTCCGGGTCGCAATTCCGGGAGGCAGCCAGGGCCGCCATTGCGCCGGCCGCCTGCCCCATCGCCATACACGAGACCTGCACGCGCATGGCACTATTGGCGTAGCGGTCACTCGAAAAGCACCGCCCGGCCACTTGGAAGTTCCGGCTGCCTTCGGGCAGCATGGAACCGCGCGGCACGGTGCCCACTGTTCCGGATTCGAGGGGCACCAGATACCAGGACTTCGTATCCACGCCATGCAGGTCCACCGGATAGAAGCTGTAGCATACGGCGTCCTCCCAGACCCGGCCGGACCGGTAATCCTCGATACTCACCGTCGTCCGTCCGCGAATGGTCACGGTTTCCCTGACGCCGACCTCCGGCGACACGGCGTCGACTCGCAGGTTTTCGAAGCCGGGCTGCCTGCGGAGAAACTGCACCATGCGGAACACTGCTCGCCGTCCTTCAACCTCGAAGGCAGTGCGTCCGACGCTGTCCCGGGCGTCCCCGCCGGCCACCACATGGTTGCCATTGGCCCCATATCTTTTCAGGAAACCACTTACGTCGATCTTGTCCGTCCACCAGCACCCGTCCGTGGCCCTCACTTCTCCCCTCTGCACGGCATCGCGGAACGCCCGGTTAACGGCGTCAACGTCGATCTCCTCGAAAATATAGCCGCTCAACTGACAACTGAGCGTCGCCGGCTGGGTGGCTTCGGGAAAACGGACCTCATATCCGGCCAAAACAGCCACGTTGGCGTCGCCGGTGCAATCGATAACCTGCCGGCAACGAACCGGCACCAGCCCCTCCTTACCGCAGAGCTGGACCTCCCAGCCCTGAGCGTCTTCCCGGATGGAGGCCACCATCGTGTGCAGGCGCAGTTCACATTCCGCATCCAGCACGAGCTGATCGCAAAGGTGGGCATACGTCATCGGATCGACGCAGATCTGGTTGCAGAAGTGAGCACCCCCGGCTTGGAACTGCGGCAGCGATCCGCCGCTCTCTTTGATCGTCCGCGTCACCAGTTCCCAGCCGATCCCCCGGATGATCTGCCGGCCCCAAGCATGGAAAAGCCCCGGGCGATTGATCCCCGCATTGACGGTCGTTCCTCCCAGTCGAGCACTCTTCTCGACGAGGAGCGTCCTTGCTCCAGAGCGGCTAGACTGGATTGCGGCAACGACCCCTGCCGAACCGCCGCCAATGACCAAAACATCAAAGGATTGTTTCCGGGAATTGGAGGGCCTCATACAGTGGAGGAGGAACTCATAATCAAAATGTGACGACTCAGTGAGGAATGCTTATCTCGCTCAATAGAGCTTCCCCGCCGTCCTGATCACTCGATGTGATGGTCACCCGAACATACCGGGCCTTGGTGGTTAACGGGATCGACAACATATTTTTCGTTTGAGGCTCAAAAACTTGAAGTTTCTTCGCGGAAGCTACGGTGTAAGTGGAGCCGTCGGGACTCGTCTTTACCTCGATCTCCTGTTTGCGGGGAGTTACATATTGTGGAGGAATGTAAAGGTCAAGGCTGGAGATGTCTTTCACTTCTCCGAGATCCAGAGTGATTACCGATGGCACAGTTCCCTTCCAAATTGAAAAGACCTCCGAGTCGGTGAGGTTCTTTGCGCTCACGCCGGGAGCATCAGTCGTCCCCTCCGCAGTAACGGTCGCGCCCTTCGCAAAATTCGGCTTGTCCGGGTTGAAGGGCGTCGCTTGGCCCATCGTCGCGGACAACAAAGGGCCGATGAGTAATCCACTGGCGATAGCAACGATGGAGAAAGTGTGGCAAGCATTAGTCATACAGATAGGATTTTTCAGTTGAATTATAATTTAAAAAAAAGCGACTTTAAAGTCAACTCAATTTGTGTTTTATTTGCGGCTCGGACAACAACGGGGTCAGTCCTCGACACTTGACAAGTGTTGGCGGTATTTCCCACGCTTTTGTTTCCACTCCCTGTCGTTCTGGCAGCGCACTTCCATCCGCTTGAGGATTTGGAGCACACTTCCCCCGTCCCGGTAACCCAGATCCCGGGCCACATCAACTTTCGCTTCTCCCAGCCCTTCCACCCGCAGCCAGATGCGCCAGCGGGGGTCTTTCTCCTGGGCCAGCAATCCAGCGGCCACCACCCCGCGTCGGCTCAATTGTTGCTGCGCCTTCCATGTTTCACTCAGATGATCCGTTTTCATGGCGAGCAGTTCCCGGGCCTTTTCTTGTAAATGCCATCCCCCGCCACCAGCCCCCCCTTGCACACACGCTTTCCAATCCATGGGGCTTTCTTTCTCCATCTCCCCATGATGTCCCGACGGTAGGCGCGGCGGGCCGCTCCTGCCGAACGAGCCTAGTAGTGCAGCCATTCGCCCGACAGAGCCTTCAGGGTGGGCTTCTCCAGGCCGCACCAGGCCCGGTGGCTGCTCAACGGGTAAATCTTGAGCTGCTCCAAGGTGCCGGTATAGACGATCTTGCCCCGACGCCGGGCACGCACAGGGTTGAGGTGGATGTAACGCACCAAGGTCATGGCATAAGCGTCGGCGTCCACCAATTCCGCCCGGTAGCGGCCTTGAAACAAATGACCCACCCGGCGATGCCGTCGCTTGTATCGCACCGTGAAGGTCGTCTGCACCCAGGCCATCAGGCGGGAAAGAGTGGGTTCGTGGGTCTGGAGGGCGAGATGGAAATGGTTGGGCATCAGGCAGTAGGCGTGCACCACCGCTTGAAATCGCTGGAGCCCCGGTTCCAAAACCTCAAGAAACATCCGGGCATCCTCCGCACCCATAAGGATCCGTGCCCGTTCGTTACCACGAGCCATCACATGGTAGACCGCCCCCGCATACTCCACCCGAGGTTTACGTGCCATCCACACACTCTGCGGTCTTTTATCGATCTGTCAGGTTTCGAGGACTGACCCACAGGTGATTTGGTTTGTATCCTTCGTTTTTCGGAGCTGCGCCCGGCTCAACCGGCGATGCTTCCGCTATATTTGGTGCCATCAGGGCCTCGAAGGTTATGGTAGGTGGCCCGGGCCCAGACGGAAGGAACGCCCTTTTCAATTCGAAGATCCCCGAAAAAACTGTGAACAAAGGCATCTCCGACGGCCTGAAGAAACAGGCCGTGGGAAGTGACATAGAACATGCCCCAACTGGTGCTTTCATAGATCTGAATCCATTCGCGGTCGATCAGCTTGTGACAAACGGCAAGATCGAACTCGCGAATGAACTCATCACCCCGTCCGAGATGGACGGCAGCCAGCCAGTGCAACACCATTGTCCACCCCCAGATTTTCCCTTCATGGAATCCCTGGCAAAGATCGGCTCGCAGGTGGAACGCCATGAGCGTCGGTTGGTCGGGTTCGCCCTGCGGGAGAAGCGCAAGCGGACTAAGCTGAATGGGGTGTTTTTGCTTCCCTAAGATTTCGGTCGCTGTCGTTGCGCCGTTTGTCGAATAAATGCCGAGCAACGGGTCGAGCAGGGAAGGGAAAGCGAACCCAGCGGAGAGGATGGACTTCCAGTGAAGTTCCTCTTCGACTGTTATCCCGAGTGAGCGGACCATCTCAAGCGCGGTGGTTAATGTGTAGCGGGCGGCAAATAGCGAGCAGAGGTAGTTCGGTGCGTCGCTCCCGCCGAATTCCTCCTGGCCGAACGAGGGAACCAGATGAATGCCCCACGTTCCGTCCGGTTGTTGACGCAGAATTGACCCGTAAAACCGGGCAGATTCATAAACGATGGGCCAGGCAATGTTCAACGACCAACTGCTGTCCCCGATCGCCCGCGCGGTGTCGTAGGCCATGCGGGCCGGATAGGCTGAATTATGAATTTGGAAGCGATAGGGAGCAGGGCCGCCACTCTCAGGTCCCAGCTCTGAGCAGGGACCGATAGGAAACTGCCAGGCCCACATCACCCCGTCAGCCTGAAAAAGCCGCCTCGTATACCTTCGCATCTCCGGGATCCAGTCATGATAAAACTCGATCCATGTTCGGGCAATGTCGGTGTGTCCGTATCGCAGCAGGGCTGGAAGGATGAACGAAACGTCCTGGGGAAAATGCTGCCACCATCCTTCACCCGCCCATCCCATCGGAGGCGCGGGCGAGCGACGCCCGACGCCATACGCGGCTAACATATAAAACATCGAGCGCGCCCAAAGCGCCTGGTGCTCCCGCAGCGGAAGGCAAACATAGCTGTCCCCCCAACGCGTTTTCCACCCAAGCGCAAATTGCTCGAGCAAATCAGGGCTTGATCGATCAGACATGTCGGGAATTGCGCCCCCGATCGAGATGAGAATCCGAAAATCGACATTTGTCCCGAGGCAGTCAATCTGGAGATTATCCGACTCGGGGCGAAGCACGATGTCTCCCTGGGTGACCTCGATTTCAACTTCGATCTGTGTCGTAGTCCCGCCCATTTCGAGGCGGCCCACCCACCGGCGTTCCCCGGTTAGAACGGAGATGAGCGAGCCATGAAGCTGTTGCTGGCCAGCGGAAAACTCCAGAACCGGCGAAAGTTTTAGTCCGGGAAGCGGCGCAGGCCCGCGGTGTTGGATCTTAAAGACCAGCAAGTCTCCGAATGCCGGAGAAAGGGCTGTCACCACCTCCAATGCATAATCCGCGCCACGGCATTTAGTGGTCAGGGTTCCGTCAAAGAGTCGGAGGTGCTGGTGATAATCTTTCGGAATCGATGGAGCCGAGCTGGACCAGCCGAGACTTAGGATCGGCAGAAAACAGTCAAATGCCATGGAGTCTCTAAACCAATGCCTTGCGGAGCTCAGGACTGTGGGGTTGTTTCCACGCATCATTTCTCCGCTCCGGAAGGGTTCATTCATTAGTCCCCACCGGTCGAAGCATCCCCCCATCGTCCCGTTGCCGAGAAGCAAATTCAGGTGCGTGGGGGAAGGCTCCGGCCACTCCGTGCGCATGATGTCACCGACGGAGAGAGCTTGCTCGATGGATTCTTGCATGGAGGATTTTAGTTCAAGAAACTTTGTTCTCGAAAGCATAAAACGTAATAATAAACCTGTCTGTAGGAAGAAATTGCGCGACCAAATCTGCGTCTCTAGCCAAAGCACGGGCTTGGAGTCCTTCTCTAGCGGCTATGTCCTTCAACACATAGTAAACAATCAATAGGGTCGTCAACATTAAACAAGCCGTCTTCCACAAGCCGACTGTCTATTATTTCGGCACGGCAACCCAACCTTTTCAAGGCGAGTCGTGAACCAAACCTTGTTAATTGTTAACGACTGACCCCGCTGGGTTTTCCCTCCCCGTAGGAGCGACCTTGTGTCGCGATGGCCTTTATCTTCCGCCCAGACCCTGGGCGACAAGGCTTCGTGGCTTGGGCGTCTCATAATCGGCTCGGGAGACAGGTGACAGGAGACAGATAACATGTGACAAGAATCGGGAAACCGGAAACCCGTAAGAACGACCTCGTGTCGCGATGGCTTTAGCTTTTTGCCCATTCAATACCCAAGCCTTCGCGTGGCGAGCACGCTCCTACGAAAAAGACCCTCCCCGTAGGAGCGACCTTGTGTCGCGATGGCCTTTATCTTCCGCCCAGACCCTGGGCGACAAGGCTTCGTGGCTTGGGCGTCTCATAATCGGCTCGGGAGACAGGTGACAGGAGACAGATAACATGTGACAAGAATCGGGAAACCGGAAACCCGTAAGAACGACCTCGTGTCGCGATGGCTTTAGCTTTTTGCCCATTCAATACCCAAGCCTTCGCGTGGCGAGCACGCTCCTACGAAAAAGACCCTCCCCGTAGGAGCGACCTTGTGTCGCGATGGCTTTAGCTTTTCGCCCATTCAAACCCCCAGCCTTCGCGTGGCGAGCACGCTCCTACAAACAGGGCCCTTCCCCGTAGGAGCGACCTTGTGTCGCGATGGCCTTCATCTTTCGCTCAGACCCTGAGCGACAAGGCTTCGTGGCTTGAACGTCTCGGAGAGTCGGCTCAGGAGTCAGGAGACAAGAATCGGGAAACCGGAAGCTGGAAACGGCAAACCTTAAACCCAAAAACCCAATCAGGCTTTGTTATTCTTGTTCTTACGGCGCAACCAGACCAAGGCAGCCAAGCCCAGGCCCAGCATGGCGTAGGTGGAGGGTTCGGGGATGGCGGTGTAGTTCAGAAACACTTCGGGCCCCGTATTGGTGAAGGCGAAAGATCCTCTGGCACCCGTTAAACTATTACCCAAGGAATCCACGCCGACCGTTTGCGTGCCACTGAAGATTCCGCTGCCCCCACCGAAGGTGGACGTATCCGCTCCGGTAAAGACCAACCAGCTTCGGTCCGCATCCCAGAAGGTATTGGCCCAATTCACAGTGGAGCCTGTGAAGTTGAAAACCAGGCTGGCATTGACTCCGGATTGGATGGTCAGATCGGTCGTGTTAGCCACGGTGAACTGCGTCTGGTCGAAATTAATCCCGGCACCGCTGGTGGTATTGGCTACCAATTCGAACTCAAAGGTGGAACCCGTATTCAGCGTGAGATTGGCGCTTTGGGTGGAAATGCCGGGGCTGTTGCCCGGGGCATAAGTTGAGCCGGACTGGGCTGTCAGATTACCGAGGAAGGTACCTGTATTCTGAAGTTTTTGGCCGCTGGCCAGTTGGAATCCGCCGGTGACCGCACTAGCGTTCAAAGTTGCACCGGATTGGATCTGGATCAGCGAGCTGCCCGAGATGCTGCCGGTGGAGGCCAGAAGCAAGGTTCCGGCTCCTACCGTCGTTTGTCCGGTGTACGTGTTGGCGCCGGAGAGAACTTGAGTGCCGGCCCCGGTTTTGACGAGGGCCATGTTGGCAGCTCCATTTGCAATCACCCCCGAATACGTTCTTGTGCCGCTCTGAGGATTGAGTGTCAACTGGGAAACAGCACCGTATCCTGTGATCGCGGTTGCCAAATTGACGTTACCTGCCAGACCGCCGAGAGTCGGCGTTGTAAAGCCAATCACGTTGAGACCAATAACGCCAGTGTCACCAGTCGTATCATAGGTGCTGTTTTGCAGGGCCAATGCGTTGCCCAGCGCGATCCTTCCCGAATTGATTGTTGTATCCCCAGCGAATGTGTTGTTCGCCCCGGAAAGCGTGATTGTCCCGCCGGTGCCGGACTTAATCAGCCCGTTGGTCGCATCGCCCGTGAGATTACCCGAAAACGTTGCGTTGAAACCAGATGGAGCTGAATCAAGTCTAAAACTATTTCCCGAGGTAGCCGTCATCGCATTAGCAATTGCACCAAGGTTAGCATTTAATTCGAGTATCCCCCCATTAAAGGACAACGTGCCTGTTCCAAGGGAACTAATATTGTTAATGCGGATTTTGCCACTACCACCCAGACTGGTCGTGCCAGTATAGGTATTTGCCGCAGATAGAATTAAATCACCAGTCCCCGTTCTGTTCAGACCCACTGCTCCATCCAAGACTGCTGTCACAAGAATTGAATTATTTGATTCAAAGGCATTTGTCGTGCTGGTGAGGATTCCGTTTTGTAAAGTGCCCCTGTTCAAAGTGACAGTTCCACTGGTTGTCTGACTATTTCCCCCTAGATCAAGAAACGTACCACTACCATTGATTGTGATGTTCCCAGTGGTGGAAAGTCGGTTACTCGCTCCACTCAAAAACAGGCTGCCGCCGGTAACTGAGGTGCCGCCGGTAAAAGTGTTCGCAGCCGTGAGAGTCAGCGCGCCGGCGCCGCTCTTGATGAGGGCGAAGTTGTTTTCATTGGTTCCCGTGCCTCCGAGAATGCCGCCGAAGGAGTTCGGGCCGGCGTTGTTGAGGGTCAAGGTCGAGGCGATGGCATTGCCGTTGACCACCCTGTTGCCCGTGCCTGTGCCAGCAGTGAGCAGGCCCGCAAGCTGCTGGCTGCTGCCGTCAAGTCTGAGAATGCCGCTGTCTGTTCCGCTGCCGAGAGTGACGATCGTCGCTGTCGGCAGGCGGTCGTTGCCTCCACCAAGTGCCAACGTGCCGTTATTGACGGCAGTTGTCCCGGTGTAAGTGTTCGCGCCGCTGAGGGTCAGCGTGCCGGCCCCGGACTTGGTGAGGGTGCCCGCCCCGGTGGCAAGAGCCCCCGAGATGGTCGTATTCCCCGTGCCGGCCACAATGAGATTATTGGCACCCGAAACGCTTCCGGAGAAGGTCAGCAAATTGGTGCTGTTGTTCGTCCAGGTCTGAGAGGCTCCGAGAACCATATTGGTTCCTAGAGAAACCGCACCTGCGCCATTTGCGACGCTCAGGCCGCTGGCACCAAGGGTGAGTGCATAGCTGGGGCTCACGTTTAATGCCCCGGTGTTGTTGGCAGTCACGACCAAGCCGGTGGCTGCCATGTTCGACCCCAGTGTGGTATTCGCTGGGAGCGTGCCGATGTTGTCAAAGGTGAGAAGCACGCCCGTGGGGATCAATGCCTGGTTAACCACACTGCCTGAGGCTAGCTGCCAGTTGCTGGTGGTCGATCCATCGGATTGGGTCCAGACGCCTCCCCCGAGCGAACCGTTCCAGAATGCTGCGGTGAGTGGTGTTGCCGCCACCGTATCCACCGTGATGGATGTCCCAGTGACTTGCAGGTTGCTGGCAGTGAAATTGGTGTTGTTGAAAATGTTCCCCAGAGTGTAGGTGCCTCCGTTCAAGCCGGAAGCCGCGCTGACGAGTGTGTAGGTGCCGGTGGTGCCAGTAACGCCGGGCACGCCGAAGACATTGACATTGATCGCTCCCGTAGTGGTGGCCGCGCCGTTGAAGGTCATCTGGGCTCCGGTCAATGTTGAACCGATGGAGCCGCCGATGGCGGTGCCGGTGCCGCCGGTAATGGTCAGCGTGCTACCAGCGCCGGTAGTCATCGGAGAATTGGCGCTGGCAATATAGTTCAGCGTGCCGCCCGTTCCGATGGTGACACTGGGGGTTCCGCTCAGGCCGGAGGCATTCACAATGTTCAGTGTGCCCGCGTTGACCGTCGTGTTACCAGTGTAGGTGTTTGCTCCGCCGAGAACCCATGTTCCGACGCCACTCTTTGTCAGGGCCAGAGTGCCTCCGCCTGTGGCGGGATTTGCCAGGACACCGGCGATGCTGTTACTATCCGTATTGGTCCCGGTGAGGGTCATGGTGCGGGTACCGTAACCGAAGTTGATGCTCGCTAGGTTGGCTACGCCCGAACCTGTTACGTTATTGCTGAGGGTGACAAAACGTGTGTTGGTATCGATGCCAGTGATCGTGGTACCACCCGGGATATTGGTTCCTGTGACCGTCATGCCGATCAACAGGCGATGCACGGTGGCATTCGCGAACCTGATCTGAGCTCCAGAAACGGTCGCTTGATCGGTCGCTGCCGCTGCCCGCTCGGGGTTTTGGGTGCCGGTATTGGTGAAGTTGATTGCGCCGGTGCCGGAAGCGTCGATTGTGCCCCCATTGGGTCCAATGGCAAAGAGACGGTCGGTTGATGTCGCCCCGCCGCCCACTGAGTTGATGGGGGCATACCTGAGTATTCCTCCGTCAGCGATCGTCGTAATTGCGAAGTTGGCAGCGTCAATGGTGTTGCTTCCCGCGCCGATGGAGCTGTTGGCACCGGCGTTGCCAATGCTGTTGGCAATGACGGTCCCGGCGGAAGTGAACGCCAGCCCACCAAGACCCCTCGCGATGTAGAGGCCACCCGAGAACGAACTGTTACCGGAAAGGATCAGGTTGCCTGGGCCGAACTTCTTCAGGATTTGCGTGCCAGTGAGGTTGCCTTGGAAAGCTGTATTTGCGTTCTGAATGTCGAACTCGGTCATGACAGAATTGCCGAGGGATGCCGTTGGGCTGCTGAACGTGAGGTCGCCTGTAGTCGTGCTGCCGAACACCACGGACATGCGGTCATTGCCGGCGAAACCCAGGTTCTTTGTGATTGTGAGGGGGCTGTTCGTGCCCAAGGTCGAACGAAATCCCATCGTAAACCGATTGTTGCCGCCAGCTCCTATCGAAAGGCCACCGGTGCCGAGTGCGGCGTCGGACGATACTGCCAAGGTGCCATTGTTCACAAATGTACCCCCACTGTAGGTGTTGCCGCTGTTGGAGATGGTCATCGTGTTGCTGGGATCGCTCTGCTCCACGGCGAGCGTACCGGTCAGGAACCCGTCAAGCGAAGAGGCGCTATTGACGTTGTTATCAACGATCCTGGCCGTCCCGGTGGAGGTGATGGTGCCCGTGGCGTTCAAAGAGAATGAGCGCGCCGTAAAGTTGCCGTTGTTGCCAAGGTCAAACGTGGCCCCCGCGCCCACGCTCACATGGTTGGCACCGTAATCGCTGCCGGTGCCGCTCAGGACGAGTCTTGTGCCCGTGCCAGTGATACCCAGCGTGGTTTGGCTGAAGCCACCACTCCGGACGATGCTGGCCACGGTGAGCGAGTTGCCGCCGCTCACGTTGACATTCATGCGGTCGCCGCCGGACCCGATCGACCCGCCCCAGACGGTGTTGGCGGCCATAGCCAGGTTCAGTGTTGCGACACCTGGAGCACCACCTGAGGAGCTATTGCGGAAAGTACCTGCGGATCCTGAAAGCCCAGTTAAATTCAAGGCGTATGCAGGAGCATCGGTTGAGACTCCATTATTGTGGTCCCGCAGGTCAATTACGTAGCCCGAAGTTCCGAAGGTTAGCGTTCCTGCGGTAATGTTGCTGCCCAAATGAACCGTCCCAGCCGTGCCCCCGAAGGTCGCGTTGCTGCCGTCCGTCCAAACTACATCCGCAGCACCATTCCACCACACGGCATTTGATATTGTTCTCCACTCGTTTGTGGCAGCAGTAGTACTGCCGCCCGTAATCCCGTTACCCGCTGCTGAGGGATCCCAGAAAAGCTGGGCGGAAGCTGTCGGAGCTGCGGCAATTAAGCCGACTATAGCGAAGACATAGGCAATGTTCCTGATTCTAAAAGCATTAAGGGCGGCGCTTGCAGACAAGCGAATTATGCGTGCTAGAGAATTGGCATTCGAGAAGGATTTAAACGGAAATGTTCTCATATCTACTGATAACAGACGTTATTGTGTTACTATGCAAGATTAATTTTAGTTGATTTGCAGCTTAAGCGAATGCGTTCCGGAATGGTCTCTAGGCGGGGCTATTCAGAGTTTTGCCTGCGAAAGGGCGCGAAAAAGCGCGAAAGGATGAAAATTTCGGAGGTTGGCTTCACAAACCCCATTTTCTTTGTAGGAGCGACCTCGTGTCGCGATGGCTTTGGCTTTCCGCCCATTCAATACCCAAGCCTTCGCGTGGCAAGCACGCTCCTACGAAAAGGCACCTCCCCGTAGGAGCGACCTCGTGTCGCGATGGCTTTGGCTTTTCCGCCCATTCAAAACCCCAGCCTTCGCGTGACAAGCACGCTCCTACGAAAAGGCCCCTCCCCGTAGGAGCGACCTCGTGTCGCGATGGCTTTGGCTTTTTGCCCAGTCACACCCCCAGCCTTCGCGTGACAAGCACGCTCCTACGAAAAGGCACCTCCCTGTAGGAGCGACCTTGTGTCGCGATGGCTTTGGCTTTCCGCCCATTCAATACCCAAGCCT
>Ga0209591_10005628_pt1 | contig 13974 bp, 15 predicted proteins | sample MAT01_FD_187207 | JGI IMG/M metagenome (GOLD analysis project Ga0209591, IMG submission 187207) | Freshwater microbial communities from Lake Fryxell liftoff mats and glacier meltwater in Antarctica - MAT-01 (SPAdes) (version 2) | ecosystem: Environmental > Aquatic > Freshwater > Ice > Liftoff... | reverse complement strand
GCGCGGACGTCGACCTGGATGCCTTCAACACCCACTCGGGCGGAGGCTTTGTTTTCGCCTTTGGCCAGCAGTTCGTCGACCTTAGACCACTTGGCGAAGGTGTCGAGGGCCTGGACTGCTTCGGGGCCTGCGACGAGGATGTCGACGTCGCCGATGGTGTCTTTGCCGCGGCGAAGACTGCCGGCGGGGCTGATGCTGGAGATGCCGGGCAGGGTTGAGAAGAGGGTTTGTAGTTCTTCGGCGGTTTGGGTGGCGAAGTCGATCAGGAAGCGGCCGGCGGAGCGACGGTAGATGGCGATTGACTTGAGGATCTTCTCTTCGAGCTTTGCGCCCATGCGGGGCAAGTCGCGGAGTTTTTGTTCGCGGCAAAGGCGTTCGAGATCGTCAATGGTGGAGACGCGGAAGTGCTCGATCAGCACCGCGATGGACTTGGGGCCGAGGCCCTGGATCTTGAGCATCTCAAGGGCAGTGGGCGGGTACTTCTGGAGCATTTCGTCGCGACGCTCGAAGGAGCCCCGTCCGGCGATTTCGGCAAGGATTGCGGCGATGCCTTTGCCGATGCCGGGAATGTCGGTGACCTTGCGTGACTTGTCTTCGAGGATCGACATCACGGACTCGGGGTAGCCCTCGATGGTTTTGGAAGCGTTGCGGTAGCTGCGGATGCGGAAGCCATCTTCTGCGGCGATCTCCATCAGGTCTGCGGTTTCGTCGAGGAGTTTGGCGACGTGAATGTTATCCATCGGCTTTATTGTCCGATGGAGCGGGCTCGATGTGGACAAGGACGTCGGCGACCCAGGGAATTTGTTTGCGGATGGCGGCACGGACGGCACCCGAGATCTGGTGGGCGCTTTCAACGGTGAGGTGTGGGGCTACTTCAAGGTGAAGGTCGACATGATACTGGAAGCCGGTTTTACGGGCGAGGCATTTTTCGATGCCGAGAGCACCGGGGACGGCCCGGGCGCAGGTTTTGATCTCCGCCAGCATTTCGGGGGAGGGCATGGTGTCGAGGAGTTCCCAACTGGATTGGCGGAGGACCTGGAAGCCGAGGACCACGACGAGGATTGCGATCACGACGCCGCCGATTGCGTCGGCGTGGGAGAAGAGGTTGGGGTTGTAGAGGTTGAGGCCGAGGGCAAGGATGGCGACGAGGCCGGAAAGGACGTCGAGCCAGTCGTTGGCAGCGTCGGCTTCGAGAGCGGCGGAACGAAACTGGCGGGCGGCGGATTTCTTCCAGCGGGCCAGGGCGAGTTTGACGATGATCGAAAGAACGACGGTCCAGATCGCGAAGGCCTGCGGTGTGGATTGAGGCTGGCGGAGATGGAGAACGGCCTGCCAGCCGAGGATGGCTCCGCTGGCGATCAGGAAAGCGCCGATGGCCTGGCCGGCGAGAATTTCAAAGCGACCGTGGCCGTAAGGGTGGTCTTCGTCGGGTGGCTGGGCCGACATGCGGAGGCCGAGCCAAAGAATGATCGAGGCGATTACGTCGCCAGCGCTTTCGATGCCGTCGGCGATAACGGCGAGAGAATTCGCCAAATACCCAGCGGCAATTTTGACGATTGCGAGGAAGAGCCCGGCGAAAATGCTGACTCTCGCGATGTTGAGTGCCGATTGGGTAGCGGGAGACATGCCAAGTACAGTTTAGCTGGCTCCCCTGTTGTACAATCGTGCTTAACGGCAGTGAAGCGAAGCGGGGATGTTTCGCCCTATTGGCTTCAGTGAAAAAGAAAAAGAGGCGACGAGATGGAAAAGCTGGCACAACAGCAAAACATACAAGAGGCTTTCCTCAATAACGCCCGCAAAGACAAGACTTACTTAACGATTTATCTGATGAGCGGGGTAAAGCTTTCGGGACGAATCAAGAGTTTCGATAAGTATTCTGTTGTCCTTGAGGCGAATAACCAAGAGCAGTTGATCTTTAAACACGCCATTTCGACCGTGGTTGTATCGAAGCAAGCTCATGTTGGCGGTCAACCGGCGGCGGTGGGTGGGCCGGCACCGATTCCAGTCGAACCAAACGGAAACTAATTGCCAGAAATCGCGATTCTTTGTGGTGTGCAGTTGCGCCGGCAAAAAGAGCCGGTTAGTCCGCTAACCGAGTTGTCGGTTGAGGATTCGCTGCAGGAATTGCATGCGCTTGCCGAAAGTGCAGGGGCGACTATCGCCGGCAGCGTTGTGCAGGTTCGGGACCATGCCGATAAAGCTACGTTGATTGGGGCGGGCAAGATCACAGAGCTGGCTGCACTGGTGAGTGCTGTTTCGGCCGATACGATCCTCTTTGATTGCGAACTGACACCTACGCAGCAACGCAATCTCGAGAAGGCAATTGGATGTAAAGTTCTCGACCGGACGCAGCTGATTCTCGATCTGTTTGCCGCGCGGGCACGCACTCGGGAAGGCCAGTTGCAGGTGGAGCTGGCACAGCTCAATTACCTGATGCCGAGGCTGGCCGGGCGTGGTGTGATGATGTCACGGCTGGGTGGCGGTATCGGTACCCGCGGACCTGGTGAGACGCAGCTCGAGATTGATCGCCGGAAGATTGCGGGAAAGCTGAAGAACATCAAGGCGGAGCTAGCGAAGGTGCGCGGTGGGCGTGGAATTCAGCGGAAGCAGCGCCAGGGTGTTCCGCTGGCTACCGTTGCTCTGGTGGGATATACGAACGCTGGTAAGAGTACTTTGTTTAACCGATTGACGAATGCATCGGTACTGGCTGATGCGAAGATGTTTGCGACGCTCGATCCTACTGTGCGCCACGTGATTCTGCCTTCGCGTCGAAAAGTACTGCTAAGCGATACGGTAGGTTTTATCCGCAAGCTGCCGACGACACTGGTGGAGGCGTTTCGGGCGACGCTTGAAGAAGTGACCGAGGCGGCGCTGTTGTTGCATGTGGTCGATGCGTCGAGCCCTCATGCGGCCAGCTATGTCGAGCATGTGCAGCATGTGTTGAAGGAGATTGGTGCCGAAGGGACCAAGCAGATTCTGGTAATGAACAAAGCCGACCTGGTGGCCGACCCGCAGGACCAGATTGCGCAGGCGCGACGAATTTTGCAGGATGCCAATGCCGAAGCAAGCACGATCAGCGTGAGTGCGATGAGCGGGATGGGGATTGAGCGGCTTCTTGGTGTGATTGACAACACGCTTGAGCTGGACCCGGTGGAGCGGATTCGGGTGCGGATTCATTCCAGCGAGGGCGCGACGTTGCATCTGTTGCATGAGCATGCTCGGGTGTATTCGAAGGAATTTGTCGACGACTACTGTGAGATCGAGGCTGATGCATCGGCCAGTGTGCGTCGGCGATTGGGCAACTACGAGTTGATATCCTGAGGGCTGCTCTCTCTTGAATCTGCCAAACATATTAACGCTGGCCCGCATTTTCTTTGTGCCCCTTGTAGTGGCGGCACTGGTGCAGGAGCATCGCGTCTACGAATTCAGCTTCCTGGGCCTTGAGGTTTCTTTCGGGAACGAGATGCTGGCGCTGGTGATCTTTCTGGTTGCGGCAATTACCGACATGCTCGATGGGTATCTGGCGCGGAAGTGGAGCCAGATCACAACGCTTGGCATGCTGCTCGATCCAATCGCCGACAAGTTGCTGATCTCAGCTTCACTGATTGCGCTGGTGGAAGTAAGAGCGGTGCCGGCCTGGGTGGTGATCCTGATCATCGGGCGGGACTTTGCGATCAGCGGGCTGCGGAGTATTGCGATGAGTGAAGGGTATCTGATTCCGGCAAGTGACCTGGGCAAGTCGAAGATGGTGTTGCAGGTGGCAGCGGTGGGGATGGCGATGGCCAGCTTGCGGCATCCGGAGTGGCGCACGCTGACGACGATTGTTCTCTGGGCTGCTGTTGTATTTACGCTCGTGTCGGCGATCGATTATGCGCGCCAGTTTTGGCGCAAGATTGATATTGGGGTGAAGCGGCGCAGGAGGCGGGAGTTGTTGTTGCTAGAGCGCTCGCGGCGCCGGAGCGCCCGCGGAAGTGTCGCCGGACGTTGAGGCGGCTGCGGGAGTGGTGGTGGGCTCGGGTGGGGGCTTGGGTTTTAATTTCCAGCCTTCGGGATTCATGAGCAGCGTTTTGACTTCGCCCTTGCTGCCGTAGCTCAGCGGCTTGCCATTGTAGAGGACATCAAGGGTGCCGGCGTTTCCTACGATCAATTCTGCCGAGGCGGCATTGATGGTTCTTTCCTGCCCGGCGTCGAGGGTGCCACCGTAGATTTTTGCGCCATCGGCGGTGAGACGGATCCAGGTGGTTTCTTTGGCGCGGATCGTAAGTGCGAACTTGCCGGCGACAGGTGTAGTTGAGGCGGTGGTAAGTGGAGCTGGCTCAGGTGTCTTTGTAGGCTCGGCAACGGTTGTTTGAGTTTGTGGTGCGGGTTCCTGCGTCTGCGGTGGTGTTGGCTCGGGCATCGATTTTACCGGCGCGGGAGGTGTTTGTATTGGTGGTGGGGTTTGGGACGATTCGGTGGGTGCGGGGGTGAAATTGCGCCATGCGAAATAAGTAACGCAACCGACGATGACAAGGGCAGCAAAGGCGAACCATGCTTTCGAGGTTCCGTCATCCTGTGCGGGGCGAACCGGTAGGTCTTTCAGGGTTTCGCGGAGCGCAGTAATTTGAGGGTTTGTGCCGAGGCTCAAGTTGCCTGAGGCGACGGCTTGAGTTTCGACCGGGTCAGACGAGGGAAGCGAACTGACCATGTTGATCTGCTTTTCGATTTCGTCTGGATCCCAGCCGAGGTACTTTGAGTACTGACGTACGAAGGCACGGTAAAAAAACTCGCCCGGAAGCGAGGATTGATCGTCAGATTCGATGGCTTCGAGGTAGCGCTGACTGATGCAGGTCGCTTCCGCGATCTTCTCGATTCCGATCTTTTGGCGTTGACGCTCGAGGCGGAGCCTCACTCCCAAGCTTTGCATATGCTTTCTGGAGAATTCCTTACCCGTTATAATACATGAGTTTGGGCGAAAGTGAACTTTGAACAGAGTCAGCATTATTATCGTTAACTTCAATAGGGTGAATCTCTTACGGGATTGTCTACGGTCGCTGGCGCGGCAAAGCTGGACAAAAGTGGACTGGATCGTAGTGGATAACGGGTCTAGCGACGGGAGTGCGGAGATGGTGGAGGCGGAGTTTCCTCAGGCGAAAGTGATCAGAAGTACTACTAATTTGGGCTTCTGCGCAGGGAATAATTTGGGGATTGCTGCGGCGCAGGGGCAGTTTGTTGCGCTACTGAATAATGACGCGGTGGCCGAGCCACAGTGGGTGGAGGCGATGGTGTGCGAGATGCAGGTAGATGCGCGGGTTGGAATGGTGGCATCGAAGATTCTGGTGGCTGGGCGACCGGGTGTGATCGACAAAGTGGGGCACGGGATTTATTGGGACGGGCAGAATCGGGGGCGGGGCAGTGGTGATGAGGACCGTGGACAGTATGATACGGAACGGGAAATCCTGTGGCCAGATGGTTGTGCGGCCTTGTACCGCAAGGAAATGCTGGATGAGATTGGTGGCTTTGATGAAGACTTCTTTGCGTATGCCGATGATGCAGAGCTTGGGTTACGGGGGCGGAGTGCGGGTTGGAGAGCGCGATTTGCGCCTGATGCAGTGGTGCATCATCACCGCGGGACGACGATGGGGAAGTGGAGCCCGGCGCGGATCCGTTTGATTGAACGAAACCGTGTGTGGCTGGCGGTGAAGCATTTTCCAGTGTGGTTGCTGGTGCTGAACCCGGTGTTCTTTTTGATGCGTCTGGGGGCAGGGGCCTGGGCTGGGGTCAAAGGTGAGGGTGAGGCAGGACAGGTGGCGGGGATTCGAGCGAAGATAGAGCTTGTGGCTACGTTGTTGCGTGCCGATCTTGAGGCCATTGGCGGCTTGGGCAAAATGTGGTTAAAGCGCACCCAGTGGCGCAAGAAACGGAAGCTGAACGACAGGGAAGTCGTGGCGCTGCTGAGGCGGTATCGGTTGAGTTTGTCTGAATTGAGCAAGAAGCTCGCCTGAAGGATCGACGATTATCCCGAACGATATTTCCAGTGTCGAAGTCCAACAAGCCGCCATTGCGGCTGAGAACGCATGTGGGGCTTGTAATTCGGTTGAGATGCGTTCGCTTTTTCATGCCACCGATCGCTTGTACCGCACGACAGAGAAGAGCTTTGTGGTGGTTGAGTGTTCGCGGTGCCATCTGATTCGGCTCTATCCGAAGCCGTCGCCTGCGGAACTGGCGACTTACTATCCGGCGGACTACTGGCACAACGATTCCGGTGGCAAGATCACCGCGATTGAGGAGTTCTATCGCCGGCTGGTTTCGCTCGACCACATCCGCTTTTTGGAAGGTGCGATTCGCGGGGCTGGCGGTGAGGGCCTAATAATGGATGTGGGGTGTGGCGGGGCTTTATTGTTGCGAATGCTGAAGGAACGCGGCCACAAGGTGTTGGGCTCGGACTTTTCGCTCGATGCGGCGGCAATTGCCTGGGGGCAGAATGGAGTGCCAGCCTTTTGCGGGACGCTGACGCAGGCGCCTTTGCGGGACGAGAGTGTGTCTGTGCTGAGCATGTTTCATGTGCTCGAACATCTGTACAAGCCGGATGAGTATCTGGCTGCGGCGCACCGGTTGCTCAAGCCTGGCGGGCGCCTGGTGATACAGGTGCCGAATGCGGCGAGCTGGCAGTTCCTGATTTTCGGAGAGAGTTGGAATGGCATCGATGTGCCGAGGCATTTGCATAATTTCAAGCTGAGTGATTTGAACGTGCTGCTGGATAAGTGCGGCTTTGAGCCGGTGCGGACGAAGCATTTTTCTTTGCGGGATAATCCGGCTGGCTTTTCGATCAGCATCGCGCCCAGCCTCGACCCGATGGCGCGGAGGATTCGCAAGATTGCCGAGACGCCGGCGCAGCGGTTGATCAAGAACCTGGTGCATCTGGGTTTGATGGTGGCAGCCCTGCCGGTGAGTGCAGTGGAAGCGCTTTGCCGAGCCGGGAGCACGGTGATGGTGGAAGCGCGAAAGAAACGATGAGTTACGCAGGGTTGCGGCGGCTGATTCCGGGTTGGTTGCGGCGCGAGATCCTCTACTTTGAGACGCTGATTGTGGATGGGGTTATCGAGTTTGCGCGGGCCCTGCCGGAGGGTTGTGCGGTGCTCGATGCTGGGGCTGGAGAAGGACAGTACCGCAAGTATTTTGAGCGGCAGAAGTATTTGGGCGTGGATCTGGGTGTGGGGGATGTGGCCTGGAATTATTCGAAACTGGATTGTGTGGCGGATCTCTTGCGACTGCCCTTTGGGGATGGAAGTTTTGATGCGTTTGTGAGTGTGGTGACTCTGGAGCATGTGACCGAGCCTGGCGGGGCGATTGCGGAGATGGCGCGCGTTGGGCGTAGTGGTGCGATGTTGTATCTGGTTGTGCCGCATGAGTGGGAGGTGCATCAGCATCCGCATGACTATTGGCGGTTTACGAAGTTTGGAGTGAGACGATTGTTGGAGGCGAATGGTTGGGATGTTGTGAAGCTGGTGCCAGGGGGCGGGTTTTTTCGCCTGCTGTCGAGGCGATTGATGAATGGATTGCAGTTTCTGCCTGGGTGGCTGACGCCGTTTGCAGCGCTGTTGGTGGTGCCTTTGGCGCTTGTGGTGGGGTGGATGGATTCGCTCGATTCCCAACAGGACTACACGTTGGGATACATTTGTTTGGCAAAGAGGAAATGAAAATGAAGAACGCAACAAGACGGAAGTTTTTGCCGGGGTTGGTAGCTCCAGCCTTGATGATGGGGCAGAGCGAGAAGAAGCTGCCTGACTTCACCTATACGGTGAAGGAGACGACGGAGGTTAAGGAGACTTTTGGTTTGCACCGCAAGTATTTTGAGGGGCCGACGGATCAATTGAAGTTGATGGTGGCTGGCAGCGTGACGCTGAATCCTGGAACAACGCCGCATCCGCCACACAAGCATGAGGAAGAGGAAATCATGGTGGTGACCGAGGGAAGCGGGATTATTGGACTCAAGGGTAAGGACAAGGCAGTTGGAGCAGGGAGCATGATGTATTCGGCAGCGAATCAGATGCACGATATCCGGAATACCGGCAAGACGCCGCTCACGTTTTTCTACTACAAGTGGAAAGCCTAAGGATTGGTAATTGGTTGAGAGGAATCGCCAGCTTCGGGCACTTCTTGCCTGATGCGATTCCTTTGCCTTCTTTTTGTATTGGTTTGCGCAACTGCCCAGCAGACGGGTAAGCCGGACAAGCTTGCGTTGCGGCAGCAAATTGCCGAGATGAAGGTGAAGGCGTTTGAGATGCAGATGCAAATTGAACTTCTCGAGCGTCAGTTGCACGATGTCGAAGAAGCCGAGGCCAGCCAGCCTCTGGTGACGCCGGGGCAGAAAGTGGCAGTAAAGGCCCGCTGCTCAGGACACACTAAGGATGGCAAACGCTGCTCACGCATTGCAGAACCGGGTGGCCGGTTCTGCTGGCAGCATAAGTCGAAGCGGTGAATCCGCTCTAAAGAGTAGGGAGACAGTGCCACGCTGGCGCAAAGCTTGAGGGCCTGCGATTGATGGCAACGAGGTTAGTGACGGGCTTTGAGGATTTCGGCAGACTCGCCCGGAATTTGGGCTACCGCTTTAGTGTGATCGTAGGGAATCAGGCCGAAGGAGTCTTTGTGTTTTGGGTTGGCTCCGAGTTGGAGGAGAGTTTGGATAGCGGCGGGGCGGAAGCCGAGTGCGGCGTAGGATAGGGCCGTCATTCCAAGGTCGTCGGGGGCATCGACTTTGGCTCCTGCTTTAACGAGGTGGCGGATGGTCTCCGGGTTTCCGTAGCCGGCAGCCATATTCAGGAGCGCCATTGGTGAGCCGCCGAGAAGACGCATGGGACGGTTGGGGTCGGCTCCTTTGGATATGAGGAATTGAACCATTGCTGCATCGTTGGTCATGACGGCGTGTGCCAGGGCATGTGCGTCAAAGCGGACCTTGTGTTTGGGTGAGGGATCGGCTCCTGCCTTGAGAAGGAGATCGAGAGACTTGGAGTTGCCATTAAAGAGAGCGGCGATCATGAGTGCGTCGATGCCTTCTCTGGTGATTGCCTTGGGGTTGGCTCCTCGCTTAAGGAGGATTTCGATTTTGGCTGCATCGTTGGCAGCCATCATGAGTGCGGTGGTGCCGCCAGGGGTGGCCGAGTTGGGGTCGATCTTGGCTAGTTCTGCGGGTGTACCGAAAAGAGCGGTGTTGACCCAGGCGAGTTTGGAGTCGTCAAAGCCGGGAATGGGCGGGGGCATCGCCGGATTTGGGACCAAGGGGAGGGCTTCTGCCAAGGCTTGAACGGCGAGAGCGGTGGCTGCGCATGAGATGAACTGGTCGTGCCCGTAGGGGAAGCCAGATTCAAAATAGGGTGGGCTGATAGGGGCCTTGGTGTTGATACGGCTCTTGACGTGCCAGGAACCATCGGCGGCTTGATGCTTGATAAGCCAGTCGATGCCAAGTTGGAAAGACTTGGAAGTGGATGGCCAGGACTTGGTGGTGGCGAGGGCGTAGAGAGCTTCTGCTGTGGCGTAGGCATCGGTTTCTGTGGAGCTTGGGGTTTGTGCCCAGGAACCATCGGAGTGCTGGAGTTCTGCGAGGTGGCGGGCGGCAGACTGGAGTACGGCGTGAGGGGCTTGGGTCCAGTGGAGGCCGAGGAGGCGATAGGTGGCTTCTTCAGTGTCGGCCGGTTTTACTGCGGCCAGCCAGTGGCGGGCGCGGTCGATGTATGGTTGCCTTTGAGCTGCAGGCAGGTAGAGGGAGACCGCTCTGATGGCGACGGCTGTGCCGGTGATGTCGGAAGAACTCTGGGGCGGGCGCGTGTCAAAAACGGTCCAATGGCCGTCTGGAAACTGGTTGGCTGCAATGTGGCGGGCGTAGGAGGCCGTAGCCAGGGTTGGTTTGGCACCGGCGGCGTATGCGCCCATCAGCATGGAGCCTTCGCTCATGGATGGGTCGATCAAGTCGTCGATTCGGATGGAGCCGTCGAGGTCTGTGAGGCGCTTGTAGGTGCGGGTGCTGGAGGCGGAGGCGAGTTTTTCGTTAACGGCGATGCCATGGGCTCGAGCGGTGGCAAGGGCCTGGTCACCCTGGGTTTGGTTGTGGCAGGAAAAGCAGGGGTTTTTCCATTGCGCGTTGACCTTCTGGATAAGCGCGATGCTGCGCTCGGCGGCGGCTTTGATCTCGATGTTGGAGGCTGCAAGGGCAAGCAGAAGACTGCTCAGGGGTAGGACGATCACTTTGGGATGGTATCAATGCGCATGAATGCTTGCAATGTTGTGGCCTGACGGATTACTGTATGGCATGGATCGCAGAGACTTATTTCGTGCAGCCGGCATTGCCGCGGTTGCATTCTCAGGCGACGCCCTTCCCCGTTTGCAAGCAGCGTTGGCAGCACAAGGCGGTAAACCCGCCGATTCCCTGGCCGTAGACGAAGACTTCTGGTTTCAGGTGAGACACATGTTCACCGTGGACCGGAATATCATCAACCTGAATAATGGAGGTGTTTCCCCATCCCCCAAGATTGTGATGGAGAGCGAGAAACGCTACCTCGAGATTTCGAATATGGGCCCTGCCCACTTTATGTGGAAGATTCTTGGGCCTGAATTGGAAAGCGTTCGCAGGCGGCTCGCTCAGAGTTTTGGTTGTGATCCGGAAGAGATTGCGATTACGCGCAATGCGAGCGAGGCCCTTGAGATCGTGCAGCTTGGCATGACACTCAATCGTGGCGATGAAGTGCTGACGACGAACCAGGATTATGGCCGCATGCTGACGACCTGGAATCAGCGGGAACGCCGCGACGGAATTGTGTTGAAGCAGATTTCGTTTCCGGTGCCGGCTCCTTCGCTCGACTACCTGGCGGAATTGATTGAGAAGGCGATTACGCCCAAGACCAAAGTCATTCATATTTGCCAAATCACGAATTTGACCGGGCAGATTTTCCCGGTAAAGAAGATTGCGCAGATGGCGCGGGCCCGGGGGATTGAAGTGGTTGTGGACGGGGCTCATGCGTTTGGGCAATTCCCGTTCAAGCGTGATGATCTTGACTGCGATTACTACGGCACGAGTTTGCACAAGTGGATTCTGGCGCCTGTCGGTACAGGATTCCTTTATGTGAAGCGCGACAAGATCAAGAAGATCTGGCCGCTGATGGCGGCACCGGAATCGATGGCCGATAACATCCGCAAGTTTGAAGAGATTGGGACTCATCCGGCCAGCCAGAGGAATACGATTACCGAGGCGTTGACTTTTCATGAGTCGATTGGCGTGGAACGCAAGGCGGCTCGACTGCGCTATTTGCGTAAGCGCTGGACTATGCGTTTGAAAGATTTGCCGGGTGTAACAATGCACACGAGCGATGATCCGGAAATGAGCTGCGGGATCGGGACGGTTGGCTTTAAGGGATTCGATATTCCGAAGCTGGCTGAATACCTGATGGAAAAGCACAAAATCATGGTGGTGCCGATTGTTCGCGGCAAGGAATATGCCGGCCTACGCATCACGCCGAACGTCTATACGACTCTTGAGGAAGTCGACACGTTCGCATCGACGATGGAAGGAATTGTCAAGAAAGGCCCAGAAGTACTGGGCTTAGCTTAAGAATTTACTTGACATGGCCTTATGGAATTTCATAGATTGCCATAAGGCCAATCTTTTGTTAAGGTTGAATTTGTTACTGCTGTCTCCGGCGACGGCAAATTCCAAAGCGGCGGACCAAATTGGATTAAGGTTTCGGCCAAATCCGACGATAGGACTGATAAGGACAGCATGGCGTTTAACAGATTATTCATCTCTGCACTGCTAGCACTGCTCGTATTTGCCGCGCCCGGGGTTCTTCGGGCGGCAACGGCAAAGAAGAGTTCAGCAAAGAAGGTGTCCGCTACAAAGCGAGTGACACCAACGAGAATCTCTCCAGCGAAAACGCGTTTCACTGCTGCAACGAAAAAGTCGCCAATACTGAAGAAGGCTTCGTTGACTAGTAGACGTGCTCCCCTTTCTCGCTTTCGGCAACGGAATAGCCCCTATGCGGGATTTTGGACGGTGCCAAATTTTGCCGATGCCACTGACGGCGATGTGATCGACGGGGAAGACCTGACGATTCGCCGGGCGGCGGTGGAAGCGCTGAACGGGTTGAATGGTGCGGTGGTGGTTTCTGATGCGACTAATGGCCGGATTTTGAGCATGGTGAACCAGAAGCTGGTTTTACAGAATGGGTTTCAGCCTTGTTCGACGATCAAGATTCTAGCTGGTGTGGCCGGGGTGATGGAAGGCGAATACAACCGTGACAAGGTAGTGAAGCTGGGCCGCCGGGATTATCTCGACATGACCACCGCAATGGCCCGCAGCAACAATCCTTATTTTGCTTCAATCGGCAAGAAGCTTGGCTACGAGAAGATTTCCTACTATGCGAAGCTGCTTGGTTTGGGTGAGACGGCCGGCTTGAATATTCCTGGAGAACAACCCGGGATTTGGCCTGGCAAGGAAGTACCGAGCGGGATTGGCATGATGACGAGCTTTGGAGATGGTATCAATCTGACCCCGCTACAATTGAGTTCTATCCTGACGACAGTGGCTAATGGCGGGACGATGTATTACCTGCAGTATCCGCGCACGCAGGCCGAGGTCGAGACTTTTGTACCGCAAGTGCGAAGGAAGATCGACAACATCGCGACTGCAATCCAGGAGATTCGTCCGGGGATGGAAGGTTCTGTGAATTTCGGATCTGGACGCCGGGCCGGGTATGAAGACCATGAGCCGATTTTCGGCAAGACTGGAACCTGCACGCACTCGGATCACAAGACGCATCTGGGTTGGTTTGGAAGCTTCAACGAAGTTGGCGATCGGAAGTTGGTAGTTACGGTATTGTTGACCGGCGGCAAGCTTGTGAGTGGGCCGGTGGCAAGCGGTGTTGCGGGTCAGGTGTTCCGCAAGCTGAATGAATCACGCTACTTTGCTTCGAACCCGCAGATAGTCTCTCCGAATGCGGTGATTGCCCGCGAGGCTATTCCGGCATATATGCCGGAGAACTAGAAAATAGAAAAGCTGTTGAGAAGCCGGTCGCCCTGCGACCGGCTTCTTGCATTTTAGGTGCGACTTTTCTTGTTGACTATATGATTGAATGAGCATATAGTTTAACCATGAAGAGCATGATCCTTGTGCTTCTGGCTGGCGGTGCAGTCCTTGGGGCTGCTGAGCTATTGACGCTGGCGGATGCGGTGAGACGGGCGGTAGCGAGCCACCCGAATGTTGAATCTGCGAAAGCGATGTTGAAGGCATCGGCCGAGAGGATTCCTGAGGCCAAGGCAGGGTATTTGCCGAGAGTCGACTATCAGGAAAGTTGGGTACGTTCAAACAACCCGGTCTTTGTGTTTGGATCTTTGCTGACACAGCGCCAGTTTGGGCTCCAGAATTTTGCCATTGATTCCTTGAACCGGCCTGACTTTTTAAACAACTTCCAATCGCTTGTGAGTGCTGAGCAGGTTCTATGGGATGCGGGGCGAACTCGTAAGGCTGTGGAAATCGCTGAGACGGGCAGGAAGGCATCGCAGGTGAGCGTGAGGCAGGTTGAGCTTGCGATGGCCAGCCGAGCAGCCAGAGCCTATCTGGATGCTCAATTGACCCGGGCTGCGATTCCGGTGGCTGAGCAGGCGGTGAAGGCGGCTGAAGCGGATTTGCGGCAGGCCGAGGCAGTGCGCGATGTGGGGCGTTCTACGGCAGCGGATGCATTGTCGGTGAGAGTGCATTTGGCGGGGATGCAGGAGCAATTGTTGCTGCGCAGGGCTGAGGCGAAAATTGCGGAAGCAGTGTTGGGAGAGTTGGTTGGGGCGGCTGAAGATGTTTCGTTTGAATTGACGACCGGAATGAGTCTTCTTGTGAAGAAGATCGAGACTGGTGTGGCGGAACGGCCTGAGGTGGAGCAGCGGAGATTGCAGGTGGATGCAGCCCGGCAGCAGGGCGAGATGGCTCGGTTGGCGTATCTGCCGCAGGTGGGA
>Ga0209591_10005627_pt1 | contig 13975 bp, 11 predicted proteins | sample MAT01_FD_187207 | JGI IMG/M metagenome (GOLD analysis project Ga0209591, IMG submission 187207) | Freshwater microbial communities from Lake Fryxell liftoff mats and glacier meltwater in Antarctica - MAT-01 (SPAdes) (version 2) | ecosystem: Environmental > Aquatic > Freshwater > Ice > Liftoff... | reverse complement strand
GAGAAACAGATGGCGGCATTCCGCCTCAAGTTGACAACGCTGAAGCAGGAAATTCTCAACAGCGCGGGCGAAACCACAGAACACCTGCGCGAAGACACGGTCGTCGTTCCCGATCCGGCAGACCGGGCGACGATCGAGGAAGAACATGCACTGGAGTTGCGCACGCGCGACCGTGAGCGCAAGCTGCTGAAGAAAATCGAACAGTCGATTGACCGTATCGACTCCGGTGACTACGGGTTTTGCGACGAGACCGGCGAGCCAATCGGCGTCGGCCGATTGCTCGCGCGGCCCACAGCCACGCTGTCACTGGAAGCGCAGCAACGGCGCGAACTCAAACAAAAAATGTTCGGTGACTGACGCATCCGGCTAACGCAGGCTGAATGTTGTGCCCGGACAATTTTTTGCAATCGGTGCGCCACTGGTGCCGCCCAGGCCCTATCGGAAACACTGGCGCAGCGGCGGCGGTAGTGCGTAAAATCTCCGCCAGGCTTCGCCGCAACCATGTCCACCAAAGACCCACCTCCCGGTTTATTCTCCAAAGTCGCCAAGTTCGTCCGTAATCCGACGACCAACTGGAGCGATCTGGACAAGCAGGATCCGGAGCCAGACCAGGGCTACAGCAAGCAGGCGCTCAAGGAAATGATCGAGCGCAAGCGGCAAAATGACTTTGTCCGCAAGCGTGAGTTCGACCAGCTGCGCAAACTCAGAAGCCGCGATCCTGCCGCTGGCAGCCCGGAATTGGCGGGTCGGCCGTCGTACTTCCAGAGCAGTTTGCCCGCCAACCCGGGCGAACGGGCGATGACCATCAAGAAGATCGACGAAATCGAGGCGCAAATGTCCAACCAGTGGTGGCAGGGCAAGGGCGAAGCTGCGAAAGCCGGGGCCAAGGACGAGACCGCGCCACAGGCATCAACTGCTTCGGCCGCCGAGCCCGCCGCCAAACACGCCCAACCGGCACCCGACAGTGCCTACGCGCCGACCAAACTCGCGTCAATATCCGATATCGGTTACGCAGCCACCAAACTTGCACCCATGATGCCCGACATGGGCTGGGCGGAGCAGGCGGACTTCGTAGCGACCCAGACCAACTCGTCCTTTGGCCGGGCGGCTGCGAACGAAGCCATGCCCGGCACGCGCAGTGTCGGCAGCGGATTTGCGAACTCCCAGTCTTTTGCAATCGAGTTGATTGAAGTCGTCACCGATCCGGAACTCGAGGAAGCTGCGATCCGGTTTGCCAATGGTGACCATGCCGGCGCCGAAAGCAGCCTGATGGGCGCCCTGCAGGAAACCGGCACCAAGACCGCCAAGCAGACCGACTCATGGACCTCAGCCCTGTTCGACCTGTACCGCGCGACCGGGCAGCAGGCTCGTTTTGACAACGTCGCCATTGACTATGCGGAGCGCAGTGGCCGCTCTGCCCCGGCCTGGTTCTCGATTCCAGACCGCTTGGGCTTGAATGGCGCCCGTGCCGAAGCACGCACCGTTTCATCCCGCTTGAATGACGAACCTCTGTGGCAAAGCCCGGCGGTCTTCCAACGCGGCTCATTGGACGAGTTGCAACTGGCGATTGCCAACGCAGACCAACCCTGGTTCCTTGACTGGAGCGAGCTGACGCAGGTCGACAGCGACGCGGCGGGGCAACTGGCCCAACTGTTTTCCCAGTGGTGCAGCACCACGGTCTCCTTGCGCTTCAAAGGCGCGCAGGCGCTGGGACGGGCGCTGCGCGGCCGCACCGCGTCCGGCTCGCGAGATGGCGGCCAGGCGCCGTGGCGCCTGCGCCTCGATGCCTTGCGGCTGATGGGTTTGCAAGATGAGTTCGAGCTGGTCGCGCTGGACTATTGCGTGACCTTTGAGGTTTCGCCACCCGCTTGGCAGGACACCAAGTGTGGCTTCGAGAGCGAGGCAGTGCGAAACGACGAGACCCAGGCGGCGGAGTTGCCGGCGCAGACCGCCCTGCAGGACCTGCCGAACCAGGCGGCCACCGTATTGATGGGCTACGATGCAGCACCGGCGCCGGTGGTTGAACTGACGGGGGAAATCGTTGGCGAGGCAACCGACGCCCTGGAACGGCTGGAAGCGGCACGGGCCGGCGCAGACCGGCTTGTGATTTCCTGCAGCAATCTGATCCGGGTCGATTTCTCTGCCGCAGGAAGCATCCTGAACTGGGTTGCCACATGCCAGGCAGAAGGTTGCCAATTGCAGTTCCGCGACGTGCATAGGCTGGTCGCCGCGTTCTTCCACGTTATTGGCATCAACGAGCACGCCAGGGTTGTCCTGCGTTCCACCTGAGTCGGCGCCGCTGGCTGCGCACGCCATCCCACGAGTGGGGTTGCAATCGACTGCAAAACCCAGAACTACAGCACCATGGAACAATTTCACGGCACTACCATCATCAGCGTGCGTCGCAAGACCAGCGACGGCGACCAGGTCGCCATTGGTGGTGACGGGCAAGTGACGCTGGGCAACATCGTCGTCAAAGGCACGGCACGCAAGGTGCGCAAGCTGTACCACGGAAAGGTGCTGGCCGGGTTTGCAGGCGCCACGGCCGACGCTTTCACACTGTTCGAACGTTTCGAGGCCAAGCTCGAAAAACACCAGGGCCACCTGGTGCGTTCGGCCATTGAACTGACCAAGGATTGGCGCACCGACCGCGTGCTGCGCCGACTGGAAGCCATGCTGGCGGTCGCCGACAAGGAGGCGTCGCTGATCATTACCGGCAACGGTGACGTGCTGGAGCCGGAGAACGGCATCGTGACGATTGGCTCTGGCGGCGCCTATGCCCAGGCGGCAGCGCTGGCGTTGCTCGGCCATACCGGGTTGTCGGCCGAGCAGATTGTGCGCAAATCGCTGGAGATCGCCGGCGAACTGTGCATCTACACCAACATGCACCACACGGTCGAGACCCTGCCTTAGGGGCAGTCGCCCGACGCCGGTGCGCGACCCAGAAACTTCCATGTCGACATTGACCCCCCAGGAAATCGTGCAGGAGCTCGACCGCCATATTGTCGGGCAGCACCAAGCCAAACGCGCTGTGGCGATTGCGCTGCGCAACCGTTGGCGCAGGCAGCAGGTGGATTCGCCCCTGCGTGCGGAAATCACGCCCAAGAACATCCTGATGATCGGGCCAACCGGGGTCGGGAAAACCGAGATCGCGCGGCGCCTGGCACGGCTGGCGGACGCGCCGTTCATCAAGGTGGAGGCAACCAAGTTCACTGAGGTCGGATATGTCGGAAAAGACGTCGACAGCATCATCCGCGACCTGGTGGACGTCGCCGTCAAGCAAACCCGCGAAAAGGCAAAACACAAAGTGCAACTGCGCGCGCAGGATGCTGCCGAAGAGCGCATCCTTGACGTGCTGGTTCCGCCTCCGCGCGCGGAGCTCGGGCTGGCCCGTGCCCCGGACACACCAGAAAACGCAGCGCGCCAGGCATTTCGCAAGAAACTGCGGGAGGGCCAACTCGACAACCGCGAGATCGAACTCGACGTGGCCGAGTCGCGACCGCCGCTGGAAATCATGGGGCCGGCCGGCATGGAGGAGATGACCGAGCAGTTGCGTGGCATGTTCGGGCAATTCGGCCAGCAAAAACGCCAGACACGCAAACTGCGCGTCAGCGAGGCGCTGCAGTTGGCACAGGACGAAGAAGCCGCCAAGCTGGTGAACGAGGACGAGATCAAGGCGCAGGCACTGCATGCTGCGGAACAAAACGGCATCGTGTTCATCGATGAGATCGACAAGGTCACGTCCCGCTCGGAAGGCCACTCCGCTGAAGTGTCACGCCAGGGTGTGCAGCGCGACCTGCTGCCACTGGTAGAGGGCACGACCGTGTCGACGAAGTACGGCATGCTGAAGACCGACCACATATTGTTCATCGCCTCTGGCGCCTTTCACCTGAGCAAACCGAGCGACTTGATTCCGGAGTTGCAAGGACGTTTCCCGATCCGGGTGGAATTGCAATCGCTCTCGGTGGACGACTTCGAGTCCATCCTGACGCAGACCGATGCCTCACTGGTCAAGCAGTATCAGGCCTTGCTAGCCACTGAGCAGGTAACCGTGCAGTTTGAGCCGGCTGGCGTGACGCGCCTGGCGCAGATCGCATTTGACGTCAATGAGCGCACCGAGAACATTGGCGCGCGCCGCTTGTCGACGGTGATGGAAAGGCTGCTGGACGAAGTCAGTTTCGACGCCAGCCTGCTGCAGGGGCAGACGATCGTGGTGGATACCGCCTATGTCAACGCCAGGCTCGGCGAATTGAGCCAGGACGAAGACTTGTCACGCTACATCCTCTAGGCGGTGAGCCGCAGGGCTCAAGCGTTACTTTCAAAAGTAGCGCTAAGTACTTAATCTAGAACAGATTTTGCGCATTCTTTGCCTGCGAAATCGCTTCTAAGTCCTTGATTTCATTGAAATTTTTTGTTGTAACTTGGGTTGCAAACAGACCATTTGCTGCTACAGTGCAAAAAAGTGCAATTAAGTGGTAATTGGCGCATGCCAATACCGCCTCAATGCCAATTCCGCCAATCGAGGGTGCACTGTCGTGTTTCAAGGGGCTTCGTCACTCAACCTGGACAGCAAGGGTCGGCTCTCGATGCCGACCAGGCACCGTGACGCGCTCGGCGGAGCCAACGGCGGCCAACTCACCATAACGCGCCACCCCCACGGGTGCCTGATGGTATTCCCGCGCATCGAATGGGAGAAATTTCGGGAACGGGTCGCCGCACTGCCCATGTCAGCGCAGTGGTGGAAACGCATCTTTCTGGGCAATGCGATGGATGTCGAGATGGACGGCACCGGCCGGGTGCTGGTATCGCCCGAATTGCGCCAGGCCACCGGCATCACCCGCGACACCGTGCTGTTGGGAATGGGCAACCACTTCGAGCTGTGGGACCGGGTCCTGTACGAAAGCCTTGAGGCCAAAGCCATACAGGGCGAGATGCCCGACGTATTCAAGGAATTTTCCTTTTGAAAGTTGCCAGTGAACACTGTTCTGACACACACGACCGTGTTGTTGAACGAAGCGGTCGCCGCCTTGCTCGGTGGGCACGACGCTGTTGCAGTCGAATTGCCCGGCGCCGCGCGCACCTTTGTCGACGCAACCTTCGGGCGCGGCGGCCATACCCGTCTGATCCTGTCCCGACTGGCAGAGCAAGACCGGCTGATCGCCTTCGACAAGGATCCGCAGGCGGTGTTGGCTGCGAGCGCGATCAGGGACCCGCGGTTCTCCATACGCCACCAGGGATTCGACCAGCTCGCGCTGTTGCCGCACAACAGTGTCTCGGGCATCCTGCTCGATCTGGGTGTCAGTTCGCCCCAGATCGACGACCCCGGGCGCGGTTTCAGTTTCCGTTTCGAGGGACCGCTGGACATGCGCATGGACACCAGCCACGGCCAGAGTGTTGCCCAGTGGCTGGCGGACGCGCCGGTCGGCCAGATAGCGGAGGTGATTCGTGACTATGGCGAGGAACGGTTTGCTGGCGCAATTGCAAAGGCGATTGTTGCTCGCCGACAGGAACGGGGGCCAATTTCAACCACCACCGAGTTGGCCCAACTCGTGGCTGGCGCGGTCAAAACCCGCGAGTCGGGCCAGAACCCTGCAACGCGCACATTTCAGGCTTTTCGGATTTTCATCAACGCCGAGCTTGAAGCGCTGCAACACGCGCTGACGGCAACCATCGATGTATTGCAACCTGGAGGCCTGCTGGTGGTGATCAGTTTCCATTCACTGGAGGACCGCATCGTCAAGCAGTTCATCAGCAGCCACTCGCGCGCCAGCTACGACCGGCGCGCGCCTTTCGCGGCGCCACCGGCACTGCGGCTGCAGGCGCTGGGCCGCAGCAAACCCGGCGCGGCTGAAATTGCGGCGAACCCACGCGCACGCAGCGCCGTCATGCGTGTCGCACGCAGGACCGCGGCATGACGCGGCTCAACCTGGTGTTGTTGCTGGCGGTGATCGCCAGCGCCTTGTACCTGGTAAACGTCCAGTATGAGTCGCGCCGCCTGTTCACCGAGCTCGACAAGGCGACCTCGGAAGCCCATCGGCTGGACGTCGATCTGGACCGCCTGCAGGTTGAAAAGCGTGCACAGGCAACTCCGTTGCGGGTCGAGAAACTGGCCAAGGAGAAGTTGCAGATGCGTACCGCGTCTCCGGCCATTACAGCGTACGCCAGTTACACGCAAGAAAACGCTGCCAGTCCAGCCCCTGCGCAGGGCCGCCAATCCGCCGGGCCGGTGCGATGAGCCGCGGAATTCCTTACACCTCAAGCCCGCTGCTGGCCAGTCGAACACCGGTTTGGCGCAGCAAACTGATCGTGGCCGCAGTCGCCCTGGCCTTTATCGGCCTGGCCGGGCGGGCGGTGTACATCCAGGTCGTCGCCAACGATTTCTACCAGCGCCAGGGCGAGGTGCGCTTCGCCCGCACACTGCCTTTGCCGGCCAACCGTGGCCGCATCACCGACCGCAACGGCCTGATCCTGGCATCGAGCATTCCGGCGCCCAGCATCTGGGCCATTCCCGAGGACGTGCCGCGTGACGATAAAACCTTGCGCGCGCTTGCCAAGCTGCTGGACCTGCCACTGGCCGAGCTCAACCGCAAGCTGGAGGACGAAGACAAGACCTTCGTCTGGCTGAAGCGGCAGGTGGATGAACCGGTGGCGTTGCAGATTGCCGCCATGAACCTCAAGGGCATTTACCAGCGCAAGGAATACAAGCGCCAATACCCGGAGGGCGAGGCCGCGGCCCATGTGGTCGGGTTCACCAACGTCGAGGACGTCGGTCAGGAGGGTATCGAGCTGACGTTTGACAAAGAGCTTGCCGGCCGAGCCGGATCGCGGCGTGTCATCAAGGACCGGCTCGGGCAGGTTGTCGAGTCGGTCGGCGAACAGATTGCGCCGCAGGACGGACGTGACCTGCAGCTGAGCATCGACAGCAAAGTGCAATTCTTCGCTTACCAGCGGCTGCGTGATGCAGTCCTGCAGCACAAGGCCAAGGCCGGCAGCGTGGTGGTACTCGATGTGGTCACCGGCGAGGTGCTGGCCTTGGCCAACTACCCGAGTTACGTGCCCGACAAGCGGCAGAACCTCCGTGGCGCCCAGCTGCGCAACCGCGCCTTGACGGACACCTTCGAGCCGGGCTCAACGATGAAACCGTTTGTCGTCGCGCTGGCGCTGGAGAAAGGTCTGGTCACGCCGCACACCCCTGTCCAGACCGCACCCGGCCGCATGACGATCGGCAGCGCGACGATCAGCGACGCCCACCCGCACGGCGTGCTGTCGGTCAGCGAGGTGATCCAGAAATCGAGCAACGTCGGCACGGTGAAGATGGCGATGCGCACCGAGCCGCGCGAAATGTGGGAAATGTTCAGCCATGTGGGTTTTGGCCAGAAGCCGAAATTGCCGTTCCCCGGTGCAGTCAGCGGACGCCTGCGGCCGTTCAAGACCTGGCGGCCGATCGAACAGGCCACCATGAGCTACGGTTATGGACTGTCGGTGAGCCTGTTCCAGCTAGCCCACGCCTACTCGGTATTCGCCCGCGACGGCGAACTGGCGCCGGTCACGATGGAAAAGTCGACCCTGCCAGTTGCCGGTGTGCGCGTCATCAGCGCACAGCATGCCCACGCCATGCTCAACATGCTGCACATGGCGACGGGGGTCGGCGGCACTGCGCCGAAGGCACAGACCATCGGTTATTCGGTCGGTGGCAAGACCGGCACCGCGCACAAACAGGAGGGCAAGGGCTACGCAGAGAAAAAGTACCGCAGCTTCTTCGTCGGCGTGGCACCGGTCGACAAGCCGCGCATCGTGGTGGCCGTGATGATCGACGAGCCCAGCAACGGCAAGTACTTTGGTGGTGACGTCGCAGCGCCGGTGTTCAGTGAAACCGTGCAGCAGACCCTGCGCATGCTCGGCGTCGCGCCGGACATGGCGGTCAAGCCGCAAATCGTCACCGCCGTCGAGGAGAGCTTCTGATGCAGTCCGTGGCCACTGTGCAAGCTGCAGCGCACTGGCTGCGCAGCCGCGGCATTGGCAGCTTGTGCACCGACAGCCGACAGTTGCGCGCGGGTGATGGATTGCTGGCTTGGCCAGGCGCCGCCCACGACGCGCGTGCGCATGTGCAGCGGGCTCTGGCGCTGGGCGCCATTGCATGCCTGGTGGAGGCAAGTGGGGCGGAGGCCTTCCATTTTGACGACGATCGCATTGCCTGCTACCGGGACTTGAAGCGCGCCAGTGGCCGGGTCGCCGACCGCTATTTTGACCACCCATCCCATGCGCTGGCTGTACTCGCGGTGACCGGCACCAATGGCAAGACCTCGACCGTGTGGTGGCTGGCCCAGGCCCTGTCCGGCCTGCCGGGGCCAACCCCCTGGCTGTGTGGCATGGTCGGCACGCTGGGTACCGGTTTTGTGCCGGTCGACGCTGCCAGCGCCAGCGCCGCCCGCCTGTCGGGCACCGGCCTGACCACGCCCGATGGTGTGCACCTGCAGGCGGCCTTGCGTGATATGTGCACTGCTGGCGCGCGCGCCTGCGCCATCGAGGCGTCGTCCATCGGCATCGTGGAGCAGCGCCTCGCCGGCACCCGCATCCACACCGCGATCTTCACGAATTTCACCCAGGACCATCTGGACTACCACGGCAGCATGGAGGCCTACTGGCGCGCCAAGGAAAGTCTGTTCGATTGGCCGGATTTGCACGCCGCCGTCGTCAACACCGACGACCCTGCTGGCGCTCGGCTGGCGCGGTCGCTGCAGAACCGGCCGCTTGACCTGTGGACCGTGTCGTGCACAGCTGCCGCACGTTTGCGCGCGTGCGACGTGGAAGCGCGTGCAGGCGGACTGCGTTTCGTCCTGCAGGAGGCCTTTGAACGCCACCGGGTGACAACCAGCCTGATCGGACACTACAACGTCTCCAACCTGCTCGGAGTCGTTGCCGCCATGCGAACGGTCGGCATCCCACTGGCCGACGCAGCTGCCGCTTGCAACCGACTGACGCCGGTTCCGGGACGTCTGCAAAGCACCATGCTGCGTGGCAAACCACTGGCGGTTGTCGACTATGCCCACACGCCGGATGCCTTGCAGCAGGTTCTGGCTGCGTTGCGTCCGGTGGCGACCCGGCGTGGCGGACAGTTGTGGTGCGTGTTCGGCTGTGGTGGCGACCGCGACCCCCTCAAACGCCCTTTGATGGGGGCGGCGGCGGCGGCGGCCGACCATGTGGTTGTGACGAGCGACAACCCGCGCAGCGAAGATCCGCTGGCCATCATCGGGCAAATCATCCCCGGATTGAAGAACCACCCGCAGGTCACACGACAAGTCGACCGGGCACTGGCAATCGGCGCCGCATTGCAGCAGGCGGCGCCGGCCGACGTGGTGCTGGTGGCCGGCAAGGGCCATGAGACCACGCAGGAGATCGCCGGCATGCGGCACGTCTTTTCCGACCAGGACCAAGTCCGGCGCGCCCTGGCGCGCTGGAGCGTCTCCAGGCGGCGTACACACAAGCGGGGGTTCACATGAGCCGTCGGGCCGCTCCCAAGGCGAATGGCGCCGCAGCGCATTGCGCGCAGGCCTCTGCCATGAGCCGCCGGGCCGCTCCCAAGGCGAATGGCACCGCAGCCCGCAGGGCGGAGGTATTCCGATGAGCCGCCGGGCCGCTCCCAAGGCGAATGGCACCGCAGCCCGCAGGGCGGAGGTATTCCAATGACCGCCATGATGCAACTGCACGAGGCGGCAGCCTGGATTGGCGGCGCGGTGCTGGTCGGCGACGCCCGGGTACCGATCCATCGGGTGCACACCGACACCCGCAGTCTGCAAGCCGGGGACTTGTTCGTAGCCCTCAAGGGCGAGCACTTTGACGCCAACCAGTTTCTGACCGAAGCCCGCGAACGTGGCGCCGCCGCCGCGATTTGCCATCCGGGCAGCGCTTTGGCGCAATCCGGCCTGCCGGGTCTGGAAGTGCCCGACACGACGCTGGCCCTTGGCCAGTTGGGCAGCGGCTGGCGCGCCCGCTTCAGCCTGCCGCTGATTGCGGTCACCGGCTCCAATGGCAAGACCACCGTAACGCAAATGATTGGCGCGATTTTGCGCGCCAGCGTGGGCGAGGCCGCACTTGCCACACAGGGAAACTTCAACAACGAAATCGGTGTGCCGCTGACGCTGTTGCGCCTGCGTGCAAGCCACCGGCTCGCCGTGCTGGAGCTGGGCATGAACCATCCGGGCGAAATCGCCGCACTGGCGGCCATGGCGAGACCGACCATTGCACTGGTCAACAACGCGCACCGCGAACACTTGGAGTTCATGGGCACGGTCGACGCCGTGGCACTCGAAAACGGCGCCGTCCTGACGGCCTTGCCTGGCACCGGTGTGGCGGTATTCCCGCACGACGACCCCCATACCCCGCTCTGGCGCAAGCTCGCCGCCGGGCGCCGACAGCACAGCTTTCTGGCCAACGGCGCCAATCCGGGCCAGGCTCAGGTGTTCTGCGCCCCCCCTTGCTGGATCGACGGCGCGTGGCAGGTGCAGGCCACCACGCCCTTCGGCGCATTGCACTTTTCCCTGCGCGCAGCGGGCCGCCACAACGTGCACAACGCCCTTGCGGCTGCCACCTGTGCGCTGGCCGCCGGGGTGCCGCTGGCCGCAGTGCAACGCGGACTGGAATCATTTGAATCGGTGAAAGGACGCTCCCGTGCCATTCCCCTTCGGATTGGAAACACCATGCACACGCTGATTGACGACAGCTACAACGCCAATCCGGACTCAGTCGCCGCCGCGCTCGAGTTACTGGCCTCCTTGCCAGCACCACGCCTGATGGTGCTGGGCGACATGGGCGAGGTTGGCCACCATGGCGAGCAGTTCCATGCCCAGGCTGGTGCGCTCGCAGACGAACTGGGTATCGAACATGTCTTCACGCACGGCGCTCTGAGTGCGGCCACCAGCCAGGCAAACCGGCACGCGCGGCATTTTGAAGACATGCCGACACTGATTGCGGCAGTCATCGAAGAGTTGCCAGGCGTCGCCAGTGTGTTGGTCAAGGGCTCGCGCTTCATGCGCATGGAACGGGTCGTCGAAGCCGTGACCTCGGTCGGCACACCCTCTGCCGAGGCTCCAGATCCAGCTGAATCGGAAACCCGCGCATGCTGCTAAGCCTGACCCAATGGCTGCAGAGCCTGTCGCCTGAACTCGGGTTCTTCCGGGTGTTCCAGTACCTGACGTTGCGCGCGGTGCTCGCGGCCTTGACTGCGTTGTTGATAGGCTTGATCGCCGGCCCCTGGGTCATCCGCCACCTGACCCGCCTGAAGATCGGGCAACCGGTGCGCGGCTATGGCATGCCGACGCATATCAGCAAGAGTGGCACACCGACCATGGGCGGTGTGCTGGTGTTGCTGGCGATCACGGTGTCCACCTTGTTGTGGTTTGACTGGTCGAACCGCTTCGTCTGGATCGTCCTGATCGTCACACTGGGTTTTGGTGCCATTGGTTGGGTCGACGACTGGCGCAAGGTGGTCAACAAGGACCCGGAAGGCATGCGCTCGCGGGAAAAGTACTTCTGGCAATCGGTGATCGGCCTGATTGCCGCTCTGTACCTGGTCTTCAGCATCTCGGAAAACTCCAACATGCGGGTGCTTGAGTTGTTCTTCAAATGGGTACAGTCCGGCTTCGACCTGAACCTTCCGCCCAAGGCCGGACTGCTGGTGCCATTTTTCAAGGAGGTCAGTTACCCACTTGGCGTACTGGGTTTCGTGGTGTTGACCTACCTGGTGATTGTTGGCACGAGCAATGCGGTGAACCTCACCGACGGGCTCGACGGCCTGGCCATCATGCCGGTGGTGATGGTGGGATCGGCGCTGGGCGTTTTTGCCTATGTGACGGGTAGCTCGGTGTTTTCGCGCTACCTGTTTTTCCCCCACATACCCGGCTCTGGCGAGTTGCTGATTTTCTGCGCTGCGATGGCGGGAGCGGGCCTGGCCTTCCTGTGGTTCAACACGCATCCGGCGCAGGTCTTCATGGGCGACGTCGGCGCCCTCGCGCTGGGGGCGGCGCTGGGCACGATCGCCGTCATCGTGCGCCAGGAGATCGTGCTCGCGATCATGGGCGGGATCTTTGTGGCAGAAGCAGTCTCGGTGATGCTGCAGGTCGGGTACTTCAAATACACGCGACGCAAGTTCGGCGAAGGCCGGCGGCTGTTTCGCATGGCCCCGTTGCACCACCACTTCGAAAAGGCCGGATGGAAAGAAACCCAGGTCGTGGTGCGCTTCTGGATCATCACGATGCTGCTGTGCCTGGTCGGGCTGTCCACCCTCAAGCTGCGCTGAAGCCATGTCCGAGCCTGTTCCGACGTCCATCACAACCCTGGTACTGGGGCTGGGCACGTCCGGGCTGGCGATGGCACGCTGGTGTGTACGCGCCGGGATGCAGGTCACGGTGGCAGATACGCGGGCCACACCGCCCCAGCTGGAGGCGCTGCGCCGCGAGCTGCCCGACACGCGATTCGTCTGCGCCGCACTGGATGCCGCTCTGCTGCAGCAATCCGGCGCACAACTGGTGCTCAAGAGTCCGGGCATCCCGCCAGCCGAACTGCCCGCCCTGTACGCCGCCGCCCGGGACGCCGCCATTGCGGTGTCGGGTGAACTGGGATTGTTTGCCGGCGCCTTGCGCCAGCTGGCTGCAACACAACAATACCAACCGCGTATCCTGGGCGTCACCGGAACCAACGGGAAAACCACGGTCACCGCGTTGGCTGGTCAATTGGTGGCGCGGGCTGGGCGCACGGTCGCGGTGGCCGGCAATATCGGCCCCACCCTGCTCGACACATTGGCGACGCACATCGCTGCGGGCACCTTGCCCGCAGTCTGGGTGCTCGAGTTATCCAGTTTCCAGCTCGCCGACGCACAGAACGACCATCTGGCTGGCAGCGAACTTCCCATCGCGGCCTTTGAGCCAACTGCGTCCTGCGTGCTGAACCTGACGCAAGACCATCTGGACTGGCATGGCACGATGGCAGCATACGCCCACGCAAAAGCCGGCATTTTCGGCAGCCATGGCCTGATGCTGCAAAACCGTGACGATGCGACGGTCATGGCCATGCGAGCGGCGCCCGCCAAGGGCCGTCCCAAGCGGCTGCGCCAGACCTTTGGCGCTGGCATGCCAACCGGGCCCGGCGACTGGGGCATCGAGCAGGTCAACGGTATGGCCTGGCTGGTCAGGGCCATGGATCCCGACCCGAGCCTCAAGCTGCGGCGCGGCCAGCCGGCGGACCCACTGCACTTTCAGCGGCTGATGCCGGCCGAGGCGCTGCGCATCCGGGGACGGCACAACGCGGTCAATGCGCTGGCCGCCCTGGCATTGGTGGTCGCCGCTGGTTGCCCGCTGGCGCCCCTGTTGTTCGGTCTGCGCGAATACCGCGGCGAGCCGCACCGGGTGGAATCGATCGGCGTGCTCGACGGCGTGGAGTATTTCGACGACAGCAAGGGAACGAATGTGGGCGCGACGGCGGCCGCGTTGCAGGGGCTCGGGACCGAGCGCTCTCTCGTGGTGATCCTGGGCGGCGACGGCAAAGGGCAGGACTTCACACCGCTGGCGGCGCCGGTCGCGCAATATGTGCTGGCTGCGGTCCTGATCGGACGCGATGCGCCACGCATCCGCGCGGCGCTGCAGGAGACTGGCGTGGTTTTGCTGGACGCGCCCAGCATGCAAGGGGCGGTGCAACTGGCGCGCGACCATGCGCGCAGCGGCGACGCCGTGTTGCTCTCGCCGGCCTGTGCCAGCCTGGACATGTTTGAGCACTATCGCCATCGCGCCGAAGTCTTCCGCGCGGCCGTGCGCGGGCTCGCTCACGACGGCGGAAACGCGCTGGAGACGCTGGCATGAGCGCCGCCGGGCCGCTCCCAAGGCGCTCGCTACCGCAGCCGTCAGGCGGAGGTACTCCGATAAGCGCCGCCGGGCCGCTCCCAAGGCGTTCGCCGCAGCCGTCAGGCGAAGGTACTCCGATAAGC
>Ga0209591_10005626_pt1 | contig 13978 bp, 12 predicted proteins | sample MAT01_FD_187207 | JGI IMG/M metagenome (GOLD analysis project Ga0209591, IMG submission 187207) | Freshwater microbial communities from Lake Fryxell liftoff mats and glacier meltwater in Antarctica - MAT-01 (SPAdes) (version 2) | ecosystem: Environmental > Aquatic > Freshwater > Ice > Liftoff... | reverse complement strand
CACCCTAAATCCCTCTCCCTCAGGGCGAGGGACTTCAAAAGCGCGCTTTTCTCCCCTTCTCCCTGAGGGAGAAGGGGTCGGGGGATGAGGGCTGGTGAACATTCGTGATTCACTGAGACTGCCTTCCGGCGCTATATCAAATGATCAAGTGGTGGTTGAAGATCGGGGTGAATGGTGAACCGATCACCTTCATCACCAGTGATGTACGGTTACAAACCGCCGCCCTTGCCGAAGGCTTTAGCATCGATGACCCCAACGCGCACTCGTAAACACACGAACGAACCACAATCTATACACCATAGGAGAACTTCATGCTCGACCTTAAACCCATACTGTTTGCTGCGCGCCAAGCCGCCACTCTCACGCGGCGCGTACAGCAACTTCATCTGAGCAGCAGCGCCAAAGGCGTCAATGACCCGGTGACGATTGCCGATTATGGCAGCCAGGCGTTGATCCTGCGCGCGATCAGCCAGGCGTACCCGAACGATGCGGTATTGGCGGAAGAACAAGCTGCACAGTTCGCGTCATTGGTGAGCGACGACCAGCGCGCGACGGTCGTCCAATTGGTGAGTGATGTAATTGGAGAACCGATCAGTGAAGCCCAGTTGATCGCGTGGCTCGATTGGGGGCACGGACGCGATGCCGACCGCACCTGGTTGATCGACCCCATCGACGGTACAAAAGGGTTTATCGCCGGACGACGCTACTCGATTGCGATCGCGCCGCTCGAAGGCGGAATGCCGATCGCGGGGGTGCTGGCATCCCCTGGCTACCCAACACAAGACGGACTCGGTTTGTTATTTTACGCGCAAACCAGCGCGGCATATGTCGAGCAGATGCGTGGGGGCAAAGCCAGCCGCATCGCTGTCAGCACGCGGACAAACCCGACGCAGTTTCAGGTCGTGGAAAGCGTCGAACGTGCGCACGCCCATCTGGAGCGTATGAAACAGGTGTATCAGGCGCTGGGCGTGCCAGAAAAACATGTCGAAGGCGTCGATTCGCAGGACAAATACGCGATGCTCGCGTGCGGCGATGCTGATTTATATCTGCGACTGCCACGCGAACTTATACCCAGTCATAAAGTGTGGGATCATGCGGCGGGCGCCGCGCTGATTCGTGCGGCGGGCGGCGTTGTCACCGATATTGATGGATCACATCTCGATTTTTCGGATGGCGATACGCTGAAAAATCTTGGTATGATCGTCAGCAATGGACAAGCTCATGATCGGATCGTCGAGATCGTACAAGCGGTGTTGACAGCCTATCCAATTGAATAACTCACCTTACGCAGATTGCCCTCATCCTAAATCCTTCTCCCTCAGGGCTGAGGGGAGGATATGTTAGTCAGGTAAAGCGTTTGTCAGGGATAAAGAGCAAATCCGGACAAGGCGCGTGTCGCTGAGCGATCTCGACGAGAGCATTAAGACCGTCTTTGAAAGCACTCCAATGTCTGCGCCAACCCCCTTTAGGATGGCGATGCAAGGGATGGGCGCGGTCAGCTTGAACGGCTTGCGAGCCAATGGCAATGACCCAGGCATAAGCGATGACCAGCACAACCAGCAAGCGTTCGACATGGGCTGGTAAGCGCAAACGGCTTTCGCCCCACTGCCAACCGCCACTTTTGAGGTCGCGGAAGCTCTGTTCGTGCCAATTACGGCGGGCATACTCATGTCCTGAGAGGCGTTCATCACTGGTGACCAGCGCCCAGGGTTCTGGATAGTCCGTCCCCCACAAAGCACGCGCATGAGCGGGGATGCGTCCGCGTTGCTTAAAGACCAAGCCACTGGCTGCCCATACATCGCCTGGTTGCACTTGCTGGGCAATGGTGTAATCGCCGTGCTCGGTGACGATTTTGGTCTGACAAGTGACTCGAAAGAGATAATGCCAGCCTAATCCCGTGACGGCATGGCACAAGTCAGGGGAGCAACCGATCCCACGATCGGCTAACACCAGTACTGATTTGTCCGGCTCCACCCCGGCCTTAACCTGTAGCAGCAACCGCTCAATCATCTTCACTTGTCCTTCCGCCGGATAACTTGCTGCGTCATTGGCACGATATGCGCGCCATGCCAACGGAATACAGCGTCCCTGCCAGGCTACGCCCACCACCATTACCCCGATTCGGTCGTGCAGTTTGGTCTCATCTACCAGCAGCGTTATCTCGGTGCCCACCATCGCCGACAGTACCCAGCGCGTCCATTCTGCGAAAAATACCTCTAACGGAAACGCTTTATTGCTTAAAAATCGGCGCCACCGCCGCATCGTGCTTTCCACCCGCTCGTGTTCGTTCACCTGCCGCGCAATTTGCCCTTGCTGGCAACTCTCCGCACGAATCACCCCATAGCTGAACAGCCCCACATTCTCAATCTGCCAACTGTTCAACTTCGACAACGCTTTACCCAAACGCGCCTGCCATTGGTATAATAGGGGTAGGTTCATCGCTCATCCTCCGGTTCTCTTTGTTGTTAACCTTAGTTTGACTGATGAACCCCTTCTTTTCAACCTCTCCTCACAACATGTCCTCCCCTCAGACACAAACGGGAGAAGGGGATTTAGGGGGTGAGGGCTTGTACCCCGTGCCGGATGTCAGCCAGTGGGTCACGTGGCTCAACCCGCCGCCGGGGGATGTCAGCGCGGCGCACTCAACAACTTGACATGGCATTTTAACATACTTAAAATTAAAGTAACTTCAATTTGCAGTAGGTTTAAATCTGATGTCTAGCCTTGTTCCACAGATGCCCATTGACGGCAGCAATATCCGTAGAGAGTGGTTCGAAGATCAGTGGCATTACAGCGCGATTGATATTGTGGGGGTACTGATGGATGCTGATCGCAAAGCAGCACAAAACTACTATCATGTTTTGAAGGGACGCTTGAAGAAAGAAGGCAGTGAAACTCTTTCAAATTGTAAGAGGTTGAAACTCATCGCGGATGACGGTAAACAGCGGCTCACCGATGTTGTCACAACAGAAGAAGCACTGCGCCTCATTCAGTCGATACCCTCCCCTAAAGCCGAACCGTTGAAACTGTGGTTGGCGCAAGTTGGCGCGCAGCGGCTTGAGGAAACAGAAGACCCCGAATTAGGGCTGTTCCGTTCGTTGGATCGCACGGTCGATGAATACCGTCGTATAGGCAAACCGGATAGTTGGATTGCTATCCGTGTTGAAGGCATTGTTACACGCAAGCGGTTTGTTGAAGCACTCAAGAACGCCGTCATGGATGAACTGCCGACGATGTATGCACAAACAACAGATCGGTTATACAAAGGGCTGTGGGAACGAACGACGAACCAACTTCGCCAAGTTCTAGACATCACGCCTAAGCAGAATCCGCGTGACCATTTTGGCAAATATGCGCTTATCTACACCCGTTTAGCCGAGGAACTATCCACAGAACGACTGCACAATGCCGAAACTGTCACATTGAAAACTGCGATGGATATTGTTTGGGATGCGGCAAAGCTGTTTCACAAGCAGGCGAAAGAACTTGCTGAAGCTGTGGGTTACGATCTCGTCACGGAAAAACCTCTGCTGCCGAAGAAAAGCAAAAAACCTGATTAGCCGAATGTAAAAACACAGGGTTGATGAAGGTGATATCCCCGCTCAATCCGCCGCCGGGGGATGTCAGCGCGGCGCACTCGACGCTCAAAGACTGATACAATACAAAGACATGAACTGAGGAGCGGATCATGGCGTTTGAGCGTATCACGATTGACGCGGGCAAAATGGGCGGCGTTCCGTGCATTCGCGGTTTGCGGATTCCGGTGGCAGCGCTGGTGGATATGGTCGCAGCGGGCATGACGCCGGCGGAAATACTGGCAGATTTCCCTGATCTGGAACGCGAAGACATCGCCGAAGCGCTGCACTATGCGGCGGCGGCACTGCGCGAGCGGCAGCTTCCACAGGTCGCGCAGTTATGAGATTTCTGATCGACAATGCGCCGTCGTTCCGCGTCGCCGAACTGCTGCGCGCCGCTGACCATGAGGCGCTGCATGTGCGTGAATTGGATTTGGGAACAGCAGCAGACTCGATCATCTTTGAGCGCGCCCGTGCTGAGGATCGCGTGATCGTCTCCGCCGACACCGATTTCGGGACGTTGTTAGCCGCACTGGATACCAACAAACCTTCGTTCATCTTGCTGCGATGGGCGGGGTTGAGATTGGCAGCGGAACAAACGCGTGTCATTCTCGCCAATTTGCCGAACATCAGCGACGCGCTTGAAGCGGGCGCGGTGGTCGTCATCGAACCTCAGCGGGTGCGTGTTCGTGCTTTACCGATCAAGAAACAAGAAGATTAGGTTGGATCTATATATTGAAAATACTCACACATGGATATATAACAGAAGCGAGCCGTCGTAGCAGCCCTGAGGTAACGCCATGCCCATCCCCGCACAAAACGACTTCCTCGTCCCGTTCTTGCAGTTCCTCAGCAGCGGGCAGTCCCTCACCCGCTCCCAGATCACGGCGCGGCTGACCAAACAGTTCAACCTCAGCGATGCTGATCTTCAGCAGATGAGCGGCAGGCAGTTCACGCAGGTCAACCGCGTCGCATGGTGCGACTCGCATTTTGTCAAAGCCGGTTTCGTCCAGAAACGTCAGCACCCAACCGACTCCACAGAGGACACCTTTACGATTACCTCGCTGGTCGTTCGTGAGCTACAGCGGCGCGCGGATCGTATCAGCGTCGGCTATTTGATGGGCTTCTACCGGGGCAAGGTGCATCGTGGCGCGGGATCAGACGATACGACCAGTAATGTTGAACTTGAACTCTACGAGGCGTTTGAGAAACTGCCCGATGAATTCACTGTTTTCCACAGCGTCAAATGGTTTGCTAAAGCACGCGGCACGATTGGTGAGATCGACTTTCTGATCGCTCATCCGCAGCGCGGCGTGTTGGTGCTGGAAGTCAAAGGTGGGCAGATTTCCATACAAAATGGACAGTGGTACAACCACGACGCACATGGGCAGAACCGAGCCGATCAACGACCCATGCGAGCAGGCGGAGCGCAATCGCCGCGCACTGTGGGAATGGCTGAATGATGACTTCCGTACTAGGAAGTTTCAATACGCGCTCTTTCCCGCTGTCGCACTCCCAGATTCGCGGGTGGATCAGGATATTCGTCCAGATTGCCCCGATGACCTCTTCATCGATATGCGCCATCTACTCGATTTACCCGCTCGGCTGCATCAAATATTCGATTACTGGCAACCACGCGCCGATGCCAAAAATCAGCAGATGGATGGACAAACGGCGATCGATGCGTTGGTTGATCTACTGGTGCCATCACGCCAATTGCAACCGCGCATCGCCGATATGTTTGAGCGAGAGCGCCGAAAAATCGACGAGCTGACCCAGCAGCAGTTCATGATCCTCCGCTTGCTGCGGATGCAAAAACGCGCGGCAATTGTAGGCGGAGCAGGAACGGGCAAAACCATGCTGGCGATGGAAAAAGCTCAGCAGTTAATCGATGCGGGGTATCGGGTGCTGTTTCTATGCTTCAATCAAAACCTCAGGCAGTGGGTTGAAACCAGTTTGAAGCATCCGAACATCATGGTCGCCACATTTCATGGTTTTGTCGGGCACGCGATGCAGTGGGCGGGAGTCCGCAAACCGTCGGGTGATTTCTATAGTCAAGCTGCCGACATTCTCAGCGATGTAACGCAAGCCCTGCAAGCGCAAGGCTCGGATAAGCTGTTCGACGCGATCATTGTCGATGAGGGGCAAGACTTCGAAGATACCTGGTGGATACCGCTGCCCGATCTGCTCAAAGACGCGGATGAGGGTATATTCTACGTCTTTTTTGACGACAACCAGCGCATTTACACACAGATTAGCAACATTCCCATGAGCGGCGAGCCGCTGTTTCTCAGCGATAACTATCGCAATACACAGCACATCCACGCGAAACTTTCCCCATATATGCAGGATCGGTCTGAGACAGTGTGTCTCGGACCCGAAGGTCGTCCGGTAGAAATCATCCATGCAGACACACCTCAGGCAACGCACAAAGCCTTGCAGTCGCTGCTGAACCGATTGGTCAATGAGGAGGGCGTCCGCACTGAGGATATCATCGTGCTGACCGCCGCCTCCGAAAAACGCAGTCAATGGAAAAAAGATGAACGGCTGGGTAATTTTATCCTGTCGTGGTACTTAGACACGGAGATGGATCTTGCTATCCGAGTCGCTTCGATTTTCTCGTACAAGGGGTTGGAAAGTGCAGTTGTTATTCTGACCGAACTCGACTTGATGTCGCGCGACGAGATTCAAAACCAACTGATTTATGTTGGACTGTCCCGTGCCCGTCACCATGTGGTGGTGATCGGTTCGCTTCCCGCGCCACAACAGGTTGCAACATCGAAATGAACGTAAGAGGCAATCATGGCAACCATAGATGAACTTCTCGAAAAAGCGGAACGATTCGCTGAACAACTGCGATGGGAAGAGGCAGTACAGGTGGCTCGTCAAGCCGTCGAACTCGCGCCAACTCACCGCTGGGCAAAAGACAAGCTCGGCTGGTATCTGTCACGATCCAAGATGCAACCCGTTGGCGAACAACTCACAAACATTAATAGAGTAGCCGATAAAACTGCGTCAGAATTGGCGATGGCACGAATTGAAAAGGAAATTTCAACATTAGAAAACAAAATGACGTACTGTCATAATCAAATTTCTGGGTATAAACGTCTGTTTAAGAACACGGGTTTTGTCTATCCGTTCCACAACAGTATTGGAAATTATTCTGTAGGTCAAAAAAACAGATGGCGCGATTTGGGTCATGAAGGAAAGATCGAAGCCTTAAAGCAAGTAAGCCCTAAATTGCATAATTGGATAAGCAAATACAATCCAGGAATTTTGATGCTTGGTGGAATGGCATCCAAGCGTAAAGTTGAAGAAGATTTAGCAATATTTGAGCAACAGCCAGGTGAATACGAACGTCTTCTTGCGCTTCACAAACAAAAAATGTAACTACACAGGGGGTAAGAAAACCGGGGTGAAAGGGGTACCAGAGAAGGCATCGACGAGGGCGACGAACATGGACAAGCCGTGCTTGCGGGCAGTCGAAAGATAGCTGCGGACAGCACAGAAAAGCTGCACACCGTCGAAGGTGCGAAAACAGCCAGACACCTTCTGCTTGACTTTCATCATGCGCAGATCGCGTTCCGCCAGATTATTGTCGAAAGGAACGGCGAAGTTATGGATGAAGTGGAGTACGGCGTAGCGGTCACGGTCGAGGCGCTTGAGCAGTTTGCGAGCGGGACTCTCAGCGACGCGCCGCTTGCCCGGTTGCGTAGGAAAGGGGAGATAAGCTAAATACCGCTGTGGTTGTACTCAGCCGCATGGCGGTATAGGCGCTGTTCAAAAGCTGCCGGAGCTTCTGCATTCCGGCAGCTTTTGGGTTGTGGTAGCGCTCTGCTTCGTCGATCTCGCCCCGACTGATGCAGGGTTTATCGGTCTGCGACGTTGATCGCGATCGTATACGGTGTACTCGGCGTTCCTTGAGCGTTTGCACTCGTATAGGCAGTCACTGTCAAGGTGAGCGTCCCAAGCGGCAGGTTGAAGCCACCATATTCGAACGTGCCATTCGCACCAGGCAAATCTCCAAACAACGTGTAGGGAGCAGTGTTTTCAGTTTGTATGCGTTGACCGTTGTTCAGGTTCATCACTACACTTCCAATCACGCTTGGCTGTGTGTTTACTCGAAACGTCACCTGACCGACGGGCAGCGTAAGCCGATTGATCGTATCCCCGTTGTTTATTGTCATGATGTCTACGTTCGTATCCGCGTTGACCAGCGTGATATTGAGGATTGATGCGCCTGATACGAGCGCTGGTGTAATAAGCGTCACCGTTGGTGGAATACGTGTGCTGGTCGGTGGGATGAGCGTCGCCGTTAGCGGTAGCGGTGTGCTGGTCGGCGGGATGAGCGTCGCCGTTAGCGGTAGCGGTGTGCCGGTCGCTGGGATCAGCGTCGCCGTTGGCGGGATCAGCGTTGCCGTTGGTGAGGTACGTGTGCTGGTCGGCGGGATCAGCGTCGCCGTTGGCGGCATAAGTGTGCTGGTCGCTGGGATCAGCGTCGCCGTTGATGGGATAGTATTGTTTCGGGTTACGGAAAAGCGTACCGTCCGCGATGTTCCCATTGCCCCTTGTCCGTGCTGCCCGATGTAGGGCGAAACGGTGAGCGTATAGCTGCCAAGCGCTGGGACGAAACCATTGTAATTGTTGATTGCACCATTGCTTAACTCGCCGTAGAGGGAATAAGGCGCGACATTTTCCATCTGCACATGCTGTCCGTTGTTCATATTGAGAGATACACTGCCAACCGGAAGTTGAGTGATGTTGGCGCGGATCGTTAGGTTTTGCGTGGGTAACAAGGACAAATTGATAACGTCGCCCTCATTGAGTGGTCTGATATCGGTGTCCGTATCCGCATTGACAAGTGTAAAGTTCGCAACGATGGGCAGGGGTTGTGGGGTTAGTGTGGGAAGTGGTACCGTCCCTGTGTTTTGCCAGATACGTACATAGTCAATATCGTAAGTGCTGGGAAATGGTGTCGTCGCATCCGGTGCGCCGGGCCAATTCCCGCCAACTGCAAGATTGAGTAAAATATACATTGGCTCATTGGGAACGTACGTCGAGGTGCGATGCGTTTCAACGCCATCGACATAGAATACGAGCAGGTCACGTTCCCATAAAACGGCAAACGTATGAAAATCGGCGGTGAAGTCCGGTCCTCGGTAGGCGACTCCCGAATGCTGCGTGTTGTTATTGCTATCGCGCCAGTAATGACCCATATGCGCAACGTTGGGGTCTTGCCCAATGTGTTCCATGATGTCGATTTCCGGTGGCCAATGCCGTTCCTGGCTCATCATCCAAAACGCGGGCCAGAAACCGCGACCGCGTGGAACCCGTACGCGCGCTTCAAAATAGCCGTACTGCCAGGTCCGCTTACCTTCAGTTGTGAGCATACCCGATGTGTATTGATAGTTGTTGACAAATCGTCGCTGTGCACGTAAGCGTGCCATGCCGTTCTCAATCAAGACATCATTTGCTTGATACCATTGCAGTTCATTGTTGCCAATAACCGAACAACCGTTATTGACGATCCACCAATAACACGTGTTCCATACCGTCGTATTCAGGGTCGATCCGTTAAAGTCTTCATTGAAGATCAGATTCCAATTGCTGCCAATAGGCGCAGCAACGACGGGTGTCGAGGAAAAGACTTGCAATTCGATCATGATTGTGATGGCAATGGTTATAGCGATGCCAAACGATGCAAGTCTACGAAGCATTCCAAATTCCTTTTTAGCGAGACATTAACCTCAAGGTAATCACCGATCGCGTGAAGATAGAATTGACATATGACCACACATGACCTATTACCTAAATGTTTTCTTAACTTTTTAGGATTAATTTATGCCGTTTTCATCCTTATTTCGGGCTGTATAAATGCGTATTGAATTGGCGGTTTATAGATTTTATGAGATTTTTTATACAATTTAACCCTCGCGTTACAAAATAATGATATAATGCACATACGCAGTGATTTACTGCGAAACATTTTGTTCAAATCTAAAATAACGACTATAATCACGCTCGTGTTTCAGCAGCATAGTCCCCCTTCTGACATCGCCTCACGTCTCCTGGGTTATAAATTTTTCACTAAATATCTTCTCACTAATGCGACGCAGTCTCTTACTCTTCGCCCAAGTTCGTGCATCATTGCGTCGTAACTCAAAAGATTATCGATATTCACAGTACAGGAGATGGCAATGCAGTCAAAACCGCCACGCCTATTGATGCTGATCGACGACACCATTGAAAATCCGTATCGAACAGAGCTACATTACATCGTAGACACGACCGCCAGCAGCAGTGATTTGGTTGCGATGCTATTCAAAGAAAAATATGATGTCGTAGTGCTGGACGAGCGAGTTATCGGCTCACAATTGACCCTGCTGGCGAACACGATCAAACATCGATTTCCACTTACATCTGTCATTGCACTCACGAATCTTTCTGATTCGCCTCAGACTATCCGCTTTGAACCCTATGCCGACGAAGTCATCAGCGCTGATTATGTGACCAGTGATCTGCCATTAGTGCTTGACCGTCTCTTAACTCGTCAGATGACGGTTAAATCGCTTAGCCAGCGCAATGAACAGTTGCGCCAAATCATCGATTTCACTCACGATCTGCATCGTCTGCCAAACGATGAGCAGTTCATACAAAATGTGCTGACGCTGTTGTGTGATTACGCCAACCTATACGGTGCGTCGGTCGCACTCAATGAAGGTGACACATTAAAGTTGTATAGCCTGAGGGCAGAAAACACGCCGCAGCGCCTGTACGAGAGTCCTCTCTTGCCAAGCGAGTACAACCCATTCGTGCGCGCGACTTACCGAGATATGATCCAGGTTTACGAAGATGTCAACATCGATTCGTATTACGTCGCTTCACCGTCGCTGCTGGACGCGCGTGCGTCGGTGTTCATTCCACTCCGTACTGATGACGGATTAAGCGGGGCGATCGGTTTATTCCGAACGGGTGAAACACGTTTCGAAAATGACGAAATACAACGGTTAGAGCTATTCGCATCGCATATCGCGGTGGCGCTCAGCGGTTTAATCGGCTTCGCATCACAAAAAGTCTATGCCCAAAATAACGAGATGCTTGTACGGGCGTGGGATGTATTGACCGCGATTAAAGGTGAAAACGAATTGATCGGGGTTTTGCGCGACTTGGCTCAGGAAAGCTATGGCGCGAAACGTACGCTCATGTGGATTTATGGCGAAAACAGTGTAAGCGATGTGACCGATCAACAGGTTCACATCTTTACAGATTTGGAAGCGCAGACTGTGTTTGGTGATTTACTCATCGCGCGCGCGCTCAATGATGTGATCAATAGAGTAAACGTCAATTTGAAACCCATCCTGTTATGGAAGCGGCAGTCTCAGGGCAAACCGTTAGAGCGTTTGTTTGAGGCTTTGGATGGCGAATATCTGGTGTTTCTGCCTATCTCTGACCCGACACGCATGTTGGGGTTAATGGTTCTCAGCTATGACGAAGTAAACGGGTCTTTCAGCACCATTCTGGAGCGGCTCGAAACGCTGGGTTATATCACGGGACGGGTGTTCGAACGTATGGCGTTCATCAACGTTGGCGTGGAACAACCGTATTCTTTGAGAGGAGCGCTTGACGAAATCTCGCCGCCCTTCGTCATTGGGCGTTCAAACGGCACCATCGCTTACTTGAATCCTGCTGCCAAGCAGATGCTCAACACCGATGAGGGGGAATCGCCCTTCTATAAAGGTTCAGATGTGTTAAAGCGGATCGCGGACCAGACCGACGATGCGTTTCAAACACTTTTCCAGCTCACGAATGCGGTTGCACGCTTACACACCATCGATAATCAACACGGCATCATTGTCCCGATGCAGATTAGCGGCGAACTTAAGCGCGCACAATTGTTTCCTTTTCCCGACCCCGATCTCAAACGACCCGGATGGGTACTGATACTTCAACACACATCCATTCCATCGGCGTTGAACTCGCCAATGGTGAATGATCAGTTGAAGGGTATTCTTGATAATCTGGCACACCCACACATGCGGCTGCGCGAGATCGTGTTCGGTTTAAGTAATAATACAGAGTCGAGCAAAAAAACCAATGCGCTCATGCTGCGCAGCTTGGAATACGAAGTTGAAAAAGTCGGTTTATTGTGGAACAACCTGATCAACGTCGCACAGCCACCGACCGAGTCCAACACGAGTCCCGAAGATGTGGATTTGAACGAGTTGGTACAATTCGTGCTCGACTCGCGCTTCTTGCGCCCGCTTTTCCAGCGCTGCCGCGTGAATTACCTCAACTTTCCACTCCGCGTCCGCATCGATGTCACGCAGGTCACGCAGGCGCTCACCAATATTCTCGCCTATATGATGGAAAACTCGCCTGGTGATACTGAAGCGGTGATCGAGTTCAAACGGAAAGAGTCGCATGTAATTCTACGTTTCATCAATCCACAAACGCGTCATACCAATGCTATCTTGCAGCAGCTACTTACCAACCCGAGCGCAGAGTCGGTAAAAGATGATGTGAGCATGACTGATTTTGGATTGTTCGTCGCTCGACAGATCATCATCGCACAGGGTGGCGATATTAACGCGCAGGTCATGCCACAAAGCGCATTGATGATCGACGTTCGCCTGCCGATTTCCGCGACGGATGTCGTCATGGCGCTACCCGAAGCAAAAGATGAAACTATTCCTCAATTGTATCGGGGCGAGTTGTTTCCCGCGCCTTCGACTCCTCGACGTACGACGCGCGATATCGCCTTCTTTCGTGGTGACTCGACGTTAAGCAAGCAGGTCATTCATTTACTGCAACTTCAGAATTATCATCTGCACTTCTTCAACGCCTATGAAGTCAATCAAACCGCCGACACACGGTTTGACCTGATTGTGATCGACGTTCATCAGCATGGCAATGACGCGCTCGGCTTGTACCGCAGCATCTGGGCAGTGAATAAAGCGCCAGTCGTCATGATCAGCGACAGCGCCCTGACCGACGCGCTGGTTGAAGCGCTCAACCTTGGCGTACAGGATTACCTGACTAGCCCGATTACGAACGATGAGCTTTCAGCACGAATCAGTATTATCCTTAACCGCGTGACGCTGGGCGACCGTACGCGCGAACCGATGCGAACGGGTGATTTGGTCATCGACTTTGCCCATCGTCAGGTTTTTGTGCGTGGTCAGCCGATCGCGTTGACGCGGCTGGAATATGAACTGCTCCAGGTACTTGCCATCAACGCTGGGCAGACATTGACACATCATCAACTGCTCACACAAGTATGGGGACCTGAATACCGAAGCGAGACGCAGTATTTGTGGGTGAATATCCGCCGTTTGAGACAGAAGATCGAAGTCGATCCTGGTAATCCGTTTTATGTGCGTACTCAACCACGCAATGGCTATTTTTTCTATCAAGAGGAAGATTAGCTCAAAAAGGGTTATCATACTCATGATCAGCGTTCACGCGTATGCGACAATGTACCGTTGCACCAGTTAAGAGGCAAACATAGAATGCTAACAGTCAGAATTCCTAAAGAATTCATCGATACTCGTATTTCGGAGCGCCAGTCACAATGGCTGGATTCGCTGCTGCAATCGCGGCGTATCCGTATTACCATCACCCATCTCAATATCGCTTTCATTCTGGATGTGGAAGACGAAGTCTTGATAGGGCGTAAGCTGCCAGACGGAAAGCAGACCCTCGATCTTGAACCTTTTCAAGCAATGGCGCATGGCGTATCGCGTAAACACTTGCTCCTGTCCTGGCAGGATAATCGGCTTGTCGCCATTGATCAAAACAGCCTCAATAACTCGAGGCTGAATGGGGAGATTATGATCCCATCCTTTCCGTATCCGATTTACAATCACGATGATTTGCGTCTCGGCGCTTGTCAGCTTCACATTGAGTTCATCACTGATCCTGACATGTTAATGCCTTAATCTATAACGTCCTGTTTTGTCGGTGTGCAACTCAAAGAGTCGCACACCGATTTTTTGATCTCACACAGGCGTTTCAGTTGGCTAAGGTGTCGCGGTTGCCGATGGCGGCGGTGTCGCGGTTGCCGATGGCGAAGGTGTCGCGGTTGCCGATGGCGGCGGTGTTTCTGTTGGCGTACTCGTCGGCGTTTCTGTCGGTGTTTCTGTCGGCGTACTCGTCGGCGTTTCCGTCGGTGTGCTGGTCGCTGTATTGGTGATAGTCGGTGTGCTGGTCGCTGTATTGGTGATCGTCGGCGTTAGCGTGGCGGTCGGCGTGTTCGTCACGGTTGCTGTACGTGTGGCGGTTGCTGTACGCGTGGCGGTACGAGTCGCGGTGCGCGTTGGCGTCGCGGTTGGCGCGTCGTTATCGCGGATGCTGACGTTGATGTCTTCACATTCACGGGCGTGGTTGAAACCGCTCGACAGAAT
>Ga0209591_10005616_pt1 | contig 13988 bp, 18 predicted proteins | sample MAT01_FD_187207 | JGI IMG/M metagenome (GOLD analysis project Ga0209591, IMG submission 187207) | Freshwater microbial communities from Lake Fryxell liftoff mats and glacier meltwater in Antarctica - MAT-01 (SPAdes) (version 2) | ecosystem: Environmental > Aquatic > Freshwater > Ice > Liftoff... | reverse complement strand
AAAATCCTTAAAAGCTTTACCCCGTAAGTATTTCAACCAAAATAATATGTTGAAGCTTGATAAGCCTTGCCTTATAAGACTTTCACCCTGATTGAGGTTTAATTACCATAAGGGGATCGGTAGAGCCAGAAAAACGAAGTAGTTTCTGAAGTAGCACTGCGCTATCTTCTTTCGCAACTACTCAATCAAGCAGATAACTTTAGAAGATTAGCTTTACAAACTATTGAGAATCTGACCTTATTTCTGGGAGCAACAGTTGTTGATAAAGGCATTTCATTAAGTCTCATACTGCGTCACATTAATCAATCTGATTATGCGGCTCGTTTAATGGAGATAGCTATGCATAGCTTAATGCAGGCTATGCAAGAATACCAAGTTTTTCCCAACAGTTTGCTAAAACCACTTTCACAAATGCGTTCAGCCAATAAGAAGCATGGCAATGTTGGTGATATTGAGCTTTTAGAGGATAGGCAAATTGTGGAAGCTTGGGATGCCAAGTATGGTAAGTCATACTTACGAGATGAGATTGAGGAATTATCAGAAAAACTGGAAGTACATCCCGCCCTTAGAAAGGCTGGTTTCGTTACAAGTCTTGAAGCTGAACGAATTGATGAACTGATGCCTAGATGTAATGAAATTGAAGAAATATTTGGGATATCCCTTGAAATAGTTACTTTTAAAGAATGGGTAGAGCTACAGTTTGCTCGTACATTGGCAGAAGAGGTTGCAACTGAACAAGAACTTGCTTCTGCTTGGCTTATAGCTTACACAGAATCTATAGCGCAGCGACGTAGGGACATTGCCCCAATTGATGAGCCATGTTATCAATGGCTGCTTAAGCTAAACGAGACTTTGACAATTGAATAGCTGAATGCTGCTCATATTCAAGACTTGGGTGAAGTAAGGAATTCAACAAGGTATTCACACTTATTTTCTTAAGATTTTCACCTGGTCGAGCGTGCTATTCGCCTCAAAAACTTTAATCCCACGCTATACCGCGTAGATTACCTTGTGAAGAATTGCTTGAGTTAAACATTTGCTAGATGCTACCGTCTACAAAATGGAACAGAAGTTGAAGGGGTTTTTTTAACCATGAAGGGCAGACACAAAGTAGCTTATAGTTTGACATCGCTGATCGGTCTTAATTTAATATCTAGTTTGGTTGCATTTGATAGTGCGATGGCTGCGCCAACGCCAAAGGCGATCGCCACACCACCGAGAACCCCAGATAAAACTGTCAACTGCGAGATTTTAGTTGTGGGTGGTGGACTATCTGGTGTCGCCACAGCTTACGAGGGGTTGCTAGCCGGACGAACGGTTTGTCTCACGGAAATTACTGACTGGCTGGGAGGGCAAATTTCTTCTCAAGGGACATCTGCGTTAGACGAACGCCCAACTCAGCGATCTTTAAAATTCTATTCTCGTGGCTACCTAGAATTGCGAAACCGGATTGGGCGCAAATACGGTAAACTTAACCCCGGTGACTGTTGGGTAAGTGACTCCTGCTTTCTTCCCCGCGATGCTCACGCCATTTTGGTTCAGATGCTCAAAGATGCCGAGAAGCAAGGCAAAGGGAAGTTGCAATGGTTTGCCAACACGGTAATTAAGGATTTGGAAATCGCTGCTGATGGCAAAATAATTAATGGTGCGATCGCTATTCAACATCAACCACCAAAAGGCGCACCACCCCTCAATACCTTTACTTTATCTCAAAGTATTGAAGATTCTTATAGCTACGAAAACTCATCTCGGTTTACCAAAACTATTCTCCGTTTCCTCCCCAAGGCAGATAAAGGTGATGCTCCTAAGTGGTACGTCGTAGACGCGAGCGAAACTGGAGAAATTATTGCACTTGCTGATGTCCCCTACCGATTGGGTATTGATGCCCGTTCTTACCTAGAACCTTCTGCTTCCAGCGCCAACAATGATCCTTATTGCCCTCAAGGCTTTACCTACACCTTTGCAATGGAGGCAACTAAGGAACCGCAACCGCAGACGATGCCCCCATTCTATTTACAATACGCACCATATTTTAGCTATGAATTAAAGCGACTGGCTAACTTTGACTTAGTTTTTACCTATCGTCGCATTTTGAGTCCAAACAAAGGGAAACCAGTAAAATTCGGTGGTGTCAGTTTTACTGCTCCTACACCAGGGGATATTTCCATGCAAAACTGGACTTGGGGTAACGATTACCGCCCCGGAACAGCCAAAGATAACTTAGTTTACAGTCGCCAACAGTTACAAGGCACTGGGCAGTTAAAACCAGGTGGTTGGATGGGAGGACTGCGAACAGAAACCCTCCGCAAAGCTGAAGAAAATGCCCTCTCATTTTATTATTGGTTGGTAGCTGGGACTACAGATTCCCAGTTGGGGGAAGGTATAAAACAGCAGCAAACTAATAACCGCTTTGTTTCCGGGTTAAATTCCCCGATGGGGACAGTGCATGGCTTATCGAAATATCCCTATATGCGCGAAGGACGGCGCATCATTGGACGCCCCAGTTGGGGACAACCTGGTGGCTTTGGTATTTGGGAAATTGATATTTCTCGCCGAGATTACAATGATCAGTATTATTCCCAGACTCTGCCAGCAGATATGTATCGGAGGCTACGAGCAGCACTTGCAGGTTTGGAAGCAGTATCAGTAATTGACGGTAAAGTTTCACCAGAAAAAGCAATGCGACGGACTCGTTCTACCATTTTCCCCGATGCTGTGGGTATTGGTCACTACGCTATAGATTTCCATCCTTGTATGGTGAATAGTCCCCCAGAAGCCCCTGGTAATACAGAACGTCCAGGTGAAAGGCGTGGTGCTGGCCTTGCTTATCCCTTCCAAATTGCTTTGAGGGCAATGATTCCCCAGAAAATTGATAATTTGCTGGTAGGAGGCAAAAGCATTGCTACTAGTCATATTGCTGCTGCTGCCTATCGAGTCCATTCCTTTGAATGGTCATCTGGCGCAGCTGCGGGAACTGTTGCTAGTTTTGCCATCAAAAATGCGATCGCACCCTACCAACTAGTCGATGATTTACCCAAACAAGAGCCACAACTAGAAGCACTCAAACGGCTTTTGCAACAAAATGGCAACCCCACAGCCTTCCCCGATACATCCATTTTTAACGAAAACTGGGATAATTGGCGGTAGATAGTCATTGGTCATTTGTCATTGGTCATTTGTTAAGGACAACGGACAACAGACAAATGACGAATGACAACTGACAATGGACTAAACTAGTTGCTTGTAGTGTAGTTTTGTAAAATTATCTTGCTTAATTGTTCTATGCTTATGACACTTTCAGCAGAGGTTTACGGGATGGCCACAGCACCAACTAAAGCTCCTGAACGGTCTAATCAAGTTACCCGTAAGACTTATCCGAATTACAAAGTGATTGTATTAAACGATGATTTTAATACATTCCAACATGTGAGTGAATGTTTGATGAAATATATTCCAGGGATGACTGGCGATCGCGCATGGGATCTAACTAATCAGGTACACTATGAAGGTCAAGCGATCGTCTGGGTCGGGCCCCAAGAACCTGCGGAACTCTATCACCAGCAGCTGCACCGAGCAGGTTTGACAATGGCACCTCTAGAAGCAGCTTAATTATTATGGTCAAACCCACCGCAGATTCCCTCCGATCGGCTTCGCAAAAAGCTGGCAGACTGGTTTGGAATCACTCGACCCACCTTGATGGTCTAATTCCCATTTTAGATCGTCTTTGTCAGCAGGACAACATCCAAACTGTGACGCCGGGAGTTATTGGGCGGGCAAAAGGCCATTGCCCGAAAATGCAACTGCGCGTTTCAGTACCGATTCGCGGCGGCTATAAAGTAATTGCACGGCAGGGAAAGACGGTACAAGAGGTGTTTATTTTAACCCCTTTGGCGCAGTCAGAATTGGAAACGGCATTAGCGATCGCTATGAAATCTTAATTCATTCCCAATTCCCCATGCCCCATAACTATTCTTCAACACGGTGGACTGCAAATTTGTGTAGTGGCAGACTAACAATGCAAGAAAAAGTTAAGAAATATGACAGAGCCGTAGTTATTCTCAAACTCATGAGTACAGATTCCCAGTCGGGTAAAACTATTTTTTCTATACCAAAGGCTACACAGTAAACTAGCCAGTAAGTAAAGCTCATTCTAAATAGAATCTGCTCTGTTACTTCCACATCATTTTTTTGCTGCTTACTGTCCCACAGTAACACCAGTCCAACAATGCAAGCTACAAAGGAAACAGCAACTACAAATTCGTGACAAAATATATTTAACGAATGCATTTGTGTTTATCCCCACATTTTTCAGTTGAATATCAGTCTAAAGGAATATTCCTTGTAGAAATACAAAATATTTACAAACCTCAATAGAGTCATGCATTTTCTGTAAACAAATGCAACATAAATTGTTGTTTTGCAAATATAAATATTTTTAATAAAAATTAAATATTTCTGTTAATTAGGCGTTTGAGAATTAAAGATTACTAATTAGTTTAGACTTTGGACACAAAAAAGCTGTGTATTTTTTACGCAAATCAAAAAATACATCACAAATTGCCTCAGTTAGTTTTTGAACTAAAGGAAATGACAGTATTTCTTTAAGGAGGTTTTCTTGTTGATAAGCTGTTGCGTATTTAATTTGTATATGCGACGCGGGCAAGATGCCCGCACTACAATAATTTTACGTTTTCGTGTTATACAATTTAGCTGCACATCAGCTTATTACTATGCTTTGGGAAACTTAAAGCCGAAATAGTAAAGTACTGGTTGATGTCATCCAGCACCTAGCGTCGCACACATCATAGTTCGTTAATTGCTGGATAAATTGAGCGTGTTCAATAACCTCAGAAATTTTAACAATTTTCTCCTAATGCTTCGCAAGCAGCAATACTTACCCAACGGCTAGAACCATCTTCCCAATGTTCTTTTTTCCAAATGGGTGCTTGGTGTTTGAGGGTATCAATAGCATACTGGCAAGCTTCAAATGCCTCACTCCGATGAGGACAACCTACTGCGACTAAAACGCTAATTTCTCCAACTTGCAAACGTCCAGTGCGATGATGAATCACTACCCGATTCACATCAGGGTTAGATAACCGAATATCAGCAGCAATTTGATAAAATGTCCGCAATGCCATAGGTTCATAAGCTTGATATTCTAGAGCAATTACAGGTTTACCATCAGTCTGATTGCGAACTACGCCACTCATCATAACCACAGCACCGTTGGCTGGATCGTCAGATTTGGCATAGATTTCTTCAAGAGACAATGGTGCAAAGCTAATGGCAAAACTATCTTCGGCTCTTGGTTTAACAGCAGAGGTAAGTGTAGTCGTCATAATTGCGATCGTATTATGTGGGCTTTTTCTATTGTCCCTGAACAAAACACTGCTGGTGTATGTTTAGTTGCTCTTGCTATAGCGCTTCTCGTTTTCGTGAGGTACATTCGTAAGCACACTAGTACCGCAAGGACGTTCGGCGAAGCTCAGTCGAGCCGAGGAAGTCAAAAGTCACGCATAATTGTATTCTGAGCTTCTTGCGCCATTTGAAATGGTATGTTTATTTTCGCGTCCGCTGTACTAGTTGCATATATTACCGCCTACTTAATCTTAGGAGAAGTAATTTTATCTGTTGACAAAAAATTATAAGCCTGTAAATCTTCTAAAATTTACTTAAAATTACCAAAACTCTTGTTCATCCTTCTTAAGGCATATTAGTATAATTAAAGCCATCAAGCTATATGCTTGATCATTTGTTTAAATAATCTGATAGTGACTTCAATGAGCTATCAAGTGCAGTGACAGATGAATCCCTTACAGAAAGCGCTCTAAATCGACGTTTTTTAGTAAAACGAGGGCAAGTTGTCATCAATAGTTGGGAACGATTTAATGAATTTTTTAGTGTGTAACAATGAAGCATCGAGGCTTGAGGCTCTGCGTCAGTACCAGATTCTCGACACTCCACCAGAAGAAGCATTCGACGATCTAGCATTCTTAGCCGCACAGATTTGTAACACACCGATCGCCTTGATTAATCTAATTGACGCTAACCGTCAGTGGTTCAAAGCCAAAGTGGGGTTAGACGTACAGGAAATGCCACGAGATACTGGGTTCGGATCGATTTGTATAGAAAATGGCGAAGTTTTAATTATTCCCGATACCTTAGCTGATGAACGATTTGCTACGAATCCTATAGTTACTTATGGAGGACTTTGCGTAAGATTTTATGCAGGCGTACCTTTGTTAGCACCAGGGGGAGAAGCGATCGGGACTCTGTGTATAGGCGATCGCGTACCACGCCAAATCAGTCCCAAACAGGTGGAAGCACTGCAAGCTTTTAGCCGCCTGGTAGTTAGACAACTAGAAATCCGGCAGACTTTAGCTGAACTGGCAAGCATTAAACAGGAGTACAAGCAGGGACAAGAAACATTGCTGGATATTGTCACTGATGCAATTGTCGTGCAAGATTTGTCCAATAAAATTTTATTATGGAACAAAAATTCTGAGAAACTTTACGGCTGGAAGTCAGAAGAAGCTATAGGTAAGCAATCAGATGAACTTTTTTCCATTGAAGCTTTGCCGCAAAACCTAGAAATTTATCAGACTGTATTAAAGGATGGATATTGGCAAGGTGAGTTGCAGAAAACCAGCAAATCTGGCAAAAAACTCATCGTTGAAAGTCGCTGGACGCTGATAAATGATGAACATTCTCAAGCAAAATCAATCCTTGCTGTTGATACTGATATCACCGAGAAAAAACAACTAGAAAAAGAATTTTTACGTGCTCAACGCATGGAAAGTATAGGCATTCTCGCTAGTGGTATTGCTCACGATTTAAATAATGTGTTGTCACCAATTTTGATGGCAGTGCATCTGCTCAAATCTAAAAGCTGCGATCCACAGATTAATCAGATGCTGTCAATAATAGAAAACAATACCAAACGTGGCGCTGATTTGGTAAAGCAAGTGCTGTCATTTATTAGGGGAATTGAAGGCAATGTCCAGGGACAAGCCGCTATGCGCCAATGCACGGTGCTTCCAGTTAAAGACCTGATTTTAGAAATGCAGCAAACTATCTCACAAACATTTCCCAAATCAATTGCAGTGTACACAAAAATTCAGGAGGAATTGTTACCTACTTGTGCCGATAGCACCCAACTGCATCAGGTACTGATTAACTTGTGTCTCAATGCGCGGGATGCCATGCCTACAGGCGGAACTTTAACAATATCTGCCGAAAATATTTGGATTGATGAAACTTATGCCAGTATGCATATAGAAGCTAGAGTTGGTGCTTACATTGTTCTGACAGTTGCTGATACGGGGCTGGGAATTAACAGTGAAATATTAGATAGAATTTTTGAACCATTTTTTACAACAAAAGAGTCGGATAAAGGTACAGGACTTGGGTTATCAACAGTAATGAGAATTATTAAAGAACACGCTAGTTTTATCACCGTATCAAGTTTTGTCGGTAAGGGAACAAAGTTTAAGGTGTATTTACCAGCAGTTAACAAAGTTCCAATCCAGTTGTTAGAAGATACGGGAATACCAGCTGGATCTGGAGAATGTATTTTGATTGTAGATGATGAAACTGCCATTCAGGAAATTACTAAAACATCCCTAGAAAATTATAATTACACGGCAATGACTGCTGGTGATGGCATCGAAGCATTAGCAATTTATGCCCAGCATAAAGATAAAATTAGTGCCGCAATTATCGATATGATGATGTCCAATATGGATGGAGCAACTACCATTCGGACATTGCAAAATATCAATCCGTTATTACCAATTATTGTTATTAGTGGACTTGCAACAAGTGAACAAGTACCAATCGACAAAACAGATGAACATACAGCCTTTTTACCCAAACCCTACACAACGCAAGAATTATTGAAAACTCTACATGCAGTTATTAGTCAATAGTATAATCTGCATTATCTAGACGATCGCAGTCATATCTACCTTTAATCGCTTGATTTCTGCCCTACGCCACTCGTGACTTCAAGTCATGAGTTAGGCGCTCCGTATTCTGGTACAATATGTATATAGCGAAAACCAAGCTTTACCGAACCACGACAACTAAAGCTTGTATCGGTGCTGGAATTTCCAAAAACTCTAGTTCGTCGCCTCGATCTAGCAACAACTGCAAATATCCATCAGAGTGAGCGATCGCTACTAAACTGCTCAAGTCTACCTTAGATAGCCTCATTAATTTTGCTCTCCTGTTGGCGTAGTCGGGAGTCTTAAAGTTTTATGCAACACTTAAGTGCTTTATTGGTACAAATATACTATTCAAGCATTTTGATGTCAAGTTTTTTGTCCAAGGAAGAATTTTAGGTGTGTAGAAACACGCTGTAGGGGCAACTCATGAATTGCCCCTACGGCGTGTAGTTTTGCGTAAGTTCTACGATCTACCCAGAGACAACAGCAGAGTTTATCTCATGAAACTCGAATCTCTCTGTTTGCAAATAACGATAAAGACGATTCAGGGCGTTGATATGAGCATAAGCTGCGGCTACCACGATATCAGTATCAGATGCTTGTCCAGAAAATATCCGCTCTTGATGCTTCAAGCGAACTGTAACTGTTCCTAGTGCATCAATTCCTCCAGTCACAGATTGGACAGAAAACTCAATCAGTTGATTAGGAATCTGCACCAATTGATTGATTACTTGATACACCGCATCTACTGGGCCAGTGCCTACACTCGCATCCGTGAGGATTTTGCCATCGGGGGTAACAATTGTAATAGTTGCAGTTGGACAAGTGCAGTCACCGCAGATTACCTGAACATGTTCGATTTGGAAGCCACTTTCTACTTGAATCTGCATTTCATCTCGAACGATCGCTTCTAAATCCCAATCTGAGATTTCTTTTTTCTTATCGGCGACTTCTTTGAATCGATTGAAGGCTTTATTCAAATCCGCCTCGTTCAATTCAAAACCCAATTCTTTGAGCCTGGTACGAAAAGCATTTCGTCCAGAGTGCTTGCCCAAAACAATACGATTTTCTGGCAAACCGATCGCAGCAGCTTCCATAATTTCATAAGTCTCGCGGTGCTTGATAATCCCATCTTGGTGAATACCAGACTCATGGGCAAAAGCGTTTGCTCCCACGATCGCCTTATTGGGTTGAATCAGCATCCCAGTTAATTGGGAAACCAAAGACGAGGTTTTGTAAATCTCCTGAGTCTTAATATTAGTCAGGGGTGTATCGGCATCAACCGGACGACCAAAATAAGGGTTGAAAAATGGTTTGCGAACCTGCAACGCCATCACAATCTCTTCCAATGCGGCATTTCCAGCCCGTTCCCCAATGCCATTAATAGTACATTCCACCTGACGCACACCATATTCAATTGCTGCTAAAGCGTTAGCTGTCGCCAAACCCAAATCATTTTGAGTGTGAATAGAAAGGATCACCCCATCAATATTAGGAACATTTTCCCGAATTCCCTGAATCAGAGTTCCGATTTCTTTGGGTGTACAGTAACCAACGGTATCAGGAATGTTGATTGTAGTTGCACCTGCTGCGATCGCTCTTGACAAAACTTCATAAAGAAACTCTGGTTCAGTGCGGCTAGCATCCATTGGTGAAAATTCTACATCCTCTACAAACGACTTAGCATAAGCAACCATTTCTGATGCGATCGCTAATACTTCGCTGCGAGATTTTTTCAACTGATATTTCAGGTGAATATCAGAGGTAGAAATCATCGTGTGGATTCTGGGACGATCTGCTCCCTTCAAGGCTTCGGCGGCGGCGTGAATATCTTGGCGAATGGCTCTAGCTAAACTGCAAATGATTGGCCCACCGGGTATTCCGACTTGTTCAGCAATGGTTTTAACAGCTTGAAAATCTCCAGGACTAGCAACGGCAAAACCGGCTTCAATTACATCGACACCAAGGAGAGCTAGTTGATGAGCGATCGCTAGCTTTTCTTCTACATTGAGGGTTGCGCCCGGTGACTGTTCGCCATCCCGTAGCGTGGTGTCGAAGATGATAACTCTGTCTGGTTGAGATGCGATGCTCATAACTGTCTCCCGTAGTATTGAAGGGATGTTTAAAAAACTTACTTTGGATATTGTATACAATTTTTTGGATTTTGTATACAATATTCAATATGAACTTAAATGACTTAGCAGCGAATGTGCTGCAACAACAACGCAGTACCCCAGATTTAATTGCCGATGCTTTGCGGGAAGCGATTCTCCGGGGCATTTTTCAGGAAGGACAATCTCTGAGACAGGATGAAATCGCCACTCAGTTTGGTGTTAGTCGCATTCCTGTCCGCGAAGCGCTCAAGCAGTTAGAAGCAGAAGGATTAGTGACACTGCATCTAAATCGTGGTGCGATCGTATCGGTGTTGACAGCACAAGAGGCGCAAGAAATTTGTGAGATTCGTAGCGCCTTGGAAGTGAAAGCGATGCAGTTAGCAATACCCAAGTTCAGGGAAACAGATATAGAAAAAGCTGCTGTGATTCTCGAAGCGACAGATCAAGCAACTGATGCAGGGATGTTGGCAAAACTCAACTGGGAATTTCATGCGACGCTGTACGCCACTGCTGAACGTCCCCGGTTGCTGACAATGATTAAAACTTTACACGTTAATTGCGATCGCTATGTCCGGGTACAATTAGCGCAGATGGATTACCAAGAGCGATCGCAAAAAGAACACTATCAACTTTTAGATGCTTGTCAAAAGCAGGATACAAAAGCTGCTGTCAGGTTACTGAAACGACACATTGACAGCGCAGGAGAACAGCTAATTGCATATTTGCAGCAAATTGCTTAGAAACGCTGATTATTTAAACAATTACAATACCAAGAGAGGATGAGTGAATTAGTTGTAGTCAATTTTGATGACAAATATAAAGCAGATGAAGTACTTTTAGAACTACTGAAACTTGAGCAAGAAAACTAAAAATGCTTTAATTAAAGACGGTTGGAGCATTTTAGCTGATCCTTATAAAATTAAATACAAAGATGCTGAATTATTTGCTGATTTAGCAGCAAAAAAACCTATTGCTGCTGAACAAAATGGACGCAAAATTGTTGTCGAAATTAAAAGCTTTTTAAGCGCCTCACCAATGAGAGATTTTGAACTAGCTTTAGGACAATATATTTTATATCGAAACTTAATTAATCTTACTGAACCAGAATATCAAATTTATTTAGCAATTAAAGACAGTATTTACGAAAACTTTTTTAAACGGGAGTCCATTCAAGATATTACTAAAATAAATCAATTACTTTTGATTGTTGTTGAGATGGAAAAGGAGGAAATTTTACAATGGATAAATTAGAAAAATATCGTAATTATATTAAAAAAGTATTAACAGAATATCACGAATGGGTTTCTGGTTCAGCCAATTTAGACCGAGAAAGTTGCCTTGTTTTTGACGAGATACACGATCAATATTTTTGGCTGTTTATGGGTTGGGAAGGGAAGAAAAAAATCAGAAATATTCAAGTTCATATTCGCATTAAAAATGAGAAGATTTATATTGAGGAAGATTGGACGGAGGAAGGAATTGCTACTGAGTTATTAAGGGAAAATGTACCGAAAGAGGATATTGTTCTAGCTTTCCACGATCCAGAAACTCGTAAGTTAACTGAGTTTGCTGTTGCTTAAATTACACTAAAATTTCGTAGTATGGGTTAGCGAAGCGCGTAACTCACCATTAATACGTCATTTGGAGGAGAATTTAGATGGTGCATTACATTAACATTAATGCACCCTACAAGATGGGCGATCGCACGCTCATCAACCGTCCTACATAGGCGATCGCTTGACTTTTAAGACTGTCTCTACAAAAAGAGCGATCGCACTTGCACAAAAAACATCGCACGCTCATCAACTATCATATAGGAGCGATCGCACTCCACAACCCATACAAAAAAACGATCGCATTACTTTTAAAACTGTCTCTACAAAAATAGCGATCGCACTAACCTTGACGCAAAGCCAGTGACCAAACAGAGGTATCAACTATGACGCTCATCGCTCATGCCTGGTGACGTTGCTGTTTGTAGTCGTAGTCTGGGTCATAATCAATAGTGCCAAAGAGGTCTAACACTTTGAGTCGCTTGCGACGTTGGATATATTCGCGCAGTGCAGTTTCGACGAGGGCATCAACGGTTATCTGGTCATCCAGGGCAAGTGCCTCTTGCAGCAATGTATCGTTGATGTTGAACTGTGTAATCACGATTGCACTCGATCCAACGACTGACTAAATCAATATTATCGCACTATTTAACCAACATCACCTAAAAGTCTTTATTATGGGATAAGTCCTAAGTTAAAAGTAGATAGAGCGTAAACAAGATGGAAATATATGGACAACAACGATAAGCAAATTTACAATTACACAGTTCTTCTAGAAAAAGAATCAGATGGAGGTTATCATGCTTTTTGTCCTATCCTAAAAGGCTGTCATTCTCAAGGAGATTCTTTTGAAGAAGCCATTGAGAATATCACAGAGTCTATTGAATTATATATTGAAAGCTTAAAGGCTGATAATCAATCAATTCCTAAAGAAAATTTAATTGTTAAGCCACTAAGCATCTTAGCATGAGTAATTTTCCCAGTGTCAAAGCTAAAGAATTTATAAAAGTAATCGAATACCTTCAGCTTCAGACACGAGCGATGTCTACGACGGGCTACGCCTACGCACTACATTCTAATACAATCAGAGAATAATAACAGTAATATCTGGTTAAAATAAAAGTTTATGAATACTGAGCTAGCTTTGTGGAAAGTTGTTATTAATCTGCCTGAATCTCTGAAAACGGAGCTATTACATTATGCAGAATATTTAAGAGAAAAATATCCCAATAATAAACAATCTCAGGAAAAGATGGAAACCGATCGGGGTTATGGTAGTTGGGCAGATCAAATTATTATGTCAGATGATTTTGATGAACCATTAGAAGATTTGGCGGAATATATGTAATATGAAATATCTTTTGGATACTCATGCTTTTCTTTGGTATTTATTAGGTGATGCCAAGCTAGCGATTAAAGCCAAAGATATTATTGATGGCAAAGAAAACTTGTATTTTAGTATCGTTAGTCTTTGGGAAATTGCTATTAAAATTAATATAGGTAAGTTGCAAATTCATCGACCTATTCAAGATTTATCTCAAGAATTGCAATCTATAAATATTCACATCTTACCTATTATCGATAAAGATATTGAGTTATATTCAGCACTTACTTTCCCATCAAATCATCGCGATCCCTTTGATAGAATGTTAATCATTCAAGCTATCAATCACTCTCTTATTGTGATTAGCAGAGATGTCAAGTTTGATGCTTATCCAATTCAAAGATTATGGGACTGAAATGGATAAAAATAATGTTGGGTTTCCTTGCGTTAACCCAATCTACAAGATCAGGCGATCGGACTACAAGATTAGGCGATGTCTACGACGGGCTACGCCTACGCACTCCTTTTAACACAGTCTCTACAAGATCAGGCGATCGCACTTTTGAGAACAGACATCGCACGCTCATCAACCTTCATACATGGGCGATCGCTTGCTCATGGGTTGGCATTTACCAAAATATTTTCACAATGCCATAATATAGCGTTTCCTAATGACATGAAGTACATCATAGCCCCCTCCTCGCTTGCGGGGAGGGGGTTGGGGGTGGGGTTCTTGTACTTCACTCAACTGAGAACCGCTATAGTTAATGAGTGCAATTGCAGGAGATTTGAAGGATGGTGGCAGCAAAAATCGTAGATATGACTGTTGATGACATCAAATCCTTAATTGCGGAAGTAGTGGATGAAAGGTTGCGGAACTGGTGGCAACAATCAAGGGACACTCGCTCTATTGAAGAGATTTTAGCCGCGATGGATCGTTTGCGATGGACACCACCTCCCGGTTCTCCAAGTACTACTGAACTATTGCGGGAGGAGCGCGATTGCTGATGGCAATCTATGTAGTGGATGCCAGCGTGGTGATTCAGTA
>Ga0209591_10005615_pt1 | contig 13990 bp, 8 predicted proteins | sample MAT01_FD_187207 | JGI IMG/M metagenome (GOLD analysis project Ga0209591, IMG submission 187207) | Freshwater microbial communities from Lake Fryxell liftoff mats and glacier meltwater in Antarctica - MAT-01 (SPAdes) (version 2) | ecosystem: Environmental > Aquatic > Freshwater > Ice > Liftoff... | reverse complement strand
CCCTTGTTAAGGAAGCTAATATCGGCATCGTCAGTTTGCCGATGTGTAATCTCTATTTACAAGATCGGATTGCCGATCGCACACCGCGCTGGCGTGGTGTCACCCTAGTCCGTGAGCTTGATGCTGCGGGTGTGAAGGTGACTTTAGCTAGTGACAACTGCCGCGATCCTTTTTATGGATTTGGCGATCACGATCTCTTACAAGTTTTCAGTATGGGTACAAAAATCGCGCATCTGGATACACCCTATGACAACTGGATCGAGTCGGTCACTTCTCGCCCTGCGGAACTTATGGGCTTAGCCAATGTCGGTAAAATTGCGATCGGTGAATCTGCGGATTTAGTCCTATTTAAGGCGCGTAGCTATAATGAGTTGCTATCTCGCTCTCAACACGATCGCACTGTGTTTAGAAAAGGGCTGGCGATCGATACCACTTTGCCCGACTATTCAGAACTTGATGATTTGATCAACTCTTAAAACTGACGGCGCAAAGCGCCGTTGATCCTCGGTTTAACAAAATGGATGTTCAAAAAAATGGAAAATATCTCTAGCAGCCAATTTACCTATCGTCTATCTATTCCCGAACCAGAAAATCATTTGTTAGAGGTTGAACTTGCGATCGCAAACTTGCCTTCTCAAATCATTGATCTAAAGTTGCCAGTCTGGACACCTGGCTCTTATCTAGTACGCGAATATGCCAAACATTTGCAAGATTTTGCCGCAACTAATGAGGCTGGAGAATCTCTCAAATGGCAAAAAATTAGTAAAAACCATTGGCAAGTAGAAAGTAAAAATCATTCTCTGATTAAAATTCGTTATCGAATCTTCTGTAATGAATTAACCGTTCGGACTAATCATATTGATCGCACCCATGCCTTTTTGACTGGGGCTGCTGTATTTATGTATATTCCTGAATATACTCAGCAATCATATACAGTAGAGATCGGCAAAATCCAAGAGAACTGGAAAATTACTACGGCTTTGTCAAAAGTTGCGAACAATACTTTCTATGCCAAGGATTTTGACACGCTAGTTGATAGTCCATTTGAGATTGGGCTTCAAGAATGTTATAACTTTACTGTTTTAGATAAACCCCATAGCTTTGTCGTTTGGGGAGAACATAATGCGGATATGCAGCGTATTGTTAAGGATACTGCGGCGATCGTGGCAGTAGAAGCGGAGATATTTGGTGGCTTACCTTACGATCGCTATGACTTTATTCTTCATGCTAGTAATGGATTTGGTGGATTAGAGCATAAGAATAGTACAGTTCTGCTCTACAACCGTTTGGGATTTCGCAAAGAAGAGAGCTATCTACAATTTATTAATCTGGTTGCCCATGAGTTTTTCCATACTTGGAATGTGAAGCGGATTCGTCCTCAAGCTCTAGAAAAATTTGATTATGACCATGAAAACTACACCAGTTCGCTTTGGTTTAGTGAAGGAACGACTAGCTACTATGACCAAATTTTTCCACTTCGGGCGAAGATCTATGATGCCAAGCATTATCTTAAACTAGTCAGCAAGGCGATCACCCGTCTGCAAACTACTTTTGGTCGTAATGTCCAATCTCTCCATGAGTCTAGCTTTGATACATGGATTAAGCTCTATCGTCCCGATCCCAATACCCACAACAATCAGATCTCTTACTACCTCAAGGGTGAATTGGTATCGATGCTGCTGGATTTACTAATTCGTTCTAAAACTAATAATTTGCGATCGCTTGATCGAGTGATGCAGATTATGTGGGAACGCTTTGGTAAAGAAGAGATTGGCTTTAGTGAAGCGGAACTTCATGAAGTAATCGAGACTGTGGCAGGTGTTGATCTTTCTAGCTTCTGGAATGATTATCTCTACGGTACGAAAGAGCTTGACTATAACTATTATCTGGAACCATTTGGAATCGAATTACGAAACTCGCGGCAAGATATCCCATTTATTGGGATGACACTCAAATCTAAAAATGGAATTGCTGAAGTGGAGAAAGTTGAGTTTGGCTCACCTGCTCAAAAAGCTGGTATTAGTACAGGTGACAGCGTGCTTGCGATCGCAGGAATTCGGGTGACGGCGGAAAACTTTAGCGATCGCATTCGTGACTACTCGGCTGGTAATGCGATCGCAGTGACCATCTTTCAGCAGGATTTATTACGCACGGTGGAAGTGACCTTACAAGAGCCGATCTATAACCAATTTGAACTAGTGCAAATTGCCAAAGCTTCACCAAATCAAGAGTTAAATCTAAGATTGTGGCTCAGCATTTAGCCAGCCGAATGAGTGGCGGCGCGAAGCGCCGCCACTCACTTCGGTTAGATTTTATTTGGTTTAGTCACTGCTTGTGACCTTAACAAAGCCTCAATTTCATCTACAGGTAAAGCTTTATGGAAAAAATAACCTTGGATCTGATCACAGCCTAGCGATCGCAATAAATCAACCTGTTCCTGAGTTTCTACACCTTCAGCAATTACATTCAGATTCAGGCTATGGGATAAATTAATGATCGAAGCCACAATTGTGCGATCGTGCTCATTATATGTAATGTATTCAATAAAAATCCGATCTATTTTAAGAGTGTCAATTGGTAATTTCTTAAGATAGCTCAGGGACGAATACCCAGTTCCAAAATCATCAATTGACAACTGAATTCCCATCTGACGGAATTCATTTAACAAGATAATCTTTTCTTCAACATTGTCCATCATGATTCCTTCAGTGATCTCTAACTCTAGGAAATGAGGATCGAGATTTGTTTCTTCAAGAATTTGCTGTAAACAAGATAGAAAGTCTTTTTGTTGAAGTTGCTTAATCGATAAATTTACACCTATTTGAATTGGTGGCAATCCCATGTTTTGCCACGCAACCGCTTGCAAACAAGTTTGTCGTAACACCCATGTTCCAATCGCAATAATTAGCCCTGTTTCTTCAGCGAGGGGAATAAATTGGCTCGGTGAAATCGCACCTAAAGCAACATGTTTCCATCGTAGTAGAACTTCTAACCCCACGATTTTACCTGTGATTAGATCGACTTGAGGTTGATAATATGTCAATAACTCGTTGTTTTCTAAAGCCCTGCGCAGATTGTTTTCCATCGATAAGCGCTGAAAACTCTGCTCCTGCATATTCGGAATATAAAACTGAAAACTATTTTGTCCTTCAGCTTTAGCCCGATACATAGCCATATCCGCATTCCGAATTAGTCCCTCGACATCAGTGTTATGGTCTGGATAAATACTTGCACCTATACAAGTCGTGATATGCAGCTCATGACCACCGCAATTAAAAGGTAAAGTCAAAGCTTGAATCATGGCTTCAGCAATTTGCACAACTGCATCAATAGAAGCGATTGCTTTAGTGACGATCGCAAATTCATCAGCACCCCATCTCACCATTAAATCATCTGGTTTAAGTAAATTTTTTAAGCGATCGCACACAGCTTTTAGTAATAAATCACCGATGCTATGCCCTAGAGAATTATTAATCAACTTAAAGCGGTCAATATCCAGAAATAAAACTGCAAATTGTTGTTTCTTATTTTCTAGTTTTTTGATTACTTCAACTAAATGCTCGTGTAAATATTTTCGATTTGGTAGCCCTGTAAGCGTATCTTGATGGATTTGATATGCGATGATTGCTTCCGCTTGCCTTTGTTTTGTAACATCAGATATGTGGATGCGAATTACTTCATTCCAAGGCATAAAATGAATAATTTCTTCAAATACTTTGTTATTTATCTTCACCTCGCGCACAAAAAATTTGCGAACAGGATTTACTAAAGGAACTAATTGCATCAACAATTCTTGAAGTAAAGGATGACTAACTTTCATCTCTTCAAGCTTAGGGAATTGAGATAAAGCGGCTGGATTTAGATACAAGATTTTCCCAACAAGATTTAACTCAATAATTGGTTGTGGATTTAGTTCTGGCGATGAAATGAATTGATTAATAGTCTTATGAATATGAGCAGATAAATCTTGATCGGGAATAGACTTTAAAGGCGAAAATTGAAAAACTTCAGTCTCATCAAAGGACTGATTATTTAAACTGGGAAATCCACTTTTAGTAATCTGATCTTGAGAAGTATTACTTTTGGGTATATTTGTAATCGCCGTAATTACCTGATATACCGCCTTAGTATCTTTACTAAACAGAATTTCATCCCCGTGGGACAATATATGTGAAAATCGCTTCTTGCCATTAATTAAAATTCCATTTGTACTGCGTTTACCCTCTAAGCTGCCATCAATTATTCGGAAAAAGCATGAGGATTTTTTGGAAGCTACGGCTAACAAAGTGGCCTGTTGACGAGATACAAGATTAGAACGCAGAATTATTGAATTCCCCAAGCTACGTCCTAACGAATAAGTCATATTATTTAAAAGAAAATTACGAAAACCTTGTGGATCTTCAACCGTAAGTACGTGATGAAGCATCTGTTTGATCTCAAGAGTGGATGACTCCTCTGGTCTCACCTGAATAATGTCCCTTTACAACGAGCTTTAGAAGATTTTGCAACTATGTAGACTATTACATCTGTGTTAAAAATATCATTAACCGATAGCTTTAACAAAAATTCATGTTTTGATCGAGCGAAAAATGCTGTGAACACCTAATTTTTACAGCAAATCCCGATCCCAGATTTTTTGTAAAAGCCCCGCTTCGCGGGGCTTTTACGAAAAATCTGGGTTTTGCTTGATCGGCTGTAATACAAGAATTTCTTTAATCAATACTGAAAATGTTAGAAACATCTAAAGAATGGGCGATAGTTCAGCAGTCATTTCAAAAAATTTGGGGATATACAGATTTGCGCCCGTCTCAGCGCGAAGTTGTGACTAGCCTGTTGCAGGGTCAAGATAGCTTAGCAATCATGGCGACAGGTGGGGGCAAGTCGATTTGTTTTCAGTTACCAGCAATCCTTAATGAAGGCTTGACTTTGGTGATTTCGCCTTTACTCGCACTGATGGAAGATCAGGTTAGAGACTTACAGGCTCGGAATTTACCCGCCGCTTGTCTACATAGCAATTTATCGCAAATAGAGCGCCGCGAAGTCTTGCGGAATCTGCCAAATACTCGCTTGCTTTATGTTTCACCAGAAACCCTCTTGAGTCAACCTGTCTGGGAAAAACTAAGCGATCGCAATTTGAAAATTACAGGACTAATGCTCGATGAAGCGCATTGCCTTGTGCAATGGGGCGATTCGTTTCGACCGAGTTATCGCCGCTTAGGTGCAGTGCGATCGGCTTTGAGTAACCAAAAGCCTGATCACCATCCGCGCATTGCGATCGCCGCCTTTACTGCAACCGCCGATCTCGATACGACGGCTGAGTTGCAAGCTTGTTTACAGCTAGAAAATCCCCATATTGTACGGACTAGTCCCTATCGCCCCAATCTCAGTCTCCAAGTTGCGATCGCATGGACACCTTCAGGGCGCAAATCGCGTACTCTCAAATTTATTTGCGATCGCAAAGGTCAATCGGGCTTAATCTATGTCCGTAGCCGCCGCGATGCAGAGATGCTAGCCGTTTGGCTACGAGAAAACTCTTTGGCAACTGCGGCGTACCATGCAGGATTACCGCCCCAAGAGCGCCGCCATATCGAGCAGCAATGGTTGACTAATCAATATCCTTTTGTAATTTGCACTTCGGCATTTGGTCTCGGCATTAATAAGCCAGATACCCGTTGGGTCTTACATTTTCATCCGCCCTTGACGCTCTCAGAATATATCCAAGAAATTGGTCGAGCAGGACGAGATGATAAACCTGCTGAGGCTTTGATGTTAGTTAGTGAGCCAACTGGTTTACTCGATGATAGCGATCGCCAAAGAGTAAATTTTTTCTTGCAGCAACAACAAAAAATCCAACAACAAGCTCTAGCACTCTTACCAAAACTACCACGCCAAGGAAATTTTGCTGAAGTTGCAAAATTACATCCCGATGCTGCGATCGCCCTCGGTTTATTGCATCGTGCGGGTCATCTCACATGGCACACGCCATTTATCTATGAAATTTATAACTTGCCAAATCAGTCTAAAATCTTAAAACAAAAGGTTGGGGATCAGAGTGCGATCGCGAAAATGCAAGCTTATATTCGAGTAAAAGGCGATCGTTGGGCTTTTTTACTGGATGCATTTGGTTTCCCAGAATAAGTAAGTCCCTGCTAAGATTTAAGTATTGACTTAATTTTTCTTAACAACAGGGAAATAATACGTGTCGTCTTCGACTATTCATCGGATCAATCTCGAAAACCCTCTTACCGATACATCTTCGACATCTCAAACTGAACTGCCGTTTACTTTTCAAGATGTAAAAGCTGCTATTCCTACCGAATGTTTTGCTCCTAATGTATGGCGATCGCTTGCCTATTTCTTTGCCGATATGGCGATCATTGTGGGCTTATATGCCACTGCTGCTTATCTAGATGCGTGGTGGTTTTATCCAATTTTTTGGTTTGCAACGGGGACAATGTTTTGGGCTTTCTTCGTAGTCGGGCATGACTGCGGACATGGTTCTTTCTCGCGGATCAAATGGCTGAATAATCTGGTCGGACATCTGACCCATATTCCAATTCTTGTGCCATATCATGGCTGGCGGATCAGTCACCGCACCCATCACCAAAACACAGGAAATATCGACACTGATGAAAGTTGGTATCCTGTAACCGAAACTCAACACAAAGAAATGGATTGGTTGGGGAAATTCATTCGCTTTGATGCTTTGCTATTTGCTTATCCGCTTTACCTATTTAAGCGATCGCCTGCGCGTACCACTGCATCACATTTCGTTCCTAATAACGATCTGTTTCGTGAGTCGGAAACTACTGACATTCTTACGAGTACGACTCTTTGGGTGTCGATGGTGGGCTTTTTAGGATGGTTGGGATTTACTTACGGATTCCTATTTCTATTTAAGTTTTACATCGTTCCTTACTTGATTTTCGTAGTATGGCTCGATCTAGTTACTTATCTACACCACACCGAAGCTGATATTCCTTGGTATCGTGGTAAAGACTGGTATTTCTTGAAAGGAGCACTTTCAAGCATCGATCGCGATTATGGAATCTTCAATGATATCCATCACAATATCGGCACTCACGTTGCCCATCACATCTTTATTGGTATTCCTCACTATCATCTCAAAACTGCGACTGAAGCGATTAAGCCAGTCTTGGGGAACTATTACCGAGTTTCCAATGTTCCGATCTGGAAATCATTCTTCACTTCTCAAAAGGCCTGTCAATTCGTCCCTGATGCGGGTGGCGAAGTTTATTACCAGCCTTTAGAAGTTAAGTAATTTCCCTAAATGGGAGTAGGTAATTTGTACCTATGTGGAGATTCTAATACAGTTGAAAAAAGTTATAGAGAGAGGGTGTGCGGTAGTACTCCCTCTTTTCTGTTTTTATTGCGATCGCTTTCAATAAACCCAATTTGGTAGTTTGCCGCGCCTACGGCGCGGCAAACTACCAAATTGTTTTCATAATAAATTAGAGTGCCAAGTGGTATGGCTTCGACTCCGCTCAGCCATCGATGGCTGAGCGGAGCGTTGTGATGAGCCTGCCGAATTATCGAAGCCAGTCTCATAAATAGTTGGTACTTTATTTTTGTGCTCGTCCCTTACTTCACTTTTTTAAAGATCGTAACTATAATATATAAGTATTATTACTGTCTCAGCTTTCAGATTTAAAGCGCGAGCATGAGACTGGACTGTGTTTTACCTACATCGCCTACGTGCAGACACTTTTCGCTTGATGCATCAAACTTAAATCTCGCAATTATCCAACATCATCAATTTATCCTTATTGGAGGCAAACTCACCTATGTCTACAGAAACTATTTCTCGTCCCGAAACTATACGCAAAATCGCGCCAAAATATCGAGTTTTATTACATAACGACGATCACAACTCGATGGAACATGTTGTCCAAAGCTTAATGGAGGTTATCGGTCTAACTCAACCGCAATCGGTTGATATTATGATGGCAGCTCATGCTAGCGGCTGCGCGTTAGTAATTACTTGTGTGCAAGAACATGCTGAATTTTATTGCGAAGGGCTGCAAGGTAAAGGCTTAACTAGCACCATTGAACCAGAATCATAAAATATCCAAATGGTAACGCTTAGTATTACCATAAAAAATAAAACCAAAAAATGATTGGCGGCGCGAAGCGCCGCCAATCATTTTTTGGTTTTATGTCCTAATTATCTTATCGGTTCTCTGATTGTGAATCTCGATCGCCTAAATTCTTATCCTGCCCCAATTCGGATCATTCTTTTTTTACTCACCTTATTAGCTCTATGGCTACCGATCGCAGCACCGATGTATCTAATTTGGGGAGAAGCGGTCGGTGTTGCCCTGACAATTTTGTTATATTGCGGATTCTTGGGATTAATTTGGTGGTGGGGGCGCAAAATTGCGAAATATTCATATCCCTATCGCTATTACGGGCTTTCATTTACTAGCAAAAATGGACGCGATTTTTTGTTTGGCTTGGGACTAGGCTGCTTAACCTTGATTATTTTCTTTGGCTTACAGGTGAGTCTTGGTTGGCTAGCGGTGCAAACTGTCACTTGGCAAGCTCCTTTGCCAGATAACTTATTGCCTGCGATCGGCGTTTATTTTGTTGATTGGCAAGGGGCGATCGCACCCGGATTATTAACCTCCGTTGGTGTAGGATTTGCCGAAGAAATGTTGTTTCGGGGTTGGATGCTGTCAGAGCTAGAGCGCGATTATTCCAAAAACATAGCTTTAATTAGTTGTAGTTTGGTATTTGCAATTTTGCACTTTATCAAACCTCTGGATGTGATTTTGGCGACATGGAGCCAATTTCTGGGGTTAATGATACTCAGCGTTACTCTCGTACTAGCGCGACGTAGATTTGATAACAGATTGGGCGTAGCGATCGGGCTACATGGTGGTTTGGTTTGGTGCTATTACATCGTTAATACAACTCATTGGCTCAAGCCGACAGGTGTAGTGCCTGAGTGGGTTACAGGGCTTAATGGCAATCCGATCGCAGGTGTGATCGGAATCATTTTTTTAAGTGCGATCGCGATCGGGTTTTATAAAAAATAAAGAGAGGCTAAGTCTCTCTTTATTTTTTATGGAAATAACTATTGCAAGTGGTGCAATAAGTGTATATGATTAGATTCGCTTGGAAAACAACCTAAGCAAAGGGTCGATGCCCGAGTGGTTAATGGGGGCGGACTGTAAATCCGCTGCGTAAGCTACGTTGGTTCAAATCCATCTCGGCCCATCTAAATAAAAAAACGGCTGGTATGCTGGTTAAATTTGGTCGATGACCATCGATAACTATTTATACCGCCGTTTTTTTATAGCAAATTTTAAGAACTGCGATCGCATCTCTTGTCATGGTCTGGTCTTTTCTCAGGACTAGCATTAAAGTATTTGTGAATTAACGCACGCGAGCAAGATCATGTCCTCCTTAAACTATCAGTACCAAGCTGGCGGTAGTCTGGCGATCGATAATGCTGCCTATGTGGAGCGTCAAGCCGATCGCGATCTCAGAGATCGCCTCAGAGAGGGCGAGTATTGCTTTGTGTTTAACTCGCGGCAAATGGGCAAATCGAGCTTGCGGGTGCGGACGATGCAAAGGTTACAGCAGGAGGGTTTTGCCTGTGCGGTAATCGATCCGCAAACGCAGGGCACGATGTTGCGAGAGGATCAGTGGTATGCGGGGATAATTAGAGGGCTATTCCAGAATTTTCAATTAGATACGACGATTGACTTTAAGAGGTGGTGGAAGGATTTGGATGCCCAGTCAATTTCGCCGATTGGGAGATTTTACGAATTTATTGATCGCGTTTTGTTGCCAAATATCCCGCAAAGAATTGTTATTTTTATTGAGGAAATCGATACTCTGCTCAGTCTTACGACCTTTGACTCGGATGGTTTATTTCTGTTGGTGCGGTCTTTTTTTGAGCAACGGGCGGAAAAGCCAGAATATAAGCGTTTGACGTTTGCCTTTTTTGGGGTGGCGACACCTTCGGATTTGATTAAGAATAAGTCACGGTCGTCGTTTAATGTCGGTCATGCGATCGAGATGAGTGGCTTTCAACTGCACGAGGCGGAGCCATTGGTTCGAGGATTGGAGGGTAAGGTCGGCGATCCTCATGGGGTGCTGGTGGCGGTGCTGGACTGGACGGGGGGACAGCCATTTCTCACGCAGAAAATATTGACTTTAATCTCGGCAGAAGAAGGTTTGGGGCAAGCTTCGCCTGAGGAGATGGTTCGGGCGCTGGTGACTGAGAAAATAATCGAGAATTGGGAGACGCAGGATAATCCTGTGCATTTGAAGACGATTCGCGATCGCATATTGCTGAGTGATGAGAAGGGAAAGGGGCGGTTGTTGGGAATGTATCAGCAGATTTTGGATGCGCTTCGGCTTCGCTCAGCGACCGATCTAAACGCCGACCGTCGGTCGCTGAGCGGAGTCGAAGTGAGCGGAGTCGAAGTGAGTGAAGTCGAAGCGAGTGAGCAAGAACATTTAGATGGTATTGCGGCGGATGAGAGTTATGACCAGATGTTGTTGCGGTTGACGGGTTTGGTGGTGAGGCGTGATGGGAGGTTGATGGTTTACAATCCGATTTATCGGACGGTGTTCGATGGGGTTTGGGTAAGTCGGATGTTGGCGGATATGCGTCCTGAGTTTTATGCTTCGGCGTTGCGGTTTTGGAAGGAGATGGAGGAGGGACAGAGGGATTCTTTTTTGTTGCGGGGTCAGGCGTTGCAGGATGTGGAGGATTGGGCGAAGGGGAAGCGGTTGAGTGATGAGGATGAGTTATTTTTGCGCGAAAGTCGGGAGGTGGAAAGGCTAGAGGGAGAGATTAAGTTTGAGGCAGAACGCCAAGCGAGGGAGTCGGCTGAAGAAGTAAGTGAGACATTGGATCGTGCGAATAAAATTGCGAAACAGAGAATTAGAGTTGGTTCGATGATTTTGGTGGGGACTTTGGTGGCGGCGTTTTTAGTAATTGTTGGTGCTAAAGCATCGGTTGATGATTCTAATCGAAAGGTTGCGGATGCGAATAAGTTAATTGACAATGCTAATCTTCAAAAAATTGATGCTGAACGTGTAGCTTCAGATGCTTCCAAACAGGCTAAGGATTCGGAAGAGAAGAGGAAAAATGCCGCGACTGAACTCAATAAGGCGAAGGTTGAGACAGTTAAGGCTAAGACGGAGAAGGAAAAGGCTGATGCGGAAGTGCAAAGGGCGAGAGGGGAATTGGCGAAGTTGGCTGAGGATGCAAAGGCTGAACTAGCAAGTGCGGAAGCTGAGTTGCTGAGGGCTGAGGAAGCTAGGCAAAGGGCAACTATGCAAGTTGCTTTAGCTGGGATGACTTTAGAGAGTACTAATTCAAAAATTGCATATTTAGATGGACGTGGTTTGGAAGCAACTTTGTTAGCTCTTAGAGCAGGATATAAACTTAAACAAATTGTTTTACCTGATGGAATTAAACGTCCTTTAGAAGTTTTATCTTCTTTACAATTAACAATTAATGGACTACAAGAGCTAAATCGTCTAGATGGACATCTAAGTTGGGTCAATAGTGCAAATTTTAGCCCTGATGGCAGTAAAATGCTCACCAACTCAGGGGAAGGTATGGCGAGATTATGGGATATCAAAGGAAATTTAATCTATCAATTTCAAGAATATAAAGCTAGTTTTAGCTCTGATGGCAGCAAAATTATCACTACTTCATGGGAAGGTACAGCAAAGATATGGGATATAAAAGGAAATTTAATTACTGAACTTAAGGATAATCAAGGTAAAATCGATAGAATAACTTTAAGTAATGATGGAAACAAAATCCTAACTAATTCTAATGATGGAACTGTTAGATTGTGGAATAATAAAGGGACTCTAATTACAGAACTTAAAGTAGAGAAATATCCTTCCAGTATTATTTTTAGCCCTGATAGCAGTAGAATTGTCACTACTACTTCTAAATCCGCACAGGTATGGGATACTGATGGAAATCTTATTAATGAAATATTAGGTAGTTTCGGGAAAGTCAGTTTCAGTCCTGATAGCCTTAGAATCGCTACAGTTGTAGCCTACAATGACTACAATTACTGGAATAATTTTGCCAAGGTTTGGGATATTAAAGGTAATCTAATTGCCGAACTCAAAGGATATAAAGTCACTAGTGCTCATTTTAGTCCTGATGGCAGTAAGATTCTTACTACTTCCTATTCTAGTTTAAACGACCAAGATGCACAAATATGGGATATCAAAGGGAATCTTATCAACGAATTAAAGGGACATCAAGGACGCGTAAATAGTGCGATGTTTAGCCCAGATGGGAGTAAAATCGCTACTGCCTCCGAAGATAAAATCGCAAGAATATGGGACATCAATGGCAATCTCGTTAATGAATTTAATGGGCATCAAGATGCAGTGAATAGTGCAAGTTTTAGCCCTGATGGACGTAAAATTATTACTGCTTCAAAAGATAAAACTGCAAGAGTATGGGATTTAAGTGGCAATCTTATTACTGAACTAAATGATAAATACTTTCTAGATGCTACTTTCAATTCTGATAGTAGCAAGATTGTCACTGTTGTATCATTTTCAAGAGGGTCTGAAGGAGAAATAAAAAAAAGTTTCCTGCGAGTGTTAAATGTTAGAGGGAATATAATCACCGAAGTAACAGCAGAAGGTCATCAGAGTGATTTTCTCAACGCTATTTTTAGCCCAGACAAAAGTAAAATTCTTACGACTTCATCAGACAATATTATGAGAGTGTGGGATCTTAAAGGGAATCTTATTAATCAATTTCAAATAGGAATAGATCAAAAAGATAGAGTTGGGAATGCCAGTTTTAGCTTTGATGGTAGTAAAATTATTATTACTTCGTGGTCAGGTATAGCTCAGATATGGGATATCAATGGAAATCTCATTGCCAATCTTGATGGGCATCAGAATAATATCCTTAGTGCTAGTTTTAGCTCTGACAATAGCAAAATTCTAACTACGTCCTATGACACGGCTCAGTTATGGAATATTCAAGGGAATCTTATAACTAAGATTAAGGGACATCTAGGTGGCTTTAGTCCTGACAGCAGCAAAATTGCTACAGTTAATTCTTATAGTGACTTTGAAGGTGACAATATTCTAAGGGTATGGGATATCAAAGGGAATCTAATAGCTAAATCAAAAAAGCAACTTAGTCCCTTCTCAAGTGTCAGTTTTAGTTCTGATGGTGGCGCGATTATCACTTCTTCTTCTGATAACACCACAAAGTTGTGGAATACTAATGCCGATGTCATTACGGAAATGAAAGGTATTGAATCTAGATTTAGTCCTAATGGCAACAAAATCATAACAAGATCTGATGACAAAACCGCGAGAGTATGGGATGTAAATGGAAATCTGATAGCTTTATTAATAGGTCATCAGAATAATATCAAGAGTGCAAGTTTTAGCCCCGATGGCAGTAAAATTATGACTGTTTCTAGAGATACTGTGCGAGTGTGGGGAGAAACTGAAAGTGATTTTGATCGCCTATTAATCCTCGGATGCGAGAAACTGAATGATTACCTCACCACCAATCCCAACGCCACCAATGAAGATCGAGCGATGTGCGGCATTAGTTCAAGGAAGAAGGTCTGAATCACGGATTAGACGGATTATGAGATTACACGGATTTTTGTTTTTTCAATCTGTTAATTTTTTTTGTATCATCCAATTAAAATCAGCGAAATCCTTAAATCCGCTTAATCCGTGATTCAGACTTTATATTGTCCCTGCGTTGTCAGGCTTGGGCGAAGCATTCCCCAATAGAGAGAACCTGAAATTTATAAATTGTGGTGGGAATGCTACGCCCCTACAGGGTTATTTGTGATTTTGATATTTTTTGCGCCAATTCAAATCTGAAGTGCAACAGGTTCTGATGCCCCAAAGAATACTTCATGAGGCGTGCGATAGTCAAGAGATTTTCTTGGTCTATGGTTGATCAAATTTACAATCTTCTGGAAGTCCTCTT